>Ga0310786_10006929_pt1 | contig 14917 bp, 9 predicted proteins | sample AusTroGonzalo_MG_FD_203881 | JGI IMG/M metagenome (GOLD analysis project Ga0310786, IMG submission 203881) | Bovine rumen microbial communities from tropical cattle in Woodstock, Queensland, Australia - Gonzalo_03 (v2) (version 2) | ecosystem: Host-associated > Mammals > Digestive system >... | reverse complement strand
CGGCCGTTTTTGCCATGCTGCTGTCAGTATGTGTACCCATAGCCGTATATTATGCCAGTAGTAAGACTTGTTCACGGAAAGCAAAGATTTTATGGTTGACAGGAGCGTCCGGTATGCTTGTCTTTATTGGCTTTTCCGAGTCTCGTACAGGATTTATTTCTGCTATTATTTCTTCTGTAATTGTATTGCTTTCAGCATCAGACATAATACGCAAGAAACTACTTAACCGCAGGACAATCTCAATACTTATACCGCTTGCGTTGTTATTGCTATTCCTGCTATATCGTTTCAAGGCTGATTCCGCCAACGGGAGGCTACTTATGTGGCGTGTATCAATGGAAATGATAGAGGAACGTCCCGTACTGGGTTGGGGACATGACGGCTTTACCGCGCACTATATGGAATACCAGGCAAGATATCTTACGGAGAATCCGGACTCACCGTTCATACTGCTGGCCGATAACGTGAACAACCCGTTCAATGAATATCTGCTTGTGTTGGTCAATTACGGTATTGTTGGCTTCTCTTTGCTGCTAGGCTTACTAATATCGCTTTTCAAAAGCCTTAAGTCACTTCCTGAAATGTATAAGCCATTGATGACAGGATTGGCGGTAGGTGTTATGACATGGAGCTTCTTTTCCTATCCGTTCAGCGTGCCGTTTGTTTGGGTGATAGTGTCACTCATTTTAATTGTGGCGTTCTTTCCTTATGTATGCAATCATTACGCAAAGGCAGGCATCACTTTATCATTATTATGTGTGGTAGGACTGTTTATGGCAATACACTCTTTTATTCCTGAACGTGAATGGAAGATTATTTCACAACGCTCCATGCAGGGTGAAACTGAAGCCGTCCTGCCAGACTACAAGCGCCTTCATGGCCGTATGGGCAAGAACTGGAGGTTTCTTTATAACTATGGCGCGGAGCTTCATCATTCCAAACGTTATGACAAGAGCCTTTCCATACTAGATGAGTGCAGGAAAAGACTGAACGACTATGATGTACAGATGCTTATTGGTGACTGCCTTCAAAATACTGGCGACACGATAAAAGCCATAGAACATTACAATTATGCGGGACGCATGGTTCCAAGTAAATTCCTGCCGCAGTATTACATCATGAAACTGTATATGGACAAGGGCGACACTCTTAACGCAATCACTGTAGCCAATACTATCCTTGCAAAGGATGTAAAGGTTGAACGTTCCAAGGCTGTACAAAAAATAATACGTGAAGCACAGGAGACTGTTAAGATGGATGTTCTTACAAACCACGGGAATATTGTTAATGACTATCAATAAACTAAATTTGAATAAGGATGATTAGAAAGAATTGCGATTTAAGGATTTTAGGAAACCTCTTGGTTTTGACAGTAGTTGCTGTTTACTCATTGACATCGTGTGTACAGGGTGACTTGTATGATTTGTACGATGATTATTCCTATGATTTAGGAATATGTCATTAGAGGAAAGTTCTTATCATCAGGAGTGTCTGATGGTCATGTCGCAGTTTTAAGCAGTCTTAAGAAGAAAAAAAACGGGAAGGTCGTGATAAATACATTTGATCCAGGTCCTGGCGCAAGTGTTTTGGATTCAATTTGGGGTTATTACAACTGAAAAAATCTATTATTGTGGCTTTTTGTTAGTGAAAAAGTAAGTACATTTGCCTTAGAGGTTTAATAAACTATGGTTCAATTAGATAATGTACAGTTGTATCTGAGAAACCTGTTGGGGGCTGTTATGCTTTTATTATCCATTCCCGCCTATTCAATAGAGAGGGACAGTTTATATATTCCGGATGACACAGATTCATTCAGTATTGGTATTCTGGGGGATGAGGACATTATAAAAGGCATAACGGATGTGTTTGTAAACCTGGAACAGCCGGATTCTGTTCAGATTACGGATCAACCCGGAACAATCAACGTAGGGATAACTGGAGAACTTTATGATATTTGCCTTCATGTCCCTAAGGGGACGATAGGGCGTTACTTGAAGGCGGGTTACCCCTGGTATTCTTTTGGAAGTATTACAGACGGTGATACCATTGTTCATGAACAAAGCTTCAAAGTTGGAAATATTGTCTATTCCAAGACATCCTTATATTCAGATGATGTTTATTTAAGTGGATATTGCTATCACCAAGGCACAGAACCGGATACCACCACAGTTGTCGCCATACCAGAGATTGTGAAATCACCCAAAAGCGGGAGTTATTTCAGGGTTACCGGAATAGGCTGTAAGGCTTTTGTAGGATGCAGGGATTTGAAGACAGTCTGTCTGCCGGAACAACTGCACTTTCTAGGAGATTACGCGTTTTATGAATGCGCCAGGCTGGAGCTTGATTCTCTGCCTGAGAGTATCTCTAACATAGGTGAATATGCTTTTGCAGGAACCGGGCTGAAAGGCGTGATGCGAATACCGTCTAAAGTTAAGATTGTCAGTAACGGTATGTTCGCCAATTGTAGGAATCTGACAGGTATCCGGTTGCATGATGATGTTGTTTCTATAGGGTATTCAGCATTCTATGGTTGTAGATCCTTGGAAACTGTTTCAATACCTAAGAGTGTAAAACATATATCCAATGGCGCTTTCATGGACTGTCCCGGCCTGACGGATATTTATATGTTTTGGACAGATTCAATTCCTGTTGTCACGTCCGAATATTCCTTTGACAAGAACAGGCATATCCTTAATGTGCCATACGGAAATGTGAACAATTATTTGGAGAGTAGGTTGCCTGATGGCTCCCATCAGTTCAGGATGGGGCTTATAACAGACTCAAGAGTCAGTTCAGAGTCGCGTGGTTTCCGTGTTGATGGGATATGGTATGAGGTTTCAGATAGCATTAAAAACAATGTTACAATTACAGGGAGGATAGGAGATGAACCAGTCTTTATAACTCCTGTGTCCGTTACTTACCCTGACACCGGTGTTGAATATCAGATAACCGGCGTTTCGGTCAGCAAACTGGACTGTTCCAGACTGATAATCAGTAATGGTGTTGAAATTGTTACCGGAAGGTTTGCCCCCAATGTTGAATATGTTTTTATACCATTATCTGTAAAATCCATGCGGCTGCCATTCTATCACAGCTCTCATTTGAAGAGTGTTGGACCCGAGGGAGGTGGTTATGACATAGAGTACGCATGGAAAGATTCCATTCCTGCTGAATCTTTCTGTCAACATGAATGTCTGGAAAAGGTTGTCATTTCAGAATCAATCAAATCAATCGGAAAGAGAGCGTTTCAGTATTGCCCTTGGCTTAGTGAAGTCTATAACAGGTCTCCAACACCACAAACAATAGATGATGATACATTTACATCTAAATCTATGTGTTGTTTGTATGTACCGAAAGGGAGTAAAAGACTATACAAGAAATCTACAGGTTGGAAAGACTTCAAGAGAATAAGGGTGATTCGTAAAATGAAGTGATTTACATATACCATTTGTTATTAGGCTAATAAATAGTAACTTCGCGCTTGAGATTTTTTGGCATTAATTGCAGGATACAAATAATGACATACTGAGGAGTGAGGCGCGTTACCGCAGGCTCACGGAGACACCGGTTCCACGGCTGGTACTCAGCCTGGCGGTGCCCACAATTATAAGTATGTCCATTTCGGCCATCTACAATATTGTGGATTCATGGTTTGTGGGCCACATCAGCACTGTCGCTACGGCGGGTGTGGGTGTGGCTTTCGCATATCAGTCACTTATCCAGGCTACGGGATTCTTTTTTGGACACGGATCCGGCAATTACATGTCCCGTGCGCTGGGTGCCCGTGATGCCGAGGGCGCAGGCAAGATGGCGGCTACCGGATTCCTGTCATCGTTCCTGATAGGTATTGTCTTTATGGTGCTGGGTATGCTTTTTGTGACGCCTCTGTCACGTCTTTTAGGTGCTACGCCCGATGTGGTGCCTTACTCAAACGCCTACCTCCGGTGGATTCTGATTGCAACTCCGTTCCTGATATCGCAGATGACACTTAACAACCAGTTGCGCCTGCAGGGCAATGCCATGCTGGCAATGATTGGCATTGCGGTGGGAATGGTGCTGAACATATTCTTTGACTGGCTGCTGATAAACCGGTTGGGGATGGGAGTGAGCGGCGCTTCATTGGCTACACTGGTCAGTCAGTTCATATCGTGGTGCCTGTTGCTGTGGGCTACCACACTGCCGGGTAACGTACATATCAGCTTGCGTAACTTTGCTCCGTCACTGGAGCGTTACCGCGAGATAGGGGCAGGCGGGCTGCCATCGCTGATGCGACAGTCGCTTTCCAGTATATCGGCCATCTGCATGAACTGGGCGGCCGCAATCTATGCGCTTGACGGACAGGAGGCATCTACAATAGCAGCCTTTACAGTGGTGGCGCGTGTCATGCAGACCGCCATGGCTGTGATTCTGGGCGTTGGCCAAGGTTTCCAGCCGGTTTGCGGATTCAACTGGGGTGCCAAGCGGTATGGCCGCGTAAGGGAATCGTATCTGTTTACCATAGGCTTGTGTGTGGTAATCCTGCTGGTGACATCAACGCTCGGATGGATATTTGCTCCGCAGATTATCAGTTTCTTCCGCGATGAGGATCCGGAACTTATAAGAATAGGAACTACCGTTCTGCGCTGGCAATGTGTGGCGTTCCCGCTGGTGGGTTTGACCACTCCTACTAACATGCTGCTGCAGAACATACGCCGTACAGGAAAGGCTACCCTACTGGCTATGAGCCGTCACGGATTCGCATTCTATCCAACGCTTTTCATATTGCCAGCCATTTGGGGCTTGCAAGGGCTTGAAGCCACAATGGCTACGGCCGATGTTCTGACATTCGCACTGGCTCTGCCGTTTGCAATAGGCATGATACGGGAACTTTCGGCACGCGAAAAAGGCACTTTCCAAGAAAGAAGTTAACTTTGCGACATGGAACAGTCATTCACTGACATGCTGGCGTTGCTTAAGCAGCTTATATCCACTCCGTCAGTAACACGGAGCGAGCATGAGGCATCGGCCATACTTAAGGCTGATATGGTACGTCATGGCTATACTCCTAAGGAGATTGGACTTAACCTGCTGCTTTACGGCCATTCATATAATCCTGCCAAGCCAACACTGCTTCTTAACAGCCATATTGATACTGTAAAGCCTGTGGCAGGGTGGACCAAAGACCCGTTCACGCCTGTTGAGGAGGATGGAAAACTGTACGGTTTGGGCAGTAACGATGACGGTGCCGGGCTTGTGTCACTGCTATATGCTTTCTATCAGCTTGACAGCAGGGAGCAACCTTATAATCCTCTGTTTCTTGCAACGGTTGAAGAGGAGGTGAACGGTATCGGAGGAATGAAACTGGCTGTAAAGGAACTTCCGCACATTGATGTGGCGCTTATAGGTGAGCCTACCGGCATGCAGCCTGCAATAGCAGAGAAGGGTCTGATGGTGCTTGATTTTACCGTTCACGGCAAGTCGGGCCACGCTGCACGCAACGAAGGTATAAATGCACTTTATCGTGCCACGGAACTTATAGAGAAACTGCGCGCATTCAAGTTTGACAAGGTATCCGAACTGCTTGGGCCTGTCAAGTTTACCATAACAATGATTAATGCCGGTACTCAGCATAATGTCATACCTGATATCTGTACCTTCACTGCCGATGTACGTACTAATGAGCTCTACTCCAACCGCGAGGTGTTTGATATGATATGTGCCGTGATTCCTGAATGGTGTGAGGTGAAGGCGCGCTCTTTCAACCTTAATTCATCAAAGATAGATGTGAATCATCCCATAATACGTAAGGCTGTAAGCATGGGCCTTAAGCCTTACGGCTCACCTACGTTGTCGGATCAGGCAATACTTGAATGCCCGTCATTCAAGCTGGGTCCCGGTAAATCCTCACGTTCACATACTGCCGATGAGTTTATATATATTTCAGAACTTGAGCAGGCAGTGCCCGAGTATCTGAAATTGCTTGACGGATTGTACGTTAGCGAATAATTATACAGATTTCTGCAGAACATAGCCCTACAAAGTGTTATAAACTGCAAATTTCTTTTAAATACTTTTCAAAAATATACAAAGTAAAAAATAAAGAATATCTTTGTATCGCGATTGCAAAACGGCGTGTCCGTGGAGCGATTGCCACAAAAGAAAGATAGTCCTTTTTATAAATATCATTGGGTTTCGTTTGATGTGAATCACGCGCCGCCAAAAAAGAGAAGAGATACTTAGGTAGCTCTTCTTTTTTTATTATTTTTACGCCAAACAAAAAAACTATGGTTATGGAAAGCGGATACGCCGACGGTATAAGCCGTATAGAGATCAACTCCCTTTGGGGCAGGAAACATATTGTATGGAACCTTCGTCCCGATGTGAACATTCTGAGCGGTGTGAACGGTACGGGGAAAAGTACCATTCTTAACAAGACTGTAGCCCGTCTGGATTATCTGGCAGGCGAGAGCCAGGATGAGACTCCCGAAGTACAGATAGACTATTATCCTGATGGTGCATCCAAGATCAAGTATGATGTAATCCGCAGCATTGACCGTCCGCTCATGCACAGCAACCTGCTGGAGAAGATGAGTGACAAGAGCGTTGTGTCGGAACTTGACTGGCAGCTATATAAGTTGCAGCGCAGGTATCTGGACTATCAGGTCAATATAGGTAACCGCACCATCCAGCTCCTTACGTCGGGCGATCCCGAGAAACTTAGGGAGGCGCAGGAGATATCGGCTCCCAAAATCAGGTTCATGGACTTTATGGACGAGCTGTTCGTTGATACGGGCAAGAAAATAATACGTACCAGCAACGAGATACTGTTTGACCAGTTTGGAACGACGTTGCTGCCTTATAACCTTTCTTCGGGCGAAAAGCAGTTGCTTGTGATAATGCTTACCACTCTTGTCCAGGACATGACTCCCGGAGTGCTGCTTATGGATGAACCGGAGATCTCGCTGCATATTGAATGGCAGCAGCAACTGATTCAGCGTGTACGTTCACTTAATCCGAATGTGCAGATTATCGTTACCACTCATTCGCCGGCACTTATAATGGACGGCTGGATGGATTCCGTGTTTGACGTAGAGGATATTACCGTAAAGTGAGGGCTGTCCAGCTATGAAGAGGCTTACGGACAATATTAATTCACGTTATTTCGAGGCTGCGGACAAACTTCTGCCCAGCAGGCGCAGGGGGCGAATCGTGGCGTTTGTGGAGAGCTATGACGATGTCTCTTTCTGGAGGCTTCTGCTTGATGAGTTTGAGACTCCGGAACGCTATTTCCAGATAATGCTTCCTAACAAGGGTGGACTGACAAAAGGCAAGAAATCAGCCTTGCGTTCATGCATTGAGCATAACGGCCTGGGCAAGAACCTGATTGCATGTGTTGACAGTGACTATGACTGGCTGCTTCAGGGTGTAACCCAGACATCGAAGGAGATAATTTCCAATCCATACGTAATCCAGACCTATACATACGCCATTGAGAACTACCAGTGCTGGTCGGGCAGCCTTCATCAGGTTTGTGTGCAGTGTACGCTCAATGACCATCGTCTGATAGATTTCCCTGCGTTTATGGAGCTCTATTCAAAGGCTGTATATCCGCTGTTTGTGTGGAACGTATGGTTTTATAGGAAGAAACTGCACAATCAGTACAGCATGCAGGACCTGAACATAGACATCAGGCTCAAGAATGTGGATGTGAACCGTCCGCAAGGGGTGCTGATAGGCGTGACGGAAAGGGTTTCACATAAGGTCCGCTGGATGGAAAACCACTATCCGGAGGCAATCCAGGAAGTGGCCGAACTGCGCAAGGAACTGACAGCTATGGGCGTGACAGAAAACGAGACATACCTGTTCCTTCAAGGGCATCATCTTGTGGAGAACGTGATTATGAAACTGCTCTTGCCTGTATGTACAGCGTTGAGGCAGGAACGTGAGGCTGAGATACGCCGCTACGCAGTCCACAACCAGCAATACCGCAATGAGATCAGTGCATACCAGCATAGTCAGATGAGCCTGGCCGAGGCTCTGCGCAAGAATACGCATTACAGGGATTGTGCGCTCTATCAGCGTATGCGTGACGATATGCGCGCACTTTTATCTATGCTTCCAGAAGGAGGGGGTCAGGATAAGCAGGACACTGAAAACCTCAAGTCGGCCAATCAGCATCAGGAAGGTTGAGAACCATTTGCCTATTACCGGCATGTCACTCCATGGTATGTTGCAGCCGTGGTCGCCGATAGTAAGGCCGATATTGCTCAGGCATGAAAGCGATATGCCGTATGCTTCGGCTATATCTATTCCTATGGCCAGGTAGAAAAACCAGCCTAAAAATACCAGTGCAAAGAAGAATATGCTGAATGTTAGAACACTTTGCCTGGTGGCTGGCGGTATGACTTTACCACTGACACGCACAGGCAATACTGCGTTTGGATGCAGTATGCGGTTGAACTCGTTGCGCATGGACTTAAACAGGATGGCAATACGGATGGATTTCATTCCTCCCGATGTGGAACCTGCGCAGGCACCGAAATAGAATCCCAATCCCAGCAGCATCCATACGAACGGAGGCCATTGCGTGTAATCGGTAGTGGTGAATCCGGTTGTGGTAATAATGGCTGTTACATGGAACAGGGCGTTACGTATTGAGGCGGAACCGTTGTAAGGTGTTGAAACATATAGGCTGATGGCCACGATTGCCGTAAATATCAGCGTAATGGAGAGATACCATTTAAACTCTGTATCTTCAAAAAGCTTACCAATCTTGCCGCGGAACGCCACAAAGAACAGCAACCCGTAGTTGATTCCGGAAAGGAACATGAATATGGTGATGACATACTCTATGCTGTGGGAGTTGTAGAATGCTATGCTTGCATTCTTGGTGGAGAATCCTCCCGTTGCTGCAGTACAAAGGGCATGGTTGACGCTGTCAAACACTCCCATTCCGCAGAATCTGAGACATACCGCACAAAGAATGGTTATCAGTACATAGACGGTTATTATCCAGCGGCCGCTGACACTGATCCTGGGGTGTAGCTTGCCGCGTTTGGGGCCTATTGCCTCGGCAGCAAAAAGCTGGACCTCACCGACTCCGAAAATAGGCAGTACGGCAACCGTGAAGAATACTATCCCCAAACCGCCTATCCACTGGGTGAGGCTGCGCCAGAACAGCAGGCCGTGGGGCATTATCTCTATGTCATCCAGTATTGTGGCTCCTGTAGTGGTAAATCCCGATATAGTTTCAAAGTATGCATCGGTAAATGATGGAATGAAGCCACTGATGTAGTAGGGCAAGGAACCGAATATTGAGAACAGCACCCAGCTTACCGCCACTACGATATAGCCGTCACGGCGGGTCATGCCACTCTCCTTGTGGCGGGCGCTCTTGCCTATCATCATCAGGGTCATGCCGCAACATGCCGCAATGAGAGATGCCATGACAAACCCGAACAGGTCATTCTCTCTATAGAACAATGGGAAGATAGTGCACAGCAGCAATATCCCTGATTCAATCAGAAGCAGGACTCCCAGTATGCGTTGTATGATCTTGAAATGTATCAATTAAAATACTTTTCTATGGTTTTTATCATTCCTTCCAGACAGAATACCACTACGTGGTCACCCGGAAGTATCTGAGTGTTGCCAGTAACAATGAGAGCCTCCTTGTTGCGGATAAGTCCGCCTATGGTTACTCCGCGAGGCAGTGAGATATCCTTGACGGGGTTGCGGGTAATCTTTGCGTTCTCCTTGACGTTGAACTCGGCTACATCGGCATTGGCAAAGGTTAGGCACTTTACGTTGGTTACATCGGCATCGAGCATCATCTGGTATATATGGCTGGCGGCAATCTTCTTTTTGTTTATGACTGTTCCGATATCCAGTTTCTCTGCCATGTTGATGTAATCTATGTTCTCAACCTCGGCGATGGTCTTGGTCACCCCGAAGCGTTTTGCGGCCAGGCAGGCCAGGATGTTGGTTTCGGAGTTGTCGGTCAGGGCCACGAATGCTTCGGTATGCTGGATGCCCTCGCTTAAGAGCAGGCTTGGGTCACGTCCGTCGCCGTTTATTATCATTACCTTGTCATCAACCTTCTCGGTAAGGGCGTTGCATTTTGCCAGATCGCTCTCGATGATCTTGAGGTTCATGTAATCCGGCATAAGTTGGGCTGTGCGCACTGCAATACGGCTGCCGCCCATGATTATCACATCACGTACATCCGGCAACTCTTCCTTGCCGGCAATACGGCGGATATGGGGGATATGCTTTTTCATGGTCATGAAATAGACCAGGTCTCCTGCCTGCATGGTATCGGCTCCGCTTGGTATAATGGTAACCCCTTCACGAAGTATTGCCACTATATGATAGGGTAGTTCTATGCCAAGTTCAGCCAAAGGCTTGTTCAGGATCTGTGCGTTGTCACGCAGCTTTATACCCATCATGACCAATGCACCTCCGGCAAATTCCCACCATTGACGTATCCAGCTTAGCTTCATGCCATCCACGATGTCCTTGGCTGCCAGCAACTCCGGATAGATGAGAGAGTCAACTCCGATGCCGGTAAAGAACTCCTTGTTCTTGGGTTGGAGATACTCGTAGTTGTTGATGCGTGCAACGGTTTTCTTGGCTCCCAGGCTGTGAGCCAGTTGTGCGGAAATCAGGTTACGGCTTTCATCGGTGGTTACAGCCACAAAAAGGTCTGCGCTGCCGGCACCGGCTTCTTTCAGTCCGTGGAACGATACGGGTGATTCCTGTATGGTCAGGAGATCGAAACTGGAGTCCAGACGGCTCAGTTTCTCCGGACTTTCATCTATCAGGATTATGTCCTGGTTCTCACCGGCCAGAAGCTTGGCCAGATGGATTCCAACATTTCCTGCTCCTGCAATTACGATTTTCATTGTTCTGTCTGTTTTGTTCCTGAAGTCTGCTCATGCAGTGCGCTGATAACTGCATCCTCGTCAATGTGGCAAAGGTGCAGGAGTTGAGGCGTGGAGCCGTGTTCGATGAAACGGTCGGGCAATCCTAATCGCCTTATTGTGGGCGCAAAGCCGTTCTCTGCCATGAATTCCATTACGGCAGAACCCAGTCCGCCTGTCATCGTACCGTTCTCAATGGTTATTATGCGGCTGAATTTCTTTCCTACCTCCGAGAGTATCTTTGTATCTATGGGCTTTAGGAAACGCATGTCATAAAGTGCTGCGGTCAACCCGCTTTCTTTCTCCCATGTCTGTATGGCGTGTTCTGCCAGGTTGCCTATGGGACCTATGGAGAGTACCGCCACGTTATTACCGTCCTTTATCTTGCGTCCGGTTCCTACAACTACGGGCTCAAAAGGCTTGCGCCAGTCTGTGAGAATGCCGTGTCCGCGGGGGTATCGGATTACAAACGGGCCCTGGTCGGGCAGTTGGGCGGTGTACATCAGGTTGCGCAACTCAATCTCATCATACGGTGAGGCTATGGTCAGGTTGGGGATAGGGCGCAGGAAAGCCAGGTCAAAGGCTCCATGGTGCGTTGGACCGTCCTCACCTACAAGTCCGGCCCTGTCCAGACATATTACTACATTCAGTTTCTGGATGGCAATGTCATGTATCAGGTTGTCGTATGCGCGCTGCATGAATGACGAGTAGATGTTGCAGAAAGGCATCATGCCCTCCTTGGCCAGACCACCGGAGAATGTAACCGCATGCCCTTCGGCTATGCCTACATCAAAGCAGCGGTCGGGATAGGTTCTCATGGGGATGTCCATGCTGCATCCTATCGGCATGGCGGGAGTTATGCCGATTATCTTCCGGTTTTCGCTCATGAGCTCCTTTAATGTCTCTCCAAAAACCTCCTGGAACAGAGGTGGCTGGTCTTGTCCGCTGCCAATTATACGCTCGCCTGTAACCTTGTCAAAAAGTCCGGGGGCGTGCCATATGGCAGAATCCTTTTCGGCAGGCTCATAGCCTTTACCCTTTATGGTCTTTATATGCAGCAGCTTGGGTCCGTGCATATTCTTGATATTGGACAGGATGCGTACCAGATTCTCTACATTATGCCCGTCAACAGGTCCGAAATAGCGTATGTCCATACCCTCGAACATGTTGTTCTGGTGCGTAAGCTTTATCTTGATACGGTTGTTGCGGCGTATTATGTTGCGGCGGCGCTGTTCGGTCATAAGTCCTAGTTTGTAAAGGACTCTGGAGACGTAATAGCGGAACTTGTTGTAGGATCGTGACGTCTGGAGCTGGGTCAGGTAACTGCGCATGCCGCCCACACTCTGCGATATGCTCATGTTGTTGTCATTGAGTATGATGAGCAGATCGTTGTTTGTTATTGATGCATTGTTGATACCTTCAAAAGCCAATCCTCCGCTCATGGCCCCGTCACCTATCACAGCCACTACACGCCGTGACGAGTGTCCGTTGCGTTTGTCGGCTACAGCCATACCCAATGCCGCCGATATGGAGTTTGATGCATGACCGCACGTGAAGGTGTCATATTCACTCTCATCGGGTGAGGGGAAAGGTTTGAGACCGCCGAACTTGCGGTTTGTACAGAAACGGTCGCGCCGGCCGGTCAGGATCTTGTGACCGTAGGCCTGGTGTCCCACATCCCAGACAATGCGGTCATCGGGAGTGTTGAAAACATAATGCAGGGCTACTGTCAGTTCAACCGTGCCCAGACTTGACCCGAAATGTCCCGGATTGTGCGAGAGCTCATCAATTATCATCTGTCTCAGCTCCTGACATACTTGAGGCAGTTGTTCAAGACTGAGTTTTTTCAGGTCTTTAGGTGAATCAATGCTCTTAAGCAATCCGTTTTCAGTTATGTCTGCATCAACGCTGTCCATCCTCAGTTTGGGTTGTTCAAACGGCAAATGTACCATTTTTCGGGTGAATAATCTATCTTTTTTTAAAATAAGGTTGTTTTTTGACTGTCTTTACAAGGTTGGACCGAATATAATGACACTTTATCGGATTTATGGCTATCTTTGACATTCAAGTAAGAATCTTGTGAAATGACATATACGATTGATGATATAGCATCCGTGACAGGAGCGGAGAGACACGGTTTCTGCCCGGCATCCATATCATGGCTTCTTACAGACAGCCGTTCATTGTGCTTTCCTGCCGAAACCCTGTTCTTTGCCCTTAAGACCAAACGCAATGACGGACATAACTATATTCGTGAGCTGTACAAAAGAGGTGTAAGGAATTTTGTAGTCAGTTATCTGCCTGATAATATGGGGGATTATCAGGAATCAAATTTCCTGCTTGTCAAGGATACGCTTGCAGCCTTGCAGGCTCTAGCCGCTGCACACCGTAAAAAATTTGACATACCTGTGGTGGGTATAACCGGCAGCAACGGCAAGACAATGATAAAGGAGTGGCTGTATCAGTTGCTTGAGCCTGACTATGCCGTGACACGTTCTCCCAGGAGCTATAACTCACAGATAGGAGTGCCGTTGTCGGTTTGGCTGTTGAACAAACAGTCCGAAATAGGTATTTTTGAGGCCGGCATATCAAAGAAAGACGAGATGGGCCAGTTGTGGAAGATCATCAAGCCTACCATAGGCGTGATCTCAAACATAGGACTTGCCCATCAGGAGAACTTCCAGTCTCTTCAGGACAAATGTGTTGAGAAACTGAAACTGTTCCGGGACTGTGACGTAGTGATTTACAATTGTGATAATGACCTGATCCAGAGTTGCGTAGATAAATCGATTATAACTGCCCGAGAGATTGCATGGTCCCGCAAGGATCAGGACAAGCCTCTCTTCATATCATCGGTCGTAAAAGGCCAGGACTCCACCGAGATAACATACCGGTATATAGGTCTGGAGAATAAGTTTACAATCCCGTTCATTGATGATGCCTCGATAGAGGATGCTTTGCACTGTCTTGCAGTATGCATTTACCTTATGGTTCCGCCCAAAAAGATAACCAAGCGGATGGCAGGACTTGAGCCGCTTGCCATGCGTCTGGAAGTAAAGGACGGCAAGCAAGGGTGCATAGTGATAAATGACAGTTACAATTCCGATATTTCATCGTTGGGAATAGCTCTTGACTTTATGGCGCGGCGTCAGGATGACAAGTCAAGGGGGCGTACACTCATTCTCTCGGACATACTCCAGTCTGGCTGGTCTGTCCATGAACTCTACAGGAGGGTGGCGCAGTTGGCTGAGAGCCGCGGCATAACCAAGCTGATAGGTATAGGCGAGGATATTTCATCCGAGGAAAAGCGGTTTGACATTCAGGAGAAGCATTTCTTCAACACTACCGATGATTTCCTGAAATCGGATCTGATGAAGAGTTTCCATAACGAGCTTATCCTTATCAAAGGTGCCAGGATGTTTGAGTTTGACAGGATAGCCGAAAGGTTGGAACTGAAAGTGCATGAGACGATACTGGAGGTCAATCTTCAGGCTATTGCCGATAATCTGAACCGTTATCGCGGAATGCTTAAGCCTGATACGGGAATTGTGTGCATGGTCAAGGCATCGGCCTACGGATCCGGGGCTATAGAGGTGGCCAAGACTCTCCAGGACAGGCAGGTGGATTATCTGGCCGTGGCTGTGGCCGATGAGGGCGCTGAACTGCGTAAGGCCGGCATAACCACCAATATCATGGTGATGAATCCGGAGCGCACATCGTTCAATACCCTGTTTGACCATAAGCTGGAACCTGAGGTTTACAGCTTCCATCTGCTGGATATGATAATCCGTGCCGCTGAGCATAACGGAGTGACAAATTTCCCCATACACATAAAGATAGACACTGGCATGCATCGTCTGGGATTCGCCCCTGACGATATGCCTGAACTGGTACACCGTCTGCAGAGGCAGACTGCTGTAATCCCTTGCTCTGTGTTCTCTCATTTTGTGGGCAGTGACAGCAGTGAATTTGATGACTTTACCAAACTCCAGATTGAGCGTTTCAATCAGGCTGCC
>Ga0310786_10006928_pt1 | contig 14918 bp, 8 predicted proteins | sample AusTroGonzalo_MG_FD_203881 | JGI IMG/M metagenome (GOLD analysis project Ga0310786, IMG submission 203881) | Bovine rumen microbial communities from tropical cattle in Woodstock, Queensland, Australia - Gonzalo_03 (v2) (version 2) | ecosystem: Host-associated > Mammals > Digestive system >... | reverse complement strand
TACTACATGTGCGAATGGGATGCCTATAACTGGCACTTCGTATATGACCCTGCAGAGGATGTTTGTGATGGTAATACCCATTATTGGAATGCCGTTCAGAAGCGCGACAAAAACGTGAACGACTACAAGAACGATCCTTATGCACAATGGATGCTTGTATCGCCTGCTGCTTATAAGGCTGCCATGACTATGGCAACAGGCAAAAGACCTTTGGATGTAACATATCTCATTGAAAATCCCAACTTCTCTAAGGTTGAAGGTGGCAACTGGGCTCGTGGCTGGACAGGTGTTGGAGACCAGAAACGCGGTCAGGATCGTGAGCCTTGGTGTGTTATCGAATGGTTCGAAAAGGATGCAAATATGACACAGACCATTACAGGTCTGCCCGCAGGTCGTTATGTAGTCTCCTGCTACGGCTTCTATCGCGATGGCAGTTCGGACCATGAAGCAGAAAAGGTAAGGAATGGTGATACTCCTATTCAGAACGCATTCCTGTTCGCTAATGATCAAGAGGTAGCACTGCCCAATGTAACCAGCGAGGCTGGTAATATGCCTGGTGTGGGCGAGACACGTGAGGGTGTTGAAGAGTTTGCATGCTGGCCTTGGCAGGCTAATGAATACTTCCAGAGTGGTTTGTATAAGATTTCAACTCCTGTTGTGGAAGTTGGCGAAGACGGCAAACTTACCATTGGTGTCAGGAGTACCTATAATGGTGAAGAAGGAAGTTGGGTAGTTGTGGGTAACTTCCGCCTGACAAGCCTGGGTACCCCTGTAAAAACCACGATCTCCGAGAACGGATATGCAACCTTTGTAGCTCCCGGATATATTGAAGATATTCCTGAGGGTGTTGAAGTATTTGCCGCACAGCTTTGTGACGGCTACGTACATCTGGAGCCTACAACAGCAATTCCTTCAGGTGAGGCTGTAGTCTTGAAGGCTGCAGAAGGAACTTATTCTATGTACCTCAGTGCGACAGAGGGTAATCTTGCTCTCGTAAATGACCTGAAGCCTGCAACCACCGAAATTACTGCAGACGGAACGCAGTATATCTTGGCCAAGTTGGATGGCAAGGTTGGCTTTGCTAAGGCTACGCCTGAAACAAAGATTGCTGCAGGCAAGGGATATCTTCAGATACCTCTCTCAATTACTGTGAAGTCATTCTATCCATTTGCAGATGATGAAACAGCTATAGAAAACGTTAACGTTAACGATAACGCTGACAATGGAGCAATTTATAACATTGCTGGCCAGAGAGTAAGTAAGTTGCAGAAAGGCATCAACATCGTTGGTGGTAAGAAAGTGATGTATTAATAAAACAGGAGTTAAAGAGGGTAAAGGGGTTAAGCCATTTCCAATACACGTATAGAACTATCGTCTTTTAACTTTTGTCCGAAGGACGAGCAAAGCGAGAACTTCCTTTAACTTCTTTAACTACAAAAAATAATTGATTATTATGAAATACATTAAACCAATTATGAAGATAGAAGAGGCTGAGGTAGTCAACATGTTGGCAGAAAGCCTGGTGATAGATGGCACCACTACAATAGATGGTGGTGATGCACTGACAAAAGAAGATAACAGTTGGGAAATCTGGTCAGATGATGAAGAGTAACTCTATGTTATTCTAACAAAACGGGAAAGGGCTGGTGCATCATCGCGCCAGCCCTTTTAATTATATTTACGAGATAAATTTACTTCAGTGTCTCAATGGCAAAGTTCATACGCTTTAGCGTTTCCTCTTTGCCTAAGAAAGCAGCCAACTCATACATGTCGGGACCTTGTCCAGCACCAACAAGACAGATTCGCCATGCATTCCAAGGACGTAGACCAGAAGCCTCTACCCAAGGGTCAACGACAGCCTTCATGCCTTCGACACTAAAATCCTGAATGCCAGAAAGTACCTCGCAGAATTGCTTCATCTCATCTGTTGTTGTCTCTGTCCAGTTTTTGCGAATAAATTTATCCTCGCGGTCAAAACTCTCAGGTGCAACAAAGAAGAAACGTGTAAGAGGCCACAAGTCCGAAGGAAAACTGATGTTACGTTTGCGCTTGTTTCCCTGACCATCTACATATTCTATTACCTTTAGCTTCATCATGCGCACCACTTCAGCCTCCTGTTCTGTTGTCGCATTGATTCCCTCAGCCTTTAGAATTTTATCAAAGGCGGGTGCCCATGCTTCATCTGGCTGCTGAATAAGATACTGGTGATTGAACCAAGCTGCCTTTACATAGTCAAATTTAGCACCGTTCTTAGAGCATTTGCTTAAGTCGAAGAGTTTTACCATCTCATCCAAAGACATCAGTTCTTGATCGTTGCCGGGATTCCATCCCAAGAGTGCCAGAAAGTTGACAACAGCCTGTGGCAGATAGCCCTTCTCGCGGTAACCACTGGAAATTTCTCCAGTTTTGGGGTCATGCCATTCTAACGGGAATACGGGGAAACCCAGTTTGTCGCCATCGCGCTTACTAAGTTTACCGTTCCCTATGGGTTTAAGCAGAAGGGGTAGGTGAGCAAAGCGTGGCATGGTGTCTGCCCATCCGAAAGCTTCATACAACAAGACATGTAATGGCGCACTGGGCAACCACTCCTCGCCACGGATAACATGGGTAACTTCCATCAGATGGTCATCTACTATATTTGCCAGATGATAGGTAGGCAATTCATCTGCACTCTTGTAAAGTACCTTGTCATCAAGAATGCTACTGTTGATACGAACCTCGCCACGGATAAGGTCGTCAACCAACACATCTCTGCCAGGTTCAATGAGAAAACGAACTACATATTGCTTTCCTTCGGCTATGAGTCGGTCAACTTCCTCCTTGCTCATTGTCAGTGAGTTACGCATCTGTAGGCGTGTGCTGGCATCATATTGGAAGTTTTCAATTTCAGCACGTTTGGCATCCAGTTCCTCTGGTGTATCAAAGGCAATGTATGCTTTCCCGTTATCCAAAAGTTGCTGAACATATTTCTTGTAAATATCTCTACGCTCACTCTGACGGTATGGACCATGTGAGCCTCCAAAGCTAACACCCTCGTCAAATTTGATGCCTAACCATTGGAAGCTTTCGATGATATATTCCTCGGCACCGGGGACGAAACGTCCACTGTCTGTATCTTCAATGCGGAAGATTAAATCACCGCCGTGTTGACGTGCAAAAAGGTAGTTGTATAACGCGGTCCTTACTCCACCAATGTGTAACGGACCTGTGGGACTTGGGGCAAATCTTACCCTTACTTTTCTATCTTGCATAAGCTAATGTTGTCAAAATTCGTGCAAAAGTAAACATTTTTTTTTTAACAAAAGAGTTTTTTTTGTATTTTCGCACTCAGAAAGGAACTTTCTCATCTTTCGGAAGTGAAATAACTCCCGCGAGTGAAAACGAGTTTACTTCTAAGCAAAAAGAAAATATGAGCAGATATAACAGAAAAAGAATAGTAAGCAAAAAGGAGTACCTGTATAGGGTTTTCATATCTCTGTCCATGATTGTCATCTTAGCTGTCTTTCTGCCCAAGGGAGGTTACAATAAGTATGAATATAAGATTGGTGAGCCTTGGGAAGATGCGCAGTTGATTGCTCAGGATAGTTTCCCTGTATATAAGAGTGAGGCCCAGCTGAAACGTGAGAGCGACAGCCTTCGCAGGTTCTATGAGCCCTATTTTGAGCTTAACACTACCATATACGAAAAGCAGGCGCTAGAATTGAGGGAGGCATTTAAGAGCTTGCCGCACGATGGTGTTCCGACTTATTATTTGCCTCATTTGTTGGATAAACTGAGACGCCTCTACACTCAGGGAGTCGTAGCTACCGAAGACTATGATGTGCTCAAGAAAGAAAACGTGCGTCAGGTTTGGCTTTTTGAAAATAATGAGTCGCATCCCCGTTATGTAAAACAACTGTTTACAGAGAAGACGGCGTATGAGTACCTAATGGCAGAGGAAGATAGTGTGCGTTATAACCATGGCAGGCTTCTGCGTTGTGCTTTGGAAAAGTTTATCCAACCTAATCTGGTTTATGATGCCGAGAAATCACTCCAGCAACGTCAGGAAATAGATGCCCAGTTGGTTCCCTATATCGGTCAGGTACAGGTTAATCAGAAACTTGTTGATCATGGTCAGATCGTGGACGAATACACCTATTGTGTTCTGCAATCATTGGAGCGTTTTCAAAAGACCCGCTCGATAAGCAACAAAGAAAAAGTGTTGCAGTTGACGGGGCAGGTAACATACATTGCTATTATGATAATTCTGCTCTTATTCTATTTTGAGCAGTTCCGTAGCGATTACTTAGCCAGTCCACGTTATGTCATGTTGGTGGTAAGTCAGTGTATTATCTTCCCCTTGGTTACGTACACATTTATGATGCAAAGTTTAATGACAGTTTATGTCATTCCCTATTGCATCCTGCCCATTTTCATACGTGTGTTCATGGATAGCCGAACGGCATTTATTACCCATACGCTTTCCATTCTCACCTGTGCCTTGGCACTTCATCATCCGTATGAGTTTATCGTGACGCAGTTGGTGGCTGGACTGGTTGCTATTTATAGTCTTAGACAGCTTTCACAACGCAGCGATCTTGTACGCGCGGCTGCGTTGGTAACCATAGCGTCATTGGTTACCTATTTCTGCATTGAGTTGTTGCAGGGCAGCCCGTATAACAGTACGAATGGATTTGAGGTGAAAATATATATCCATATTCTGTTGGCAGGCATCCTATCTTTGCTTGCATATACATTGCTTATGCCTATAGAGCGTATTTTCGGGTTCACCTCCAATGTTACATTGGTGGAACTTTCAAATATCAACAACACCATCCTTCGCAGACTTTCCGAGGAAGCACCCGGCACTTTTCAGCACAGCATGCAGGTGGCAAACTTGGCTGCGGAGGTGGCTAACAGCATAGGCGCCAAGAGTCAGTTGGTACGTACTGGTGCTTTGTATCACGATATCGGAAAGTTAGAGAATCCGGTATTTTTTACAGAAAATCAGTCGGGTACCAATCCACATGACAATCTACCATACGAGCAAAGTGCTCAGATTATTATTCAGCACGTAAGAAACGGATTGCGTTTGGCTGACAAATACCAACTTCCTTCTGTCATAAAGGGCTTTATCTCTACTCATCACGGTAAGAGTTTGGCCAAATATTTCTACGTCTCCTATAAGAATGATTATCCCGATAAGGAGATAGATGAACGCATGTTTACTTATCCTGGGCCAAACCCAACAACATTGGAACAGGCTATTCTGATGATGGCAGACTCTATTGAGGCCGCTTCTCGAAGCCTTCCTGAATATACCGAGGAGAGCCTGAACAATATGGTTGACAGAATTATTGATGATCAGGTTGCTGCCGGATATTTCACCCAATGTCCTATTTCATTTCTGGAAATCGCAGATGCCAAGGACGTGTTCAAAACTAAGTTGCGTACCATGTATCATACCCGCATACAATATCCGGAACTCAGCGGGCAAGTAACAAAATCATAATACCATAAAAAGCTATGAAAGAACGAATAATTATTTTCCTAACAGCACTTTTGCTGCTTGATGCTCTTCCTTCGAGGGCTCAGGATCCTAATACTCTGGATGGAGTAGATTACGTCAATTATTTCCTCAACAAGGGAGGATTGGTACGTATTACCAATCGTAGGTCGTCTAATGTTAATCTTACCGATGATGGAAGCAAGACGCTAGGTGTTCGTACTAATGTAGATAATCTGCAACAAGTTTGGATTCTAGACAAACAGGGTGCTGGTTATTCACTGCGCAATGCCAGTACAGGCCGATTCCTTTCATCCAATGACAATTATCGTTCACCCAGTGTATCTCCCCAAACACTCTACGTTCAGTATAGTCCCAACAATACCTCGGAGAAGACTTCCTTCATTAATATCTCTGAGAAGAGCGATTTTAGTGGTACATCTTGCCTGAATTTGAATGGTGATGGTGTCAATCTGTACAAATGGAGTTATCAGGGTGATCAGGGATCAGATTGGTCAATATCTGCTGTAGATAACTTCTCGTTGGAGCAGGTGCAGGCCGACCTGTTGGCAAAGAGTCCTTATAAAGCTCCAGAGGTAGGCAAGTATTACCGTATCCGGAACATGGGATATGACACATATATGAATGAGGACTTCGGTAACAATACTCTTAATTGTGAGGCAAAGAGCGAGGATAAACTCTCTCAGTATTGGACACTCGTAGCGGCATCTTCGGGTAAATATCATTTACAGAATCTCTGCACCAGACGCTATATCACTCGTCAGAGCGGTACACTGAGCACTCAATACAAGACACAGACAAGCAAGCCAAGTGTAGGTTTTGCCCTCACACGTACCAGTGATGCTACAAATCTGCTATATTATGTTGTTGACAATGGGAATGTTGCTTTACACTGTGATGCTCAGAGTGCTGTGGTAGGTTGGTACACCAACAATATACCTGGCAGTACGTGGGGTTTTGAAGAGGTAGAGCTCACGGATGAGTTTATTGAGAATGGCCGCAGTGGACTGGTTGCCTATACTGAACTTAAGTCTAAGTTGTCTGCTTATAAGGCTGCACTTGGCAGACTTTTCAAGGATGGCGCATGTACAGAACTTGCAGATGATATTCAGGAACTTTCCGATGAAGCGTTGGCAGAAAATGCCGACTTCAACTCCTTGAATGCTGATATGCAGGCCATGATTCTGAAAGTGAAAAACAACAGCTGGGAGACTTGTATAGGCAGTGACGGATATAGTCGTGACTTTGAGAAATTCTTCCGTATCCGCGATGACTATCAGGTTTACAGTCATTACCAGAAGATGTCCGGTAATGCATATTGCGGTATGAGCAACTATTTTGGAAAACTCTCAGGTCCTACTGGAATCTGTGGCAATGCTGGTGATATCATATACTTGTATGTGGATAAGGATCCCAACTCTAACTGCACGCTGCAGGTAGAGGTCGTTGCCGACAGTGAAAGTCCTGGTGATCACCAGACGGGTTCCGTAACAACTTTGCGCAAGGGGCTCAATGCTATAATATTGAGCAACAAGAGCACCATCTATATATTCTATCAGCTCAACGATCCGGAAAAGTACCTTGCCAACTATTCTGATATGAAGATTCATATTGAAGGAGGACAGGTACAGGGCTACTGGGATGCTACCCGTGGTATGACAAATGACGACTGGAATCTCCTGCGTGAGAAAATGCTCAATAAGAGTAATATCCTGAATCTCAAGTCCAAACGCTTGGTCTTTGTTATGAATAATAGTTTGGTACAAGAGGCTATAAGTGCTGATAATAACATGGAGGGGTTGATGCGCATCTGGAATACCATGTTACAGAACGAGGAAGACTTGATGGGCTTTCAAGAGAAGGTGGAGGGTAGGTTTAACAATATCTGGAACTGCTTCTCTATCAATCACAGTTACATGTATGCCACCACTTACGGAACATATTATGAGAACAGTACGCTATCTACTGTCATGAGCTATAAGGCACTGACTGAGACAGGAGGCGGTGCCCTTTGGGGCCCCAGTCATGAAATGGGACACAATCATCAGGCATGTATCAATGGCGTGGGAAGTACGGAGACTAGTAACAATCTGTTCTCTAATGTCAACGTCTATCTGCATGGGGTAAGCACCAGTCGAGGTGATGCTGCCGAGACATGCTTTACCGATTTCGCGGCAGACAAATCATGGGTACAGCGTGGCACATGGGCACAGGCAAGGTTCTACTACCAGTTGTATCTCTACTATCATGCTACGGGACGTAATACCAATTTTTACCCAAAACTCTTTACGTTGCTGCGCCAGAATCCTATCAACAAGGGTTCATGGGACGACTCTCTGACAGCAGATAGTGACGGAGATGGAACTATCGATGTTAAGGGAGGGTATAAGAGCTATGGTAAGAATGACTATTTGCATATTGCCAAGATGATGTGTGATGCCGCAGGTGAGGACCTAAGCGAGTTCTTTGAGGCATATGGCATGTTTATCCCCGTAAGCAATTTCTTCGTGGATGATTACTCCAAATATTGGGTGACAACCACACAGGCAGATATAGATGCTGCTAAGGCTTATATGCAGCGCTATCCCAAGGCAGGTAATATCATTTTCATCGAAGATCGTATCAAGCAATCCCCCTCTATCGCTGACGGGCCCCTGGAGGGAAAGCCCAAGAGTGCTTATCGTGTTGCAATTAGCGATGAAGATTGCAACCAAATAGGTAAGCATGGTGATGTTGGTCAGTATTCCGATTATGTAGATGACTATGTTACAGACGGATATTATTACACGACCGCTACCAGTTCAGGAATAACCACCTACAGAATTCTCGGAACTGGTGCAGTGGGCTTCAAGATTTATGACAACAATGGCAATTTGATATATCTGAGCAACAAGAAAAATTTCACCGTCCCTTCGGCTACTCAGAAGAAAATGAAGGAAGGTTTTAGCATTTATGCAGCTGAGGGTAATGGCTACGATGTTTTGGTTTCCTATGGCCCCTCAATGTATCGTGGCGAAATGATAGCCTATTATGCAGGTAATTCCAAGCCTCATACCTTGTATTATTATGGTACAGGAACTGGCGGCAAGAGTAATATCGGTGTACTTCCCCCCAATTCGTTGGTTTATATCACACCAGACCAGACAGAAAAGAAACAGCCTACAGCAGAACTTTTGCAAAAAGCTAATGTGGTAAGTGCAGAGGGAGAAGCCCAGATGCTTGAGATCGATGGTGATAAACTTTTCTTTATTCCGACGGACTTTAATGCTAAACAGGTAACCTTCACGAAAGAGGGTACAGGTTATCAGGCTCTTAGATTACCTTTTGATACCACAGGAACTGGTGAAGAGACCATTTCAGCAGGTGAACCTGTGACGATAGAGGGTAAGGCGAAGATTAATGCCAATGGTGTGACGGTAAAGGCTGGTATTTATGCTGAGACGGAGAGTGGCTATATCCTTGCTCCTGATGGGAAATCTGTTGTCTATGCTGAGAACATCTCTCCTTTCACATACGTTTGGGATGAGCCAAATAGCATTGATGAAGTGAAAAACGAAAGAGTGAATATTGAAGGATTTGCTTCTGGAATCTACGACTTCGGTGGCCGCAGATTAGTTTCACAACCGAAGAAGGGTATTTACATTGTTGACGGAAAGAAAGTCATAGTTAATTAACTATAGTTCCTATAGCAACTATCTAACAAAAAATGGCAAAAGAAAGATCTAACAAGAGTTTGAAGAATGTTACGAAGGGTGCACCAGTGCCTCCTGCAACAGAAGGAAAGAAAAAGCCTGTGCGTCTGCCAGTACTATTAATTTTCTTTATTATAGTACTGGTATGGGCAGCATGGTACTACGGAAGTGTATTTCATCTGAGTCGTGAATATAGTTTCTGGGTACCAGATACACGACAGTTAGATTATTTGCTATCCTGTTCATTTGGGAGTTTACGTTATATAGGAAGAGCCCTGCTCATGACCTACAAGTATCCTTGGTTGGGCGGACTTCTGATGGCCCTGATGCTGACGTTGGGCACTTGGCTGGTGGGTTACTGTTGGCGTCTGGGTGCTAAATGGCGTTCTTTGCAGTATCTTCCGGCATTGATCTATTTGGGCTGTATAACCTACTATGGACTTGATATTTTCTTTGAGGCTGAAACTGGTTATATATTCGGTATCCCGTTTTTAGTTTTACTGGTTCTTGCCATCTGTGGAATAATAATCCGTAGTTTCAGCCGGAAAAAGGTGCATGCTCTTTTTGCCATTCCTGCCGATGAGACGCAGTGCAACAACCTCCTTCAGCTGGCAGTATGCATCATAGGTTTTGCTGCCATAATAGGATATAACGAGTGGAAGCGCCCCTATGTGCGTGTCATTGCCCAGTTGGCTTCTATGGAACAAGAGCAGGACTGGGAAGGAATACAGAAGGTGGCAAGGGCGCATGCCTATCAGAGTAACCGTCCCATGGCCTGCATGTATGCTATAGCCCTTGTTCATACAGAGCAGATTGCCTATCGCATGTATGATATCCGTCTGGATTATGATTCACTTTATGTACACGGAATGGATGGCACCCACAATAATGCCAGCAGCATGTATATACCGGAGGGGTGTTATCATGGCGGTTTCTCGGAATCCTGTATGCACTCCTGCATGGAGCAGATGGTGATGGAGGGACCTACGTTACGACTGATGAAACTTTATATCAAGAGTGCTTTGATGCGTAGTGAGTGGGAGCTCTGTCGTAAGTATCTTCGTATTCTCAGTGATGTTCCTTTTGAGGGCGCGTTTTGTAAGAAATACGGGGCTATGGTGGGTAATGATTCGTTGGTAAACGCTGATCCTGAGATAGCTAAGATCAGACTCACAGAACCTCTTCACGATAGCTTCGAGAGTATGTACCAGCAACCCCTGTTTATGGGTTACAACTTGGCTTTGGTAGAGGGACGTAGTGTAAATGCTCTGTACAATTCTCTTTGTGTTTGCCTTTATACAAAGTTGATGCCCGCTTTCATGGAACGCTTGGAGCCTCTTGCAGGAACCACGCCTCCAGATATTATTGGCGACGGAATACTGTTGTCATCCACTAAGAATGCCGGTATTGAGGAGCATTTTACAGGTCTTAATTTACGTATCCCGATGATACGGAGTTTTATGCAACAGATACAGCCCTATATGAGTGACCGTCCGGGGAATGCATACAAGTTATTTGGGAAATACAAAGGATACTATCCCTATTATTACTTCTTTGGCAACCTCAAGGCAACTAAGAAGGGATATACGGGTCAGATGACTTCAAATTCCGGTGTGAATTAAAAACAAGAGTGTAGAGTGAAAAATGAAGAATGAGAGTTACAAATGGTTTGTCAACTTATTAAACATGAGAATTAAGATAAATAAATATATATTGTTAGCTGCAGCGGCAGTATTGTTGTCTGCCTGTGGGAAACCTGTTTCGCAAGTGCCAGCACAGTATTCTTCTCTAGACGAGAAAGCTAATATCTATCCTGATTATACAGATATTGTGGTTCCACCTAATATTGCTCCGCTCAACTTCATTGTGCGTGATTCGCTGGCAGATGCCTTTGTCGCGCATTTGCGTGGAAAAGATTCAGAATTGCTGACTTCTGCGTCCGAGGATGGTGTTATACAGATGAATATGGATGAGTGGAGAAATCTGCTTACCACCTGCAAAGGAACAGATATTACTGTTACGGTTTATGCTAGGAGAGGGGAGAAGTGGTTCGCTTACAAGCCCTATACGCTCACTGTGGCGGAAGAATCCGTTGATGCTTTTCTGAGCTATCGACTCATCCAGCCAAGCTACGAGTTGTACCGCCAGCTTGGTATTTATCAGCGTAACCTAACCAACTGGGATGTTTATACCATATATGAGAATAACCGTGAGTATGATAATTCCAATAATCATTGCATCAATTGTCATAATTATCGTTGCAATAGTTCCGCTGACATGATGTTCCATGTCAGAGCCAACCATGGTGGTACGATTATCGTGCAAAATGGGAAGGCTCACAAGGTACAGATGAAGGACAGCACCATTATAACGGCAGGTGTTTATCCCTCATGGCATCCTACGGAAAATCTGATTGCATTCTCTACCAACAAAACTGGACAAGCATTTCATGTCTATCATGATGAGAAGATAGAGGTAATGGACGAGTCCAGCGACCTTCTTTTGTACGATGTTACCAAGAATGAGGTACAACACATCTTACGCACACCCAATGATTTGGAGACCTTCCCCTGTTGGACACCGGATGGGAAGAAACTTTACTTCTGCAATGCTGACATATCCCCTTTACTGAATCCCGAATTGCCAGACAGTACACGTACTCATCAACTGATGCTTCGATATGACAGCATCTACTACAACCTGATGTCTGTTTCCTTTGATCCCAAGACCCGTCAGTTTGGCGAGCCTAAGATGGAGATAGAGGTTGCCTCTAAGCATAAAAGTATCAGCGTGCCCAGAGTAAGCCCAGATGGCAGGTATGTACTTTATACTCAGGGTGATTACGGACAATTCCACATCTGGCACAAGAGTGCCGATTTGTGGGTCAAGGATCTTAAGAAAGACAGTTGCTATGTTCTCCAGGAGACTAATAGCCCTGATGCTGAGAGTTTCCACTCGTGGAGCAGCAACGGCAGATGGATGGTCTTTGCCAGTAGAAGAATGGATGGCAATTACTCAAGAGCCTTCTTGGCATACTTTGATAAGAACGGTCGAGGTCATAAAGCCTTTGTCATTCCACAGGAAGATCCGGAATGGAATATCCTGTTGCTTAAGAGCTTCAATGTTCCCGAGCTAACCAAGGACTCCGTTACTATACCTATGGCAGATATCAGCAAATGTGTGATTGGTACAGAGGCTGAGAATGCAAAATATATTCCCAGCGCTGCCACCTTCCGCCATCAGAAACCTAAGGCAGATGGCGTAACGGGGGCTAGTCCGCAAAAGAAATAACATTATTAATAAATCATAGACCCACAGCCCTGTTTTGTCTATCCCTTAAGGGAGTATGGAGAGGGCTAAGAAAAAAATGAGAGTAATCATCAACCCTGATTATGCTACACTTTCAAAGTGGGCAGCTAATTATGTCGCAGCCAAGATAAATGCTGCCAACCCAACTCCAGAGAAACCATTTAAGTTGGGTTGTCCTACGGGCTCATCTCCTCTAGGTTTGTACAAGGAACTAATTGCTCTGAATAAAGCAGGCAAAGTATCATTCCAGAATGTTGTTACCTTTAACATGGATGAGTATGTAAACTTGCCAGAGGAACATCCTGAATCATATCACAGTTTTATGTGGACCAACTTCTTCTCACACATTGATATCAAAAAGGAGAATGTACACATTCTTAATGGTAATGCCCCTGATTTGGCTGCTGAATGTGCAGCATACGAGAAGGCTATCGTAGATGCTGGTGGTATCGATCTTTTCATGGGTGGTATCGGTCCTGACGGACATATAGCTTTCAATGAGCCAGGTTCATCACTTACTTCACGTACCCGCGTGAAAACCCTGACTACAGACACAATCATTGCCAATTGTCGCTTCTTTGACAATGATGTAAATAAGGTTCCTAAGACTGCGCTGACTGTTGGTGTTGGTACAGTTATGGATGCCAAGGAGGTACTGATAGTTGTTAATGGTCACAACAAAGCTCGTGCTCTCCAGCATGGTGTGGAGGAAGGTGTTAGCCAGATGTGGACTATTTCTGCACTTCAGTTGCATCCACATGCCATTATCGTTTGCGACGAGGCCGCTTGTGGTGAACTGAAGGTTGATACCTATAAGTACTTCAAGGACATTGAGAAGGATAATATGTAAGAATCAAAATGGGCTTTTGCTCTTACGTTTTAGTCCATATTTTACTAAACATAATTTCCCTTATAGGCCTATAGGAGTAACTTCCCATGAGAGATGATTGACATAAATCAATAAAGCGACGGGGAAAGTTTCATTTTACATGGAAAACGTTGCATGGTTACAGAAATGGCTGTACCTTTGCAGCGTTTTCATGGTATTAGTTTAAGGTTAAGGAAAGATTGGTTGTCGGGATGACAACCGTCTTTTTTTTATATCCTTAGCAACTCCGCAGGATTATCAATGATATGCATGGCTCCGTGTTTTAAAAGGAACTCTTTATTACGGAATCCCCACAATACGCTGATACATGGTATCCCCACATTTTTTGCCGTCTGAATGTCCACATCGCTGTCTCCAACATAAATAGCCATTTCTTTTTCTGCTCCCAATTGTTTTAGCGCTTCCATTACCATATCTGGTGCTGGCTTTTTACGGATTCCTGCGGCCTCATTTTCACCTATCGTCACTTCTATTTCAGGAAAGAAATGAGCTACCAGTTCCTGGGTAGCAGCCATCATTTTATTGCTTACTACAGCTATCTTCCAGTCACGCTTTTTCAGCTCTTGTAATATCTCGCGGATACCGTCGTAGGGCTTTGTGGCATCCAAAGAATGTTCCATATAGTAAGCACGGAAGGCATCAAATACGTCGTTGCGTTTAGTCGTATCTGCCCATTCTGGCATAGCTCGTTCTATGAGTTTGCGTACACCGTTTCCTACAAATCTTCTGATATTTTCAATAGAGTGCTCAGGCATACCATTTACTCGCAACGCATAGTTTGTTGCTGCAGCCAAATCCTGTATGGTGTCCAGTAGTGTGCCATCCAGATCAAATATAATTGTTGATTTCTTCATATCGGGTGCGAAGTTACAAGTTAATGAGCGATATTCAAAGGAAATTGGTCCGAATTTTGGGAGAGATAAAAAAAATATCGAGCCACCTTTGAGTGTTGCTTAAAGGTGGCTCGATTCTTTTCCTTTGTTAAAGAAGGGCCAATTTTGTTTTGGGGCTCGCCCCTATTAGTTATTCCCTGCTACAAAGATAATCGTTTAATTATTTACTGACTTAATAAATCCATATTTTTTATTCTTAACTCATTTAATTGTAATATGCACCTTACAAAAACGAAGAATTTCGCATAATTAATAATGCTTTTATTATGTGAGCGGTTTAACAATAAACGTTAAATAATTGTAGGACAAGGTGGTTTTTGAGACTTTTTTTTTGTTTTTCTTTCATTTAATTGTACTTTTACGGCTCGAAAAGGGTATTCAGACAAAGCTGCAAGTCAATTTACTCTACAAGAACTCCCAGGAAGAACATATACATAATCATTACATAATATACTATAGCATGAAAATGAATATCAAACCTCTGTTACTGTTGAGTGCGGTTATAGCATGTTTTTCTATAAAAGCTGCTGAGATGGAAAAACCGTTTTGGTCTATAAATCCAGAAGGTGGAATTACATGGACTAATGATGGCCGTGTACATGCTGATCATATAGAAATGGCGGGAAAGA
>Ga0310786_10006925_pt1 | contig 14920 bp, 9 predicted proteins | sample AusTroGonzalo_MG_FD_203881 | JGI IMG/M metagenome (GOLD analysis project Ga0310786, IMG submission 203881) | Bovine rumen microbial communities from tropical cattle in Woodstock, Queensland, Australia - Gonzalo_03 (v2) (version 2) | ecosystem: Host-associated > Mammals > Digestive system >... | reverse complement strand
TGTTTTACGTTTTTCTATACTCCCTCATTGTACCCCAAAATTCCACATGTGTAGCAAGATTTTAGCAAGATATTCCTTGCTGTACCAAAACTATTTATTATATTTGCTACAAACATCTTAAACACCGATTTTATGTCCACAACCTTCTTCACTTCTACCACAATTAAGGATGGAAAAGCACCAATTATTGTCAGGGTTCAGAGTAGAAACCCCAAAATCAGTGTTATCAGAAAGACAGGCCTTGTTGTTTCAGTCAAGGTTTGGGAAAAGCGAAATACCAGCACTTTTGGGAGCCGCTATGGAGATAATCCCGATATCAAGAAGCTGTTTAACCGGCTTGAGAATATAAAGAATGCCGTTGAGGGACAGATTGCTTTGGGCAAGGCCCTGAAAAGCGAAGATGTCAAGGAACTGATTGAAAAGGTCATCTTTAGGGAAGCCATTGAGGAAGAACAGCGCAAGCAGGAAGAGTTACGACTCCAGCAGGAAGAGGAGCTGAGAATGACACTTATCAAGTATTTTGAGAAGTTCTATAATGAGGCAAAGAATGGATCCCGCATTACCGAGAAGGGAACAATTTATACACCTGGAACGCTCACCAGCATTAAGCAGGCCATGGATCACTTTATGAGTTTTGAAGCCACACAGGCCAAGCCGCATGACTTTGCTGACATAAATATGGATTTCTATCTGGCTTATACAGCTTTCCTTAATAAACGAAACTATAAGCTGAATACCATTGGCAAGAATATCAACTGGCTGAAGACTATCATGTCTATGGCTGAGACTGAAGGTTATCACAGCAGCCAGGTATATAAGGACAAACGTTTCAAGGGGGCACGTGTGGAGGTTGACACCATCTATCTTACCAAGGATGACCTTGACAAGATTCGGGCCGTAGACCTTAGCAATGAGCAGCCAGGATATGCACTAGCAAGAGATATCTTCATGATTGGTGTATGGACAGCACAACGCGTATCTGATTACAACAATATCAAAAAGAAGAACATCAAGGAATACACAGTTAGGAGCATCGAGGATGTTGACGATCCCGACAACCCCGGCAAGACGAAACCTATAATTGTAGAGAGGCAGACACGCGTGATTGAGATTGTGCAGAAGAAGACGGGAACCAAGGTGGTTGTCCCCTGCTCCACTGAGCTGCTGAAGATATTAGAAAAATACAACTTTGATGTGCCGCACCTGTCCGACCAGAAGGTGAATGATTATATGAAGGAGGTGGCAAAGCTGGCCGAGCTGGATGAAGAGGTAAGGATTGAATACATAAAGGGCGGCCGCAAGGAGGTTGAGTTCATCCCTAAGCATGATTTGGTTCATACACACACGGCCAGACGTACCGGTGCTACGCTGATGTATCTGTCAGGCATGGATATTTACGATATTATGAAGATTACCGGCCACTCTACCCCACAGACGCTTAAGAAGTACATCAAGGCGGATGAGCTGGAGGTGGTTGACAAGATAGTGAACAAGTACGATTACTTTAAATAGGTGCATGAAAAACACGCCCAAGAAAAGGGGCAAACGAGAAGATAGTCCTATTGTTTTTATTCCTTTAATAATTGAAATTGATGACCAACATTACTTCTACTCTCACGGAGATAGAAACATTGACCTCAGCTGTCGCAGGTGCGATGGCTGAGGTCTCTTCCATCCTTGAGAAAGATGAGATTAAGAGTGACGATGCCGGTAACCTACGGCATCTGGTGGAGTTTATCATTGAACGTAAGCCCACGATCCACAGCCTGTTTTACACTTCCCTTGACAGTGTATTCCAGTATTGGAATTACATCATCCAGAATGATATGCTGCAGGGCAAGGTGCGTGAGTACATGAAGCTGGGACTGGAGTTTCTGGACAAAACTGATAAGTTTGACATTTCAGTTGCTGATACCCGGTATGATATGGCTGCCTTGGTTGGTGAAAGTTGGTTTGCACGTGAGCTGCTGCAGGTGATGAGTGACTGGGAGAAGAATGCCCGGCCGGTACTTGAGTTCCTGCAGCACAACGGCGGCTTTGAGCCACGTTTGGCGGATCCTTTTGAAACGGCGGTGCGCAAGCTCCGACCGTACTTTACCGGCGTGGGAGCTGAGGGTTTGAGGGCCTTGGTGATGAACGGTGTGTCTTTGGCCAACAGGCAGAAATGGATGCAGGACCGACGGCAGGCAGTGGTGATGGCAGAGACGCTGGGCATCAGCTGCAGAACCATGAACCTGTCATTCATATTCACCAACCGCAGCGGCGAGGAACGGCCACTGAAGTTCAGCAGCGACCGGCCTGACCTGGATTACAGGAGTTATGACATATTCCCCATCCTTAAGGAGTTACAAGCAGGGATAGAGGAAGAAAATAAAAGCCATAAAAAAGCCTTAAAAGCCGAAGCGCTGTAAAACGCAGCTGTAGTATTTTCAGCACTTTAGGGGATGTGGGATAAAACCATGGCGTTTTGTTCTGCATTTTGGCGCTATTGTATCCCCCGTTATCCCTCAATACTTTTGCTGTGCCGATGACAATCAGCGGTACAGTATAGGCCTACACTGTTTTTTCTAACTCAAAACAGTGTTTATATGATTACACTTGATGAAGTTCTGTCTTTAGTAAAAGACTGGATTAAACCGATTGTGCTGGAGGCTGTTATGGAGGCCCAGGCAAAACCCCAACCCGAGCCGCAAGAGAAGCTGCTTACCCTGCAGGAGACCATGCGGTTGTACCCTATCTCACACACGACCATCTACCGGTTGTTTGATTCCGGACAGCTGTCAAAGCACAAGCTTAACCGGAGAACTGCATTATCAGAGAAAGAGGTCAAGGCCCTTTTCCAGAAGGAAACCTTGACCGGTTACTCAGACAGACGACCCTATAAACCCAGAGCAGTATGAAAAAATCTGTCAGAAATATTGTAGGTTGTCACACTGTGTCACCGAATGGAGTTAGTTTTGCGCCTCAATTACGATTAATGCTTTCCGGCTATGTCAGAGAATGATGGTTATTTAATACCAAAATTCGATCCGAGTGCCGTCCTAGTAACCTTGTTTAAGTCAGTTTGCCCCCCGAAGACCACGGGTGAGAGTAAGGACGATAGACTGAAAGAGACTCGGAACGATGGGATCCTGCAGAGGGATATCCCCCTTAATGAGTTTGTCCGCCTAGGTGCCAGGTATATACCACAGTTGAAGAAAATCTGGGCAACCGAGGATAAGGACAAAAGGAACTACCTGAAAAGGAAACTTCTGCCGGCAGCAAGCATTTCAGCATCACTAATCACAAGGGAATCAGGCGTAAGGCTTGAGAATAAGGTAAATAAGTACACCGGTTTGATTGTCCTTGATTTTGATCATCTGACGGACATTGAAGCCACCAAACAGAAGCTCAGCGAGCTGCCGTATGTGTGGTACGTGTCAAAGTCATCGAGTAACCGTGGGCTCTATGCCATCTGCCTGACTGAGAACATGGATTTCTGCAGACATGAGCTCTATTATGACGCCCTGATTAATGAAGCAAGAGCCTTGGGACTGAATCCTGACAAACCTTGCCGCGATGTTACCAGGCTGCGTTTTGTATCGTATGACGAAGCTCCATACACGAATGAGAAGGTTGTGCCGTACAAACTGCCTGATGAGTATTGGACAAGAATGCAGGAATTCCTGGAAGGTCCTTTGCCTCAGTTTGGCGAACCGGCCATCCAGACGGCCGCCGACAGCGATGATGATGAAGAACTGCATGCTGCAGAGCCCCTGAATCTGGATGCCGCCCAAGCACCCAAGCTGCCCTACTCCGGTACGGCCGAGAGAGCCATAGCATTCGCAAAGGAGTGGAAGAAGAGGAAGATTGTGATTGATGATTTCACTGATTGGTTTGTGATGGCATCGGCCTTGAGCACTCTGGGTGAAAAGGGTTGGGAAATACTAGAGATGATATCACAGTTCAGCTCCAAGTATGACAGCACCAAGAACAGGCAGATCTTTGACAGAGTCCGGAAGACAAACCGTGAGATTACCATGGGGAGTTTCTTCTATAAGTGCCACGAGTACGGCGTTATGACGGACACGGTGACACATCAGGAGAGCCCTGAGTTCCCGGTAAACGCTTTCCCGGACACTATCAAGGAAATCATCCTGAAGGCCCACGAGGGCATGAACCACCCCATCGATTACATCGGCTCCAGCCTTATTGCAGTTGCGGGCGCTGCCATCGGCAACAGCATCCAGGTACAGCTTATGACAGACTGGATTGAGAAGCCCATCATCTATATGGCCATAGTTGGTGAAGCCGGGTCAAACAAGTCTGCCCCGCTTGAGTTTGCGGTAAAACCGCTTGAGCTGGCCGATGATGAGGAGATGGATGCCTACAACGAGAAGTATGAGGTTTACAAGGAGGAATGCGAAAAGGCCTTGAGGAACAAGGCTGCAGCACCTGAGGAGCCTGATTACTTCCAGTACGTGCTGAACGACTTTACGATTGAGGCAATGATGGAGCAGCACGCAGTGAACCAGCGCGGTATGCTGGTGTACAAGGATGAGCTGCTTAACTTTATCCGCAACATGAGCCGTTACAGTACCGGTAATGATGAGATGACCTGGACCACAATGTTTACCGGCGGCGGGATCCAGAACACCCGGAAGGGAAAGAGGAAAACGAAGCTGAAGAGCACGTGTGTTTCTATCATCGGTACCATACAGCCGGAGTCACTCCCGGAGTTTGCCAAGGGTAAGACGGAGAACGGTTTCATAGACCGCTGGCTGTTTGCCTACCCTGAGAAGGTGAAAGCACCCAAGTTCAAGACCGGGCGCCCGATGCCTGAGATTGTACAAATGTGGAATGATGTGATAAACCGCATCCTTGAGATTGAGTACAGTCCTGACACAAAGCCCATATTCCTGAGCGAGGAAGCTGAGAAGGTTTATGCGAACTGGTACAATGCTCTGGCCGACAAGAAGTATGAGGCTCCGGCGGTATACCGCAGGGCTGCCACCAAGATGGAGCGTTATCTTGTGCGTTTCGCAATTGTCCTGGAGGCTATGCGTTACGGTGCCGGAGGTGAACCTGTGAAGGAGATTAGCGCATGGGCCATAAAGGGAGCCATTGACCTGGTCTACTATTACCTTTCTTGCGGGATGAAGGCAAGGAAGAAATTCAGGACTGGTCCGCTGGATGCTCTTACCGACCAGCAGAGAACAATCTACACGGACATACCCGTGCGGTTTGAGACCAAGGAAGGTATAGAGATTGCAGGTGAGCACGGAATGTGCGAACGTGCTTTCCACAAATGGCTCCACTCTGACTTCTTTATCAAGTGCTCTCACGGCAACTATGAGAGGAGGTATCGATAATATATCTATGTAGTGATGCAGTTCGTGCAGTTTGTGCAGTTTTGGTTGATTTTTGGATGATGTGCCGAGGTTTTAAAATATGCCCTACAATATATTGTAGGATGGATTTTGGAAGACTAGGCATGAGGTGTGGAATAGAAACTGCACAAACTGCAAAACTGCATTGCGTTTTACCGGATTCTAGTTGGTTTACGGTTGGACGATCCGGGAGGAATTTGAGCAGTTGCAAGCCCTGCAGTGGCCAGGTAAAAAGCGGTTGATTGAGGACGATTGTATGACAAAAACGGTGTGTCTTGGAGTAACGGCCGTTTTGTTGAGGATTTTTTATACATTTGCGAATGTTTGCAGAATACAGGAACATTAACGATAGACCTTTTCTAACCCCACAGTGCTAGAAAACCATATGAAAGCACTAAATTATGAGATAGTCCTATGTCAGACCAGAAATCCGTAAGTAGAACGCTTTGGGTAATGAGACTCCTGAAGCACAACTTACACAAACCAATTGATGTGATTGCATCAAGAGCCGGGATTAGCGTGAGAACGGCTTACCGAACAATCGACACCCTAAACAACCAGGGGTTCAAAGTCACGCGCAGGTATGGTACCGTATATACAATGGAAGAAGACGGTATCACACCAATCAAGACCAAAGATAAGAACGAACAGATGAAGCCGGAGAGCGGCGTCATACTACAGCGGCCTTGCCAGGACCTGAAAAAGGCCCGCGACACCTATGAGGTGCTGGAGCAGCTGCAATATGAGCACAAGCTGGACGATTCCAATTACCTGAGGCATACGGTTGCCAACGTGACACTGATGCAGAATGCAGTGCAGCGCAGCCGCAAGGTGCAGGTTACATATGACTCTAACATGTGGAATAAGAGACAGCAGAGGATTGTAGAACCCTACACTTTCTTCTTTTTCTTCAATTTTGTTTGGTGCTATGACTGCCAGAAGCACAAGAACATTCCGCTGCGCATTAGCCGTATGGGCGATGTGAAGATACTTGATGATAAATGGGAATACGGACATAAGCACCGCAAGCAGATTGTGGATGCTTTCGGTTGCTGGGGGCACTACACCAAGCCCGTAAAGCTGAGAATGACGATGAGGGCCCGGAACCTGATGATGGAAGCCCACCCCATCAGCATTAGAACGATTAAGGAGGATCCTGATTACCCGGACGGTGAGCGCTGGATACTTGAGACCGGCGTATGCGACTACTCAGGTATAACCAGGTATATCCTGGGAATGCTTGATGAAGTTGAGATCCTGGAAGGCGAAGGCCTGAAGGAATACATCAGCGAGTGGCGGGATAAGATAATGGCCGTTGAGCTTTGACATGGCCAACCACATATGACTCATGGTCAAGTTAGTTACATAGATTAAAAGATTAAAAATGATGTTTGTGGGAAGGACTAACCCGTAATGCTGCAGCAATGCAGTGTTATATTTGATATTAGTTTTGTACCGGTAGGCCGCTGAAGTTTGTGACTCAGTTTCCGAGGGGCGGAGCCTCTTGGGGCTTTGGCGGAGCCGGTATGGGGAGAGCCTGCGCGGGACGCGTGGGCTCTCTTTGGTTAGGTTCTATAATATCACACTAGTCATAGAGTGCTAGTATTAATATAAAATGAAAAGATGTGCTTGATGGATTAATAAAAAAATTGCACCTTTACATTTTAAATAACCATACGCGCCTTACTGACTAAGAATACTGATTGTGTAATAGACGTTACTACCCAATGGAATCGAAGAATAACGTAACTGGATTTGCAACCTTTGACAACATTAATGACAAGGTTATTGATGATTTGAAGGTTCAGTTGAAGGCTGGAAGCAAGCTTCAGATAGCTGCTGCCAGTTTTTCTATTTATGCCTTTGAAGCGTTAAAAGATGAACTGGAGCAAATCAAGGAGTTACAGTTTATATTTACATCACCTACTTTCAACAATGCTGAGATTAAGAAAAAAGAGAAGCGCGAGTTCTTTATACCTAAACTGAACCGTGAGCGGAATCTTTATGGTTCTGATTACGAGATACGCCTACGCAATCAGCTATCACAGAAAGCTATCGCACGTGAGTGTGCTGATTGGATCCGGCGAAAGGTTCGTTTCAAATCAAATGTTACTGAAGGTAAGATGAATGGTTTTATGAATCTTGATAATCAGGATACAGATTACACCTACTTGCCTTTCAATGAATTTACCACTACAGAATTGGGTTGTGATAGAGGTGACAATATCAGCCCAGGTATTAACCGTTTTCCATCCCCAGCCACAATTCATTATATCAACTCCTTCAAAGAACTGTGGGATGATAAGCAACGTTTCAAGGATGTAACCGATGCTGTTCTGGAGAACATAGAAACGGTATATAAGGAAAACTCCCCAGAGTTCATTTATTACATTACACTATACAACATCTTCAACGAGTTCCTTGAGGATCTGAGTGAAGATGAGTTGCCGAAGGAAGGAACTGGATTCCGAACCTCGGCAATCTGGAGCAAGCTCTACGACTTCCAGCGGGATGCCGCTATTGCTATCATCAATAAGCTTTCAAAGTATAATGGCTGCATTCTGGCCGACTCTGTTGGTCTTGGTAAGACATTCACGGCTCTAGCTGTTATCAAGTATTATGAATGCCTTAACAGAAACGTTCTGGTACTCTGCCCTAAGAAGCTGCACGACAACTGGGATACTTTTACCAAGAACTACGTAAACAATCCGGTTGCAAAGGACCGTTTGCGCTATGATATCCTGTTCCACTCTGACTTGAGCCGTGAGAATGGCTACTCCAGTGGTACTGACCTTTCACGTGTTAACTGGGGCAACTATGACCTTGTGGTAATAGATGAGAGCCACAATTTCCGTAATGGCGGTAAGATTACTGTAGATGAGGATGACGATGATCCAAAGGAGAACCGTTATCTGAAGCTGATGAACAAGGTCATAAAGGATGGTATCCCAACAAAGGTGTTGATGCTCTCTGCTACCCCGGTAAACAACCGTTTCAATGACCTTAAGAACCAGCTGCAGCTGGCTTACGAAGGTGACTCTGAGATTATGAATGAGCGCCTGGATATAGGTACTGACATTGACGATATATTCCGCCAGGCTCAGGTGGCATACAACAAGTGGAGCCGTCTGGATCCCGATGAGCGTACTACTGAGCGGCTGCTTGACTCACTGAGCTTTGATTTCTTCCAGCTGCTTGATGCCGTTACTATTGCACGAAGCCGCAAGCACATTGAGAAGTACTACGATATTTCGGAGATTGGCAAATTCCCCACACGTCTGGCCCCGATTGAACGCCGTTCACCGCTTACTGACTTGGAGGATGCACCTACATTCAGTGAGATTGCCAATAAGCTGAATTGGCTTAACTATAGCGTCTATACACCCTCTAACTATATCCTTGCCAGCAGACTCTACCTATACCAGGCGGATAAGGGCGATGAGGTGTCCGGACTGTCAATGGCCGGCCGAGAGAAAGGTATCAGGAAATTGATGGCCATTAACATGCTTAAGCGACTTGAATCAAGTGTGAACTCTTTCCGCTTGACTCTGGAGCGTATCAAGGCACAAGTGGACGATACTCTTGACAAGATTGATAAGCATGACGGTAACTTTGGTACCATTGAAGCTTATGACCTTGATATCACTGATGAGGAGGACGATCTGTTTGTGGGCGGTAAGAAAACCCGCATAGACCTGAGTGATATGGACACCATAAGCTGGAGGCGTGACCTGGAGGAAGACCAAGAGACGCTGCAGTCCCTTCTTGATATGATTGAGCCTATCACTCCAGCCCACGACACCAAGCTGAGAATGTTGGAGGAAGACCTGCGTGATAAGTTTGACCATCCCATCAATGGTCAGAACCAGAAGGTGCTCATCTTTACCGCATTCTCTGATACGGCTGATTATCTGTATGAGAATCTGGCCATGCGTATCAAGAATAACACCGGACTCAATGTAGCTCTGATTACCGGTGATAACGAAGATAAATGGACCATCAATAACCGTAAACTGCGTTCTGACTACAACACCATACTGACTCTCTTCTCTCCCATTTCCAAGGAGCGAGACAAGATATATCCCAACCTGAAGGATGAGATTGATGTGCTGATAGCAACAGACTGTATCAGTGAGGGCCAGAACCTGCAGGACTGCGACTACCTGATTAACTTTGACATCCATTGGAATCCTGTACGTATCATTCAGAGATTTGGACGTATAGACCGTATAGGCTCCAAGAACGATGTTATCCAGCTGGTAAACTACTGGCCGGATATGGAGCTGGATGATTACATCAATCTGAAGGGACGTGTAGAGAGCAGAATGAAGGCTACTATCCTGACGGCTACCGGTGATGATAACCCACTGACGCAGGAAGAGACCAATGACCTGGAGTACAGACGCCAGCAGCTGGAGCGCTTGAAGAGCGAGGTTGTGGATCTGGAGGAGATGAACAATGGTGTCAACATTATGGACTTGGGTCTGAATGATTTCAGGATGGACCTGCTGCCTCATAAAGATGATACTGACCTTGTGAAAGCAGCACCCGGCATGAGTGCCGTGGTTGCTGCAAATGATATTGTTGAGCCAGGTGTAATGTTCATCCTTAAGAACCGCAACAATGGCGTAAATATCAATAAGCTCAACCTGCTGCACCCCTTCTATATGGTCTATCTGGGAAATGATGGCAAGACCATTTGCACCCACCTGCAGCCCAAGCAGCTACTGGACCGTATGCGCTCTGTTTGCAAGGGCAAGAGCTCTTACGACAAAGACCTGTGCTTTAAATTCAACAAGGAAACACGTGACGGTAAGCAGATGGAGCGCTATAGTGCCCTGCTTCAGGATGCCATAAGAAGCATCATTGAAGTAAAAGAAGAGCGTGACGTTATGAGCTTATTCTCGGCCGGTGAGACAACTGCACTGACCGGTAACGTACAGGGACTTGATGATTTTGAACTTATCTGCTTCCTGGTGATACGATGATAGAGAACCTACTGCAATATCCGGAATCAACGCTCTTTGGCAAGACCGTGCCAAAGAAGTACTTCTATGACCAACTGGAAGTAAGCGCCAAGATGAAGCAGCGGTTTGTGAATGACATAGAGGAGATAATCTGGCTCTACAAACTGGCACCCACTACACTGAATGTAAGGAAGGGTGATAACGTGAGTGAGATTGAGATAATGTTATGTCCACTGAAGGATGTGGAATGTCCGGTTGATGTATTCAAATTCATAAGCCAGAAAATACCGCACCAACTGGTATTTATATTACAGTATGGTGATAGCTACCGGCTGCTGATTCAATACGGACAGGACAGTTTTGTTTCACAATGGAGCCCACGCACGGAACTGGCGCTTAAGATTGAAGGCCAGACTCTGGACCGTATTTTTGACGGGTTTGTGGGCCAGCTGACAGGTATAGGTAACCGTGACTCTGAGAGCCTGCAGGAGATTATCCGCCTGAAGAAAGAGATAAAGAAGCTATCAGATAAGATTGAAACCTTACAACGCCTGATAAGGAAAGAGCCGCAGCTGAACCGCCAACTGGAGATGAACGGTGAAGCGCGAGCCCTGAAGAAACAGTTAGAAGAATTGAAAAAAGAACTAGATAAATGGAACACTTGAAACAAGAAACAACGAGTGGCGCACAGCTGAATCTGGATGCGCTTTACCAGGTATGTCCCCAGTGCTTTACTGAGAGCAAAGAACCCAAGACCGGTGAGATAAAGCACACTGTAGATTTTGAGAAGCTGCGCTTGTTGTTAGGCGACAACATTGCTGAAGGTGATGAGCGTTATGACTTTACCTGGGTAGGAAAACGCGCGGCACTACAGGAGGCAGCCAAGCCCATCCGTAAAACATTACGCCCCTGCCCCGAAGAGAGTGTGGACTGGAATAATACCAAGAACCTTTATATTGAGGGTGATAACCTGGAAGTATTAAAGCTACTCCAGAACTCATACATGGGCAAGGTCAAGATGATATACATTGACCCACCTTATAACACCGGCAATGACTTTGTTTATCAGGATGATTTCCAGCAGACGAAGAAAGACTTTGATTTATTTTCCGGTGACATTACCGAAGAAGGAGAACGCCTCGTTAAGAACACAGAGAGCAATGGACGCTTTCATTCCGACTGGTGCTCTATGGTATATTCAAGGTTGATGATTTCCAGAAGTTTATTATCTGAAGATGGTGTCATTCTTATTAATATGGATGAAAATGAAATTACTAATCTTCAAAAAATCACTTCTGAGGTTTTTGGTGAATCTAATGACTTAGGAACTATCGTTTGGGACAAAAGAAATCCAAAAGGAGATGCGAAAGGAATATCATATCAACATGAATATATTCTTGTGTATGCTAAAAATGCATATAACCTGACTTCTTCTTGTAAAATACAAAGGCCTAAGAAAAATGCTAAGGCTATGATTGCGAAAGCATCCCAATTATTTGCAAAAATAGGTTTAGATTATTCTTTAGAACAAGCCAATTACGATTTTGCAGAATGGTTATGCAAACAGACGGATTTAAGTGGAGGAGAAAGAGCATATAATCGTATTGATGATAAAGGGAAATTATATCGAGCAGTTTCTATGTCATGGCCAAATAAGAAGAAAGCACCTGATGAATATTTCATTCCACTTATCCATCCTATTACACATAAAGAATGCCCTGTACCGGAAAGAGGTTGGCGTAATCCGCCACAAACTATGCAGGCTTTGTTAAAAGCAGATATGATTTTGTTTGGGGAAGATGAGTCAACCCAGCCGACAAGAAAATATCTTCTTGAAGAGAACATGTTTGAAAACATACCATCACTGATATATTATGGAGGTAGCGACACTGCTATGCTCACGCGACTGGGAATACCGTTTGATACGCCAAAAGTTGTAGATATAGTAAAGGAGCATATTCAATCGTTATCAAATGATGATTCTATTATTCTAGATTTTTTCTCAGGATCCGCAACAACAGCACATGCCGTCATGCAACTCAATGCAGAAACTAGAGGTTCACGTAAGTTTATCATGGTACAGTGGCCAGAGGAATGTGAGCAAGGTAGTGAAGCCTATAAGGCAGGCTATAAAAACATCTGCGAAATTGGTAAAGAACGTATCCGACGTGCAGGCAAGAAGATCTTGGAGGATCAAAAAGACAAGCAAGGCGACTTATTTTCTGGTGAGCAAAAACCATTGGATGTTGGCTTCCGTGTTTTCAAGTGTGCAGATAGCAACATGAAGGATGTGTATTACACCCCAGCTGAATACTCCCAGGAATTACTATTAGGTTTGGAGGACAATATCAAGGAAGACCGTAATGACCTTGACCTGCTCTTTGGTTGTATGCTTGATTGGGGTGTAACTCTTGACCTGCCGCTGCGTACCGAGAAAGTGGATGGTGTAACCATACATATTGTTAACGAAGGTGATCTTGTGGCATGTTTTGACCAGAGTATACCTGAAACGGCTATTGACCGAATAGCATCCCTGCTCCCGATGCGCGTAGTGCTGCGCGACAACTGTTTTAAGGAAGCTAAAGAAAAGATGAATTTCTTTGAAATCTTTAAGCAGCGCACTGGCTGGAGTGAAGATGAAGTAAGAAAGAATGTGAAAGTGATTTAAAGCCTATGAAACTGAAGTTTAAACACCAGCAGTTCCAGAAGGATGCAGCACAGGCTGTCACTGATGTATTCTATGGCCAGCCTTACTCTGATAGAAACACCTATCAGATTGACCAAGGTAAGGGTGACAGCAATTTCTTTGAACTGATAGGAACCAGCAATATGCCGCTTAAAATTGAGCGCGAGACTCTGGTGGATAATATCCGCCAAGTTCAGATGCGTCAGGGTATTAAGCCTATTGAACGGCTGGAAGGAGGCAATGATCTGAAACTGACCATTGAAATGGAGACTGGTACTGGTAAAACCTATACTTATATCAAAACCATGTATGAGCTGAATGCCAGGTATGGTTGGAGTAAGTTCATTATTGTTGTACCAAGTGTTGCTATACGTGAGGGCGTAAAGAAAAGTTTTGATATTCTACAGGACCACTTTGCTCAAGATTATGGTAAGCGAATCCAGTATTTCATATATGATTCCAGCCAGCCCACTAAGATAGACATATTTGCCAGCGATACGAATATGCATGTGATGATTATCAACACACAAGCATTCAATGCACGTGGTGAAGATGCAAGGCGTATTTATATGGCACTGGATTCTTTCAGAAGCCGCAAGCCTATCGATGTGATAGCAGCAACCAATCCTATCCTGATAATTGATGAGCCTCAGAGTGTATTGGGAGCCAACAAAGCGAATGTCACACGCGAAAAGCTGGAGGCATTCAACCCCCTATTTACTCTGTTATATAGTGCCACCCATAGAAAGGATGATGTGTATAATATGATCTACCGCCTTGATGCGATGGATGCATATAACAAGAAGCTGGTAAAGAAGATTGCAGTAAAAGGAATTGAGCAGAAAGGCTCTACCGCCACTAACGGCTATTTCAACCTGCAGGAGATTATTATCTCTACCGGCAACCCCAGGGCGCGTATATCTTTTGATGTAAAAACAGCTACAGGGGTAAAGCAGACAACCAAGATTGTTGATGAAGGTTTCAATCTCTATGACCATAGTGGAGAGTTGGCCGAGTATAAGGATGGTTACGTAATCAAAGAGATTGACGGCCGCGACGGCTCCGTGACTTTACTTAATCAACAGAAGTATTATGAGGGCGATGTAGTTGGTGCAGCCAACGAAGATGCGTTGCGCAGGATTCAGATAAGTGAGACTATATACTCACACCTGGAGCGTGAGCGTGAATTATACCGTAAGGGCATCAAGGTGCTGTCACTTTTCTTTATTGACCATGTAGAGAACTACCGTGTCTATGAAGAAGGTGGAGTTACGAGCAACGGCAAATTTGCCGATATGTTTCAAGAAGAGTACGCTAAAGCGGTAGAATCACTGCAACTAAGGTTTGATGAGGATGACTATTTCAAGTATCTAAAGAAATGGGAGCCCAGCCGTGTACACCAAGGTTATTTCTCCAGAGACAAGAAGGGCCATTTTGTGAATTCCAAGCTTGAACGTGGAACTACAGAGTCAAGTGATAGCGATGCTTATGACCTGATTATGAAGGATAAGGAACGCCTGCTGAGCTTTGAGGAGCCGGTGCGTTTTATATTCTCCCACTCCGCTCTGAAGGAAGGTTGGGACAATCCGAACGTCTTCCAGATTTGTACGCTGAAGAACTCTGATAATGAGACCAAGAAACGCCAGGAAGTGGGCCGCGGTATGCGTCTGTGTGTGAATGACCGTGGCGAGCGACAGGATGAGGACGTGCTTGGCATGGACGTTCATGAGATAAACGTTCTGACTATCATTGCCAGTGAGAGTTATGATGACTTTGCAAAGAAGCTCCAGACAGAGATAGCTGAAGTTGTTGCTGACCGCCCGGTACTTGTTACCCCTACTCTTTTTGCTGACCAGGTTGTCTATGATCAGAATGGTAATTTACATAGATTTAGCAAA
>Ga0310786_10006924_pt1 | contig 14920 bp, 20 predicted proteins | sample AusTroGonzalo_MG_FD_203881 | JGI IMG/M metagenome (GOLD analysis project Ga0310786, IMG submission 203881) | Bovine rumen microbial communities from tropical cattle in Woodstock, Queensland, Australia - Gonzalo_03 (v2) (version 2) | ecosystem: Host-associated > Mammals > Digestive system >... | reverse complement strand
AAGAACATGAGTGACAGCGTGGGCATGGCACTGGCTTTGGCCTATCCCACATACAAACATCCCACATTGTCAGTGGAGCTTACAAAGGATGGAACTGAAGGCAAAGCTGAAGAACCTGAGGAGCGAACATGATCTGGCGCTGTTCAAATGGACGGCAGGCAAGTCAAGGATAGCCGGAGAGTTCATACTTCTCAGTAATCTGCGCCTGAATTCCCTAGTATGCGACGGGGGCCGAGTGATATTCAGCACTGCGGCCCCTGTTCTGTATATGAGCCGAGGGCGTCCCATGATCAAGTTCATAGATCATGATGTGATGACCATTACAGGCGGGGAGAGATCAGGAATAAATGTCCTTAGCGGGCATCTGAGGAAGAGCGAGTTGGCTGTTCCGGCGGTATTCTGCGAGAGCAGGGAGCTGGTGAACGACAACGTGCCCTCATGGATGTCTAGAAAGGTGGTGCATATGGGCTCAGCACCCGTATACCCGATAGGGAATGTCATAATGCCAGACTTGTTCAGGATAACCAGGAGTCCTGAGACCTTGAAACCGTTGTACAACAGGGCTATGCTGTCCTTGATCGGAGCGGTTCCAGAGGATACCCCTTCCGACCTGGCCGAGAAGTTTCTGGCGAATATTGACATGTTCGGGGCCCAGACAGATCAGGGCTTTGTGATAGCCAACGAATACATAGCCTCAGGCGGAGCCTGTGTGGCCACTACCAGGGGCCTTGAAAGGGCTGCAGGCAGCGTGGTTCACATGATGCCGTTGTCCCTGTACAGGAAAAAGCTATTGGAGAGACATTGGGAGATCAACACAGGAGAGACAAATGAGTTACAGACAACTGCTGATGGACCTGATGAACACTGACAGTCTGACTGTTCTGGCAACAGCCACTACCGGTGTGTCTGATCATGATGAGCTTATAGCCGTGTCAACAGCCACGCTAGGCAATGATACGTCCAAGCCCCGCGGGAAGTTCATGATGAGAAAGGTTCCCGTTGACAAATTGCTGCCTGCCCAGCAATATCACGGGATATCGGAGCAACAGATGCAGGAGCATGGCATGGACGATGATTCGTTCAAGGCCTGTCTTGCAGACGCGATCAATGGGGCACCTGCGCTTTTGGTGTACAATCCAGGTTTCCAGAAGCAATTCCTTGATCCGTATCTGCCAAGCGAAGGGCATATCGATCTGCTGAATCTGCCCCTGCTGGTCAAGGGCGCCATGGCAGGGATAATGTTGTTCCAGGACAAGCTTCCCAATGCCAGGGCGCTGGAAGACACGTTCTACAAGATAATCGGGGCCGCTCCCAATTTCAAGCGGTTCTGCGAGCAGATGGACATCAGGCCTCGCTATGACGACCTTTTGCCCGTCGAGGCTTCCTGTGATTGTCTGGAACAAGCGCTGCTCCGGCTAGACGCCTATCAGGAGCAGCTCCAGAGAACGCTCTTCTGACATCCACGTGGATGGCGGAGAGCATTAGTTCAGCTCTGCTTGTCTCCCTTATGGATGGCACGCCGTAGGAGTCGGTACTGAGCACGCGTCCTGAGTTGTCTATGCTTATCAGCGCGTTTACGCTGCTGGCAGGCACGAACAGCAGGATCATGGAACCGTCAGTGCTGGTGTCCAGGTACACCAGCTCGTTAGTGGCTGTGCAGAGTCTCCAGGAGGTCGCGTCAACGGCCAGGACTGCTCCTGCACGTATCTTATCCGGATCTGTGGAGCATGCTTTCATGAAGCCCAGGCTGAGTTGTGCGGACAACTGCATGTCCGCTGCGTAGGGGAGGATGGGCAGCATGCTCACCTCCACGCATACGGCGACGTCTTCGCCGATGTCGTGGACAAGGCACTCGAACAGGTCGGTTTTTATGCCGTCCGAGAGGCCCTCCTTAGTCAATGTGTAGGATCTGAACATATGCTAGAGTTTGAAATGCCGCCGCTGGACTGGAGGGTTTACAGCATCCCTAAGCCCAACAAGCCAGGGGAGTTCCGCAAGATAACCGAGCCGAACGATGCCCTGAAGAAGGTGCATGAGCAGGTGCTCAATTATCTATATGCGTATAAGGACCTGAGACCGACATGCTTCGCACATGGCTTCGTTCCAGGCAAGAGCACTTTGACGGCTGTTGGCAAGCATAGCTGCACGGCCGATGTGATCTTGTGCATGGATATCGAGAAGTTCTTCGACAACTTCCCGATAGACAAGATAAGGGAACAGATGGTCAAGGCGAACATGCCAGATTATGACATTGATAAGATAATGCGTGTGTGCGTCTACAAGGGCACAGTGCCCCAGGGAGGCGCCTGCAGTCCATGGCTGACGAACATCGGCATGATAGAGGTTGACAAGCAGATATCTGCATTCGTCAAGAAGCACGGATTCATATACACCAGGTACGCAGATGACATAACAGTCAGTCTGGACGCCGCCAAGGAAGGCGTGAGGCTCCGTAGGGGATACAAGTTCATATTCAAGGGAATAGATCTTATCCTTAGACGAGAGCTTGGGCTGCACCTGAAGTCCAGCAAGAATCACGCCATCAGACGGAAGTCCAGAGCCAAGAAGCAGGTGCTGGGCATAGTCATCAGAGGCGATGGTCAGGGCTACAATGCTCCCAGGGGCATGCGGCGCATGGTCAGGGCGATGGTGCACAATCTGCACGCCAAGCTGACTGGCTCCAGGCTCAGGCCTGCTCCCGCCGACTACGCCAAGTGGTCAGAGATATTGGGTTATATCCGGTATATGGACAACATAAGAGCGCATAGCGTGTCGGAGGAGGCGTCTACAGCCGATCCCATGGTGAACGGCACAGAGTTCCAGGAACTCGAGGCCAAGTTCGAGAAATGCAAGAAAGGAGGCCAGAATGGCAGAGTTGATCATAGACAACAGTGAGCCAGTGTCGATGGCCCATCTGCTGGACGCCGATGGCGTGAGCATTCTTCAGCATGGAGGAGTCTGCACCAGACTGGAGTTTTCCGATGTGGTGAAGATGAATCTGGCGGAGTTTCTCAAGCACGAGGTGCCTAGGCTGCAGAAGCAGGCCAGGGACAATGAGCTTCACCTGATACGCAATTCAACCGATGGCTATTACACGGCCATCCTGGGTGACTGCGTGATAAAATACGATCTCACCGACGTCCAGGAGTGCACCATCCAGCAGATGCTGGACAGGGTCACGGTGGCCAAGGACGAGACCATAGCCCCGGACATGCCATATCCATTGGTCTGCATGAGGACCAAGAACGAGAATGTGGTGATAATCGTGTACCTGCAGCCAACCAAACGCAGATACTACTCCCGGACATACGGTGTGGACACTGAGATATGGTGGCCTCCTGTATGGTTCAAGGTTTTGTTCACCCGCGCCGGAATGTTCCAGGGGGCCGGCATACAGATCGTGCCGTCCTGGAAGGAGCCGTGGACCGAGACTGAATTGTATAAGGTGCCGTTTCCTAATGTGTACACAAATGGAGCCATCTGCTATGGTGGAACCATGATGCGCATGCCTGACACTGGCAGATCCCCGACCAAATATGAGATCGTGCAGTTCGGCATGGACATGTTCTTCAACTCCGACTGGAATAATCACCTGGTCAATAATGACAACGCGTATTGGGATTCGGTGTTGGACGGGTCCTGGGAGATGGCCGCGCATAAGGATGCGTGGAAGAGCAAGGTATCGCAGTATGGAAATAGTGGTCTGTTGAAGATGCTGTGTGTGCTTGAGGAGCCTAATGGTTGGAGGCGTCTGAAGTTCCAGAAGAATACCGGGCATACCCCGATGCAGTTCCTGAATGAGCGAGGCATGCTATGAGAAGATCCCTGGCCAATGTGTGCAAGCGGGAAGTGATTCAGCGGGCGCCGTTCAGGGGTTTCGTATATCCAGATGGTGCGCAATACTTCATATCAGCTGTCACGCAGGCAGTCGATGATCGTAGGAAGCAGGTGCTGGCCGAGAAGGTGGCCGACATAGTGAACAACGCCGTCCTTGAGGACGACACACTGGAGATCAGAAGATGTCAAACCAACGCCAATACGCCCTAGGCAACGACAAGTGCCTACTGCGGGTTGACAGTCCGCTTATTGGAGGCTGGGAAGAGGTCAAGGACCTCAAGCAGCTGATGGCTTATGTGCAGCATCCCTGCCGAGATGATGTGCAGGAAGGCATGGAATGGAAAGGTTCCAAGATTCCCAAGGAATTGATGGAGAATGTGCTTGGCACTATCCATGAATTTCCTCACCGGGAGACCGGATATATTCTGTGTTACCGACTATCCGACAACACCTGGGACATCGAGTGTCCCGAGCAGTCCGGCAGCGGAGGAGGCGTGTCCTTTCACAACACAGAGGAGCGCACAGATGGTTATACAGAAGTTGGCACCATCCATACGCACCCAGAGATGGGAGCATTCTGGTCAGGTACGGACAGACGTGATCAGGAGTTCAAGTACGGTGTGCATATAGTGTTCGGTACGAAGGGAGGATTAGTGGACACGTCATTATGTTCCATCTTCACACCCAACGGGCAGCATGATATACCGATAGACACATTCACCGAGGACGTTGATTTCAAGACAGTGCATCCTCCCGTCGATGAATGGGTGGAGAGAATCAAGGCCGCACGCTACAGACAGCCAATAACCAAATTCCCCGGTTATGAGGTGACCGGTACCTCCAAAAGTCCATACTTCAAGCATGAGACAGGAGGCATCTTCGGCAGTTACAGCAGACTCACCGGCAGATTCGAGAACGATGAGTATATCTGTGGCGGGAAGAGAAAAGACAATGCAGACGCTGTTGAGGAAGCGATTCAGGACCTGTCCGTCTCCATGCTGGAGATGCTGTATGAGAAGCTAGGCCCCAAAGGCTTGAAGAAAGCTCTGGAGGAAGCAGTACCGGATCTGCTGGTTTGGGGAACCACTACACTTCATACAGCTGATGACTATGCCGATGCCCTGGACCTGATTCTGGAGGAATACGACGGAGAGCCGGATGGCTGTGGTGTGCAGGATGCTGTGGCGCAGGTGATGGAGGACCATGGCTGGGTGGAGAGCCCGGCAGGGGCGTTAAGGCAGAAGTCCTCGCATCATTTCGGTGCCTATGACTATTCTGCTGATGATCTAGATTTCCTGCCAGGAGAGTAGCATGCTTGATCTGTATGTGATAGGCTGCGGAGGGATTGGCGGGTATCTGATAGAGCGCCTGCCGATGGTCATCAGTAGCCTGAGCCTGGATGCGTTGGCCAAGATATCCTCCGAGGCCACGGTGACAAAGGAGCTTGAGCTTGCCGGGAATCGGGCCTTGCCATGCGTCGTGGATAGTCTCACGTTGATAGACGGGGATATTTTCAATCCCCGTAACGCCATACGGCAGGGAGCCGGTGCCGGTAGTAAGCTGGTCATACGCATGAGGGACGTGAAGTCCAAGATGCGCAGCTATGAGCATATAGTAGAGAAGCTGAGACAGCTGAAAGTCACCGAGGAGGCACAGCAGCACCTTCAGCAGGTGATAGACGGCCTGGACGCCAATGTCAAGGCGATGGTGGAGGAGACTAATCTTCCGACCCTGCTGGGCATGGACACAGAGGATGTGCATATGCTCAAGAAGTCTTTGGAGTCGGAGATGATAAAAGTGAGTTTCTTGCAGCGTATGCGTCTGGTGGGGTATGACCAGTACATCTGTCCGCGCAACATGCAGGAGATGATACCGCCGAAGGCAGAGGAGAACATCGAGAACATGCTGGCCTGGAAGAATCTGCTGCATATAGGTCGCGTGAATGACGATCTGGATCTCCCGAAAGGGGCGGTCGTGTTCCTGTGCGTGGACAACGTCAAGACACGCTATGAGGTGAGCAAGTACATGGAGCGCTTCCCGGATTGCCTGGTGCTGAACGGGGGCAACAGCAAGACAGCTGGACATGTGACTGCATACGAGAGGAAGTCCGGGGCGCCACTGGATCCCGCGATCTACGAGGTGTACCCGAACATCACCCCCGATGCCGACAAGCGACCGGACGAGGATGACTGCACTGCCGTGGCTCCAAAGCACGACCAGATAGCCGTCACCAACTCCATGATCGCGGACATCATGCTGGCGATGTTCATCAGATGGGCTAGGGAAGGTCTGTATGCTCAGGGCAAGGGCCCGAAAGGAGCTAAGACCACGATAAGAAAGAACGAGGTGCTGGTCGACATAGAGTCACTGACGGCCACCCCCATGTACCATCCATTATAGGGAGAAAGAAATGATCACAGTATTCAATGTAGTGTCCGACCGTATCCATGACATCGAGTTGGAGCCAGGCACCACGGTTGCTCAGCTCCGCAAGCGTCTGGCTGACGGCGGATATGATGTGGCGGAGTCCATGATCAGCGTTAATCGTCACAGCCGTGGCGACATCCTGATCGGACACAATGACAGATATGCCCTTCAGCCGGGCGATACGGTGGAGTTCAAGACCAGAAAGGTAGATTTCCCGGCTCTATCCAACGCGATTAACAAGCTAGATGCAACGGCAAAAGCGGAACGCGCTGCAGAGGAGTGGATAAAAGCCCCATGCTGTGCCAGGCATTGGTGCTCCGCTCCGGCGGCTCCCAAATCCATTGCCATTCATATTCAAATTGTCAAGGCCTAGGTCATAGTATAGGTTGGCATGTAGCCGATCATATCCAGTCCGGCGTATGCCGGATAATAACAATCATAACAAGCAAAAAAAGGAAAAGAGAACAATGGAAATCACCATTACCTCCGCCAACGACGTCACCCGCACCCTCGCCATCGACACCATCAACGCCCAGGGCAATCGCACCACCTTCGCAGACGTCTGCCACAATGACGCAGTTGTCGAGTTCTTCGATGAGGAGCCCGATGCCATACTGGAAAGTCTCTGCGAGATCAATGGTTCCGAGGTCACCGATGGTCTTCGTGACATCCTGCTGAACTCCCCGGTCACCGAAGGTGCTGTTCTGGGGTTCGACATCGAGGTTGAAGAGGAAGAGCAGGCTCCTGAGCAGGGCGGAGAGGCCCGCGCCACCGGAGCTCGTGGCGTTGCCACCGTCTACCTCAATGGCGGCTTCAACTCCGTCAATATCGAGATCGCTGACGGTGTCACCACTGCCTATGAGGCCATCTACAATGATGCAGTCCGTGGCCGCTCCGGCTACACCGATGCCCAGCTCTCCAACTGCGGCGTCATCCTGAATGACGACCAGGCGCTCAACGCCAATGCGCTGAACAGCACCAAGCTGCATCATGGCGACACGCTGACCCTCAGCGTTCGTCCCGCCCACACCAAGGGTCTGTAAGCTAGAGGCGGGTATACCGCCGTTGGAGTGTTGAATGAGGACATGGAAGATATCAATACCCGTGAGGCCGAAAGCCGTGCAATCAGTGCGCGGCGGTGCCCATGGGTTCTACGCCGACCATGGCGTGAAGAAGTGGAAGGCCACGATACGTCCGTTCATCGAGCTGGCGTGCCCTGATCCTCCTACCAAGTGTCCCCTGATGATAACGCGTCTCGAATACAGATTCAAATATCCTGAGCGCACTCCCAAATGGGTACGCGAGTATATAGCCTCTGGAGGCATGGTTCCGTACACCGGCCCGGCTGACATCACGGACAACTTGGCCAAAGGTCTGGTTGACACGTGCGCCGGGCTGGTGTTTGAGAATGACAAGCTGATCTGGCGCACCTGCGACATACGCAAGCTGTACTGGCCGGAGGATGGAATGTACATAGAGTTCGCCGAAACTCCTGATGTCGTCCTGGTGGACGGCACATTGGGAGATGGGACTGCGGCAAGGTCAGAGACCTTACTGGGAATATGATCTTGTCTGGTTCGTGTGGGCGGCGGTATCACTGTTTTCTGATCCTCAGTGGTATCGCCGCCCCATCTTTATCTGCAACGCCTTTTTACACAGGTGGAGAAACAATCAATGTCCAAAAGAAACTTAGGTAACGAGCGTGTTGGTGGCGAGTACGTGTACTGGGAACCGATGCCCGGAACCAGTGTAAAGATGTATCTGAAGGGAAATGTCCGGTGGGCTCTTGTCAATGGTGTTCCACTGGGGACCAAGGCCCTTGAGATGATGGATACTCCAGACTATTCCAAAGCCTTGGTGGAAAGCACTGATCTGTGCGAAAGCTTTCCCGCCAACCCATATTCGCTGTTCATTGGTCAGGTTGCCGGTCCGGGTCCCTGGGCCTCCGCCGGTCGTGCTAAACCAGAAAATCTCGGGCGTCTGGGAAAGATATACCGGGCATGCTGGGATCTCGCCCAGAAGATATTGGCCAAGCGCATATACTCTGGTAGGTACAGGAATCAACGCCTGATAAATTTGTGTGATGTGTTCGCCATAGCCGAGGCGGCGTGTGATAATTGGAAGGCCCTCAGACTTCAGGACATCAAGGAGATGAAACCCATCTATCGTGCCGGTGTCACGGCTGAGGACTGGTTCAAGGCCTGGAAATGCTATCTTACCGCATGCAACTGTGCCACGGTATATACCAGCAAGCCGATCAGCCTTGCTCCCGATGCCAGTATCAAGTCCTTTGTTGACAGATGGAAAGACGCTGACCAGCATTGGGAAGAGCCTGAGGGTGCGGAGGAGGCAGTCGCTGCCGAGGAAGCACCACAGGCAGAGGACAAGCGCAACAGTGTTGTCCTGATAAATGACGCGTCTGCCACCGAGCTGATGTGCGGAAAGAAGGAGCATCACAGCATCACTATGTACTCCCAGATGACATATGTGCTGTGGTTCGATGTCCCCCAGAGCCTGCTGTCCACCTGTGCGACTGTGCTTGGCCTGGATAAGTTGCCGTACTTTGATAAAGTTGAGATCGAGGACAATCGGTTGATTATCACCGCAGATGTGCAGATTGGCGAGAGCTACCCGTGCATTGACGGCATCAGGGACGATCGCCTCAAGCAGCTTTGCGCTAAGGTTGATTCCGTGTACAATGATGTTGTGGCCCTGTCTCATAGCCTTGCCCAAGCCCAGGGCAAGTACGCGGAGAGCTGGACCAAGGCCGAGACTTGCTGACGTTATTCACTGACGGGAGCAGCGTAGGAGGGAATCCCGGAAGGGTGGGGGGAGGCTACGTGCTCCTGCGCGGAGCCTCCATCCTTGAATCGCTGGGCTTTCCCCTTGGGCAGGGCACCAATAACATAGGGGAGCTCACAGCGGCGTTGAAGGGCCTGGAGGCCAGCGTGCGTCTGGCCGAGGCCAATGAGGACGTGCTTCTGATAGCCGACAGCCTTTATCTGCTCCAGGGCCTGTGCAACTGCGACAAGTTCGGACAGGATCCAGGCCGTCCCAACAACGGACTGTGGTCTGGTCTGTATGATGTGCTGTGCAGGCTCTACAGTAACGGAAGCAGGGTATGGACGCAATGGGTCAAGGGTCACGCCAGCAACGCTGGCAACAGGCTGTGCGACAACCTGGCCCGCAATGCGGCCGAGAATCAATGCAGGTACGTTGCAAGGAGGAAGAAATGAATGACAAGGATATCATTCTGAAGAGCATTCTTGAGGCTGCCACTTTGCATAGTGGAGCACGTGCGATAGGGATGAAATGCCGGGATGGCGACGAAATCTGTTATGTGACCAATGTGGGCATGTACAGAGGAGCGCCAGATGTGATGGAACGCATGCAACCAGAGCATGTGTGCATGGAGTATGACGAGGAGATACCTCTGCTGCAGATGACAGACTTCTCCAGGCTGCGTCCGGAAATAAGTTTCAGAGGCTTGCTCCCATTGCCCGCATCAGACGGCTGGAGATTGCACGGAATGTCGGTTTGTCTGCTGCCAGTGGTGAAGGCTCCTTCAGGATACGAGCCTGGATTATGGATACTTGAAGCAGTGTCCGATGGGAAGTACGTATATAAGGACGCCGTTACCGATCCTGACAATGTTCTGGCAGACGTGCCTCTGGTTCCGGTGACTTTCCGTGATGAGATGTTTGGCGTGCTGGACGAATGGAAAGCTGGCCTGCCTGAATTCGACCCCGGGATTCTGGTCAATAGAGTGAACAAGGTATTGGCACTGGCATTGACAGGAGATCTGGGCGTGTTATGGCTGGGCTCACTTAGGCTGACTACGCCAGAATGCCTGTCAGAGATAAGGATGCCCGATGGGCAGATAGTTGTCGGTGACGGGTGGAGCGATGATACCCGTTCATACAGAAAGTTGCTTGTAAAGAAAGGAGCAAAGAAAATGAAAGATCATAAGCTAGGAAAAATCGGTGATGCTCTTCCCATGCCTCCCGCCGCTAATCTTGTGGCCAAGGCAGACCAGGCGGATCCAGAGGTTCAGCAGGCCGTCACGGTCGATGTTCCAACGGCTGTTCAGGTGGAAGAGCCGCAGCCTGTGCCGGAGACGCCGGCCTCTGCTCCGGAAGCCGCTCCAGTGGTGGAGATGCCCAAGGCCGCAGAGCCCAAGGAAGAGCGCAAGCAGCGCCTGAAGCGTGCTCCCCAGAGCATTGGCCTTGAGGCTGAGATCGTTAAGCTCACTGAGCTGGTGAAGGCTCCGGTGGAGGATCTTACCATTGATCAGTTTGATGCCGCACGTAAGGAGATCTGCGCTTTGCGCGACCTTATTCAGGGCGCGGCCAGCCGCATCACCAACATCGACGGCGCCATGCTCAAGATCACCAAACCGGCAATCGAGCGTCTTGAACGCATCATGCAGGCAGTGAAATAATGTATCGCTACAGGACAGAAAGGATACGGCGCGAGGCTTCACAAACCGTGCGTCGTATTATTCAGGAGCGCTATGATGGTTATGTCAGTGTATTCGGTTTTAATCTGAATACTCCTGCAGATGACCGTATCGTTGACAGTGCGCAGCTGGATGGCACTACCACTCTGGGAAAGAACAGCAAAATCATCAGATGCACCCTTATGGGGGATGTGGAAATCGGAGATAATGTCTTTATCGCCGATTCGGTGCTAACTGGAAGAAAGATAGTCATAGGTTCCGGGTCCATTGTCATTGGCACCAAGATTACAGGTTCCGTTACTTTTGGACATGGGGCACTCATATATGATTCTTACATGTACGCGCAAGCTGCACCCGGTGTACAGGTTACCATAGGAAATGATCTATGCTTGACCCGCTCTAATCTGCTTTTGCAGGGAAAGCACGTGTCCATAGGGGACAGGGCGACCATAGGCCCCAAGATGCATGTTATCCTGCGTGGACGCAGGAACGTGTCGGTCGGGGATAGAGTTCTGATGATACCGCGGGATGACGCGGAGGCCATGGACTATGTGGACATGGTGTCCATGCGCAGGGATGTGACCATAGGCGATGATCTAGTCCTTAAAGGACAGGCAGTGATGCGCACCACCCGTGATATGATCATTGGCCACAGGTGCGGGATATTCTCCGTAGGTACAATGTACCTGGTAGAGGGATCTCTGAAGATGGGAACCGAGTCCATGATCGCGTCCCCGAGGGAGACACGAGTGTGGGCACCAGGATACAGGTCAGCTAGAACATTACGGGTTAGAAGTATGCGCATCCTGGAGCTGGGCTACAGGTCACTGCTGATTCAGGCGAGGTCCAGCGCGTATGAGACGTCCACAGGTTACGTGAGGGTGCCGGACGGACAGAAGTCCATAGAAACATGGAGGCAATGAGATGTCGATAACTGAAAGTGCACGGAACGAGCTGAATGTGCGCATCGTTCCTCATGCTGAACTGGCAGGAGAAGGTGTTCTGCTGCCTAATGGTCTTATAAAGACACCTAAGGGGCTGCTCATACCTCCGTCGCAGTCTGGTGCGTCCACCACGCATACAGGCAGGCTGGCCGCGCTTACTCCTGCGGAGCAGCAGCTGTTCCCGGAACCGGTGCAGCCCCAGACACAGCAGCGGGAACCGGAACCTGAGCAGAGGGGCCGTGGACGCAGGCGGGGCAGGCAGCAGCCGCAGCCAACGCCCAGCAAGCCTGTGCTGCTGAAACTGACACTGGACGGGGTGGGAACCATACCGTCCCAATATGTCCACGTATATGTGGGTAAGAAGACGGTGATTCTGGGAATGAACGAGTATTCGTACATTCCCGCAGTCACTCAAATAGACGAGAATGGAAAATTGGTGGGCAGCATGCGCACCAGCATGACTACCGGCACTTACGCCTATGCCGGGCAGTCATTTGTGGATGACAAGGGCGTTACCAATCTGATCCTGGTTGAAATGGAGGATTGACCATGATGGACAAGAAATCCAACGAGAGCGTGCCATGCACGTACTGCGATAATCCGGCTCTTCCCAACACCGATCCCCCGGTGTGTGCGGAACACGCAGACAAGCAGAACAAGGAAGCATCAGGCGATCGCAAGCCCGAGTCCCTGAAGGAGCTGGACTGTGTATAATGCCAATTTGGATGTCTGTGCGATGTATGTCAGTCTGGCTCTGAAGGTGGCGCAGGCCGACAGATTCATCTGTACTAGCGGTGCCGGAGCGGATGTATGGGCTGCCGATGCGCTTACGGACAAGGACGCGCATGCTTCCGTATCCAAGTTCATGCAGGACGATCCTAATGCGTCCTGGATCTTCCTGGCTATGATAAAGCCCCCTGCCGCAGGTATTACCTCGCAGGAAGTCTTTCAGCGCATATATCCTTCATTACTGTGGGAGGCTGAGACTAGTGATCACGACCCCGGGTCATCGCCGCGTGTAGATTTCGCCGGATTGCCGGATATCTGCAGGGGAATCAGCTTCTTCTGGAGGGGAGGAGTGTACGCCGATCATGGGCAGACACGCCCATTTTCCACATACACGATGCCTGGTATCGGTCGTGAGAAGGCTGAGGCAATCATTGATCGTGGATGGGACGATCGTACCAGGAGCACATATGCCCAGTCAGCGCTTCTGCTTACGCCTACGCCGACATTGCTACTCTTCACACCGTGGAGCAGGCGTAGTACCACCGGGCATTCCGTCATATTCTGCTTGAAGGAGCAGGACGATGTGGACAACGTACGCTGGCCTGATGCAGTCAAAGCGCTCAGGGTCAAGCCTACACGCTATGCGTGGCAGCCGTACTACGATGTCAGCAGTGCATTGGAGAAACTGGCGCATGTAATCGCGCCCGTGCCCATATACGGAGTCGAGGCCAACACCCCGACCGGTATAGTCGAGGAACAGATCAAGGCATACATCTCGGACAACCGTCCGGATACTCCTCTGATGCGGGAGCTGGCGACCGCGGAGGCCAAGGGCTTTCCGCTGACAGCCATGATAAAGGAGGTGTATAAGCATGCTTGAACTGTTGTTCAATGTGTTCTCGTTTTGTCTGGGGGCGTGGCTGGCCACAGCCCTGTTCGGGTGGCTGGCTGTAATGGTCAGACGCATATGGTGAGATTTTATACCTGGAGTATAAAATGAGAAAGAACTGGAAGGAGTTTCCTCTAGGCATCCGATTAAGGGATGGAGTAGTCAGGATGCGGCGCAAGATACAGCGTTGCAGTCCGCTGGTGTACATACCAGATGACCTGAAGGCCAAGCTTAACAGATGCTTCGCCAACAAAGGCGAGAAATACAGTCCGGCCAAGATAATGACGGTGTTCGGCTGCAGCAGACAGGCGGCGAGGGCTCTCGCTGACTCTCGTAAGCTGCCAAAGCTGCTGGTGGACGAAATGCAGCGCAATGTGGCGCATGATGACAAGAACATTCTCAGGCTGAGGATGCAGAACATCCTGGCAGGAAGATGGAGCGGCATACAGTCTCTTCTGACACGCCTGACATACCTGGCGAAGATGGTCCAGGACTATGAGGAGCTGTTCCCGGTGTCAGCGCATCTGAAGTACTACTGGCATCTGTCTCCGCGCCTGGAGATAAGAAACATCTCACTGGCGTTGGAAGAGGCCAAGAAGCTGCTGGTGCAGTTGCATGACGAATGCCCGGAATTCGACAAGATAGTGTTTCTCCAGGCTCCTGAACTGTACGCGCAGATCACTAAGCCGGAGAGAGTTGCCGAGCGCAGGGCTGCCGAGGCCCGCAGGGCTGAACGCAGGCGGAAGGCCCTCGAGCATGAGACTCTGGACGCTCAGACTTCTTCGCCGGACAGCCAATCCAAGGCAGGCGAAGAGTCAACAAACATAGAGGTGAACGAACATGAAGATCATCAAGCGGACGGGTGAGGAACAGGAATTCGATGCCAGCAAGATTCGCAATGCGATCAACAAGGCCAACGCCACGGTTCCTCCCCTCGACGCTCTGACCGATGATCAGGTAGAGAAGATAGTCTCCTACGTCACCGAAGCCTGCTCCAAGATGGAAAGGCCCATGGGCGTGGAGGAGATTCAGGATCTGGTGGAGCATCATCTGATGGCCATGAAGGCTTTCGATGTCGCCAAGCACTATATAGTGTACCGGAGGGACCGCGAAAAGATAAGGCTGAACAAAAAGCTGAAGGAGAAGCTGTTCGCCTCCAATGTGCAGAACCAGAACGCCAACCTGGACGAGAAGTCGTTCGGAGGGCGCAAAGGCGAGGCCATGTCGTTCATCGCCAAGGAGTATGCGCTGAACAATCTCATGTCCAAGAAGGCTGTGCGCAATCATCTAAACAACGAGGTGTACGTGCACGACCTGGATAGTTATGCCATAGGCTGTCATAACTGTACCGCCATACCATTCGACAAACTGCTGTCCGGGGGCTTCAAGATACGTCAGACGGACATTCGTCCCGCAGGCTCCATCAACACCGCGTTCCAGCTGGTGGCCGTGATCTTCCAGATCCAGTCACTGCAGCAGTTCGGCGGCGTGTCCGCCACCCACCTGGACTGGACAATGGTTCCTTACGTCAGGCTCAGCTTCTACAAGCACTACCGGAAGGCGTGCGATCTGCTGGGCATAGACATGGAGGCGCTGTCCAAGGCTGTGGTCAAGGAGACGCCGATCGCCGATCCC
>Ga0310786_10006921_pt1 | contig 14930 bp, 16 predicted proteins | sample AusTroGonzalo_MG_FD_203881 | JGI IMG/M metagenome (GOLD analysis project Ga0310786, IMG submission 203881) | Bovine rumen microbial communities from tropical cattle in Woodstock, Queensland, Australia - Gonzalo_03 (v2) (version 2) | ecosystem: Host-associated > Mammals > Digestive system >... | reverse complement strand
CGCGGGAAATAAAGTTTATATTTATCCGGGCGCACAAGTTGGACAAGACGGTTTCGGTTTTGCAATGAGCCCCGAAAAAGGTCCGCAAAAATGTCCGCAATTGGGGCGCGTTATTATTGGAGATGATGTAGAAATTGGTTCCTGTACAACCGTTGATCGTGGAGCTATGGGGGATACTGTTATTGGCTCAGGAACACGGATAGATAATCTGTGCCAAATCGCACACAATGTTAAACTGGGCCGCTGCTGCGTTATCGTTGCTCAAAACGGTATTGCTGGTAGTTGTGAATTTGGTGATTTCGTCGTATCTGGCGGGCAGGTCGGTTATGCTGGACATTTGAAGATTGGCGCTGGTGCACAAATTGCTGCCCAATCCGGCGTGATTGGTAATGTTGAGCCTATGAAAAAAATGATGGGTTCTCCGGCACAGGAAGGTCATGAATGTATGCGCCAAATTGTTGCTTTGCGTGGTTTGGCTAACAAAAAAACAGAGCAGATCAAGTCTGGCTTTAAGATTTGGTTGTTTCAAAAGTTTCACAAGAAAGGTTAGTCTATGACTAAAATTCATCCGCTCAGTATTGTTGACCCAAAGGCTGAATTAGCAGAAGATGTTGAGGTGGGGCCTTTTTGTACCATTGGACCACGGGTTAAAATTGGTGCAGGCACAAGACTGATTTCGCATAACGTGATTGATGGTAATACAGAAATTGGGTCTGGAAATGTATTATATCCTTTCGCCAGTTTAGGTCTGCCTTGTCAACATAAACGTAACAAGGCTACAGATACCAAATTGGTTGTGGGTAATGATAATTTGTTCCGTGAGCATTTTACTGCACACACAGGTTCTGATGTGGATAACCAGATCACTATTATCGGATCTCGTAACTGGTTCTTAGTTGGTTCTCATGTGGCGCATGATTGCATTGTGGGGGACGATATTGTGATGAGCAATAATGCCGGTTTGGCAGGACACGTTGTGGTTCAAAACAAAGCCATTATTGGAGCGATGGCTGGCGTCTTACAATTCACACATATTGGCGAAGGGGCTATGATCGGTGGTATGGTTGGTGTGTCTCGAGATGTTATTCCTTTTGGTATAGTCATGCATAATTCATTAAACGGATTAAATTTGGTAGGGTTGCAACGAGCCGGGGTGGATAAGGCCTTGATTGCAGAATTGCAAGCGGCCTATAAAGATTTATTTGTGTCCCAAGAGGGCTTATTCTCAGAGCGCCTGGCAAATATACAAAATACATACCCAAAAAATCCTTTGATTCAAAAAGTGGTTGCCTTTTGCCAAAGCCCGTCTAAAAACGGAATTTTGCAGCCTGAAAGGAATGCATGAAAAAACTGGGAATTATTGCAGGAAATGGGGCTTTGCCTTTATGCTTGATTAGTGCGTGCGAGCAATCAAAGCGTCCGTATTTTGTCATTGCATTAAAAGGGGCAATGGCTCCAGATTCTTTGCGTAAGGACCAGCCTCATGCTTGGGTTCGTTTAGGCGCTATCGGGAAAGCACTAAGACTTCTGAAGAAAGAAGGAGTTGAGGAAGTTGTGATGATCGGTGGCGTAAGTCGCCCGTCTTTTGTCGGGTTATTTCCAGATTGGCGAGGCTTCAAATTGCTTTTGAAGATTGGCCGAAAAGCCTTGGGAGATGATGCCCTTTTGAAAATGTTGATTGCGGAAATCGAATCTGAAAATATGACGGTGACGGGGATTGATAAAATCTTACCTCATCTCTTAATTAAAAAAGGTGTTTATGGCCGGATTTTGCCAACGCAGCAGGATATGGCGGATATTAAACGAGGTGTACAAGTCGCCAAAAAATTAGGTGAAGTTGATGTTGGCCAAGCGGTTGTGGTACAACAAGGGCTTGTTTTGGCCGTGGAAGGTATAGAGGGTACGGACGCGTTGATTGTGCGCTCTAAGTCTTTGAAACGTAAAGGTGGGCGTGGTGTTTTGGTTAAGACAGTTAAGCCTCAACAGGATCGCCGAGCAGATTTGCCTACCATTGGCCCAAGTACGATTCAACTTGCTTATGAAAGTGGCCTAGCAGGTATTGCTGTTGAAGCTGACTCTGTTTTATTTAGTCAAGCGGATCAGGCCGTTCGGTTAGCAAATCAATTGGGATTGTTTATTATCGGAGTTGAACCTAAATGGCACTAAAAGTCTATTTAATTGCCGGAGAACCTTCTGGAGACTTGTTAGCCTCGCGTGTGATGCGTGCATTGAAAAGACAAAATAAAGGAGTTCAATTTTTTGGTGTTGGTGGTGAAACAATGCAAGCAGAGGGCTTAAAATCCCTTTTTGATATTCAAGAATTAACTGTGATGGGTTTTTTTGAGGTTTTACCGAAATTACCCAAAATTTTAAAGCGCTTTAATCAAATTATACGCGATATTGAAAAAGTAAATCCAGATATTATTATGACAGTGGATAGTTATTCGTTTTCTGCGCGTTTGCACAAGATGTTGACGAAGCGTCATTGTCAGATTCCTCACGTGCATTTGGTAGCGCCTCAGGTATGGGCGTGGAAAAAAGGGCGTGCTAAAACTGTACATAAATTTATTGATCATTTATTTTGTCTGTTGCCGACTGAAGAAAAGTACTTTAAGCCATACGGGATGGCAACAACATTTGTGGGACATCCAGTGATTGAGGGGGGTGCGGATAAAGGAAAAGCCTCTCGTTTTTTGAAAAAATATCATATAAATACTCATAAAGAAGTGGTGATAATTTTGCCAGGAAGTCGTCATAATGAAATTGCCTATTTGCTTCCCTGCTTTAAGACAGTTGCAGAACAGTTATATGCAGAAAATTCCAATCGTGTGTTTGTGATTCCAACAGTGGACACGGTCAAGACAAAATTGGCCAAACAATTGGCGACTTGGTCTGTCCCACATATTGTTGTGACGGGGGAGCAGAATAGATATGATGCTTTTGCAGCAGCAAAAGTTGCGTTTGCCGCCAGCGGAACAGTGAGTTTGGAATTGGCGATGGCGGGGGTTCCTCATCTAATTGCTTATAAAATGAATCCGTTGACAGCGGCATTGGCGCGGCGTGTCTTAAAAATTAAATATGTGAATCTGTTAAATTTGTTGGTTAATAAACCAGTGATTCCTGAATTATTGCAAGAAAATTGTACACCAGATAAATTGGTGGCAACAATTCATGAATTGTTAAAGGTAAAAAAACAAAATGTGGCTGGAGCATTAAACAAATTGGGTCTAGACAAAAAGACTAAAACAACGCCGGCAGAGCGTGTTGCAGTCGCTTTAGTTCGGATGGCGAGGGTAAAATGACAGAGCGTGTGATTTTATATCATTATCCATTATGTCCGCTGTGCCGTTTGGTGCGTTTGGCATTGTATGAAAAGGGAATTCCTCATGCGCTGATTTTGGAAAATCCATGGGATCGTCGCCCTGCTTTTTTGGAAAAAAATCCGTTGGGAGATGTGCCGGTGATGGTGGAGCCAGATGGTCAAGTTCTTAGTCATGCAATAGCCCTTTGTGAATATTTGAATGAAATAAATCCTGCCCCAGATTTAATTGGACAGACACCACGTGGACGGGCGGAAGTGCGTCGTCTGATCGGTTGGACACAAGATGTGTTTTATCGTGATGTTGTTAGACCAATTTTGGTTGAACGTGTTATTAAGGCTGTACAAAAAAATGGTGTACCAAATTCGTCTGTGCTATATGCCGCCCGAGAAAATTATAAGGTTTTAATGCCGTATGTAGAATGGTTGGCCTCTCACCGTTCTTATTTGGGTGGCCGTCATTTATCCTATGCTGATTTTGCTGTTGCAGCACAAATTTCTGTATTAGATTACTTGGGGGAATTGAACTGGGATAATTTAAGTGAAGCCAAAGTGTGGTATGCTAAAATTAAGTCTCGTCAATCATTTAAGTCTTTACTTCAGGATAAAATTGGTGCTATAATGCCAGCGGAAGACTATGTTAATTTAGATTTTTAGGGATCATACATGAAAAAAACACTAATGTTTTTGGGTATGTTTTTCTTAAGCGGATGCCAATGGATGGTTGGGGAGTCCGGCCAGAAAATTTTCTATTGGGAGCGTCCTAATACAGGCGTGGTATGGTTTGCTAAAGATCACCGAGAATGCCTTTTGGAAGCAGATATGTTTCCCTTCGAATGGCCAGATTTCTGGGGGGAGAATAAATATCGTCCATTGAATTTGCGGTTTGATAACAATTCCCCGTCTGGTGTGTGGGCTCAATTTGTGCCTTACCCAGGTGCAAAGCCAGTATATGTGAATTCGGCTCATGACGATTGGGCTGTATCCTATGAAGATTATGAAGAATGCATGAAGGCGCGCCATTATTCTGAACGCCGACCGGCCGTATTGAGTACGCAGGTATTTCAGCAATAACGATGGAGTTGTAAATGTTTAAGAAATCAAAATCTGTTCAACCAGAAACAACACAAAAACGTCTGACAACGAGAGAAAAGATTAGCCAGTTAGAGAAGTTAGCGGATCGTTTAGAGCGTATGCGTGTGGGTGATTATGTCAATAATTTAAATCATACAGGTCGTGTGATTTGGCTTGGCTTTGTTGGTGGCGTGGCACGTGGTTTTGGTTTAACAGTTGGTGCTACTTTGGTAATTGCAATTGTATTCAAAATTATCAGTATGTTGATCAGTTGGAATGTTCCATACCTAAGCGACATGATGCAAGAGGCCAAACAAATGTTGGAAGCGCGGTATGAACCTGGACATCTGGCTCAGCCATCCGGGCAGCCAAAACAACCAATCCCACAAACAGAAACTCCTGCAAAATAATCTTTTGATGGGTTTTATAACAATGACTTAGTCGCGGAACAGCGGTAGCCCTCTGTCCATCTTGGTATGTTGTTGTTCCATAAATGTGGCTAAGTTGATGTTGCCATCGCGAATAGTCATGCGCATCTGATCCGCTGAATTTGGATTTGGATTAGCAAATGCGTATTGGTATATCAATTTTAATTGAGTTGTTCCTTCCAAACGTTGATGCACAACGCCTAAAATACCGCGAGCCAACAAGTCTGACACCAAGCTGTTATCCAAACCTGTGGATGCCGCATATTTAATCATAGAGTTAAGCGCATCTTCTACACCGCTAGCGTGAATGGTGGACAAAACTAAGTGTCCGGACGTGGCTGCCACTAAACATTGGCTGGCTGTTTCTGGTGTACGAATTTCTCCGACCAAAATATATCTTGGTTTTGATCGTAATGCAGAACGCAAGCCTGCACCCCATTGATCGTTTTCAACGGGCGTTTGCTTACACAGGCCCAGTCCGCCATTTCTGGCGCGATAGAGACCCCGCAAAGGCATTTCAGGAGGATCTTCAATGGTATACAAAAAACCACCGTCTGTGCTTAAATAGCGTTTCATAAGAGCAGAAACGGTTGTCGTTTTTCCTTGTCCAGTTGGACCGGCAAAAAGCAATAACCCTGCGGCACGGCTCAACCCAACCATATGTTTAACGACCGCGGGTGCAAACCCTAAAGTTTCAATTTCGGGGCATTCAGTAGGCATCTTACGGCAGTTATATTGAATACCATCTGATGTTTTGACGCGTTCCACACGGTAAGTATCGCCGCCGAATTGCACAGCATAACTAGAAATACCTTGGAAAGCTTGTTCTAGAGCGCGCTTAAAATCTTCCAAATCACCTGTTTCAATAGGCCTTAGAGCAAATGAAGTAGTCACATCCCGCACATACGCAATGTTTTCTGGCGTGAACCAAATATCTGCAAATTTGACAGTATGCAAGGTTGCACCTTTTACAGGAGTCAGTTCTCCGGGGGTAGTCGTTGTGGACATGGCTGGTTGTGGTGGTTGTGCCACGGTAGGATTAGAGGGGGCACTGTTAATGGTTGTAGCCTCAGTACTTGCAGCCATACGAGCCTCAGGAGACATTGGTGGTTTTGGACTGCTGGGGGCTGTAGGAGTCGTTGCTGCCATAGGTGGTACAACTGGTTCTGCCGGAGCAACTGACTCTGAAGCAGAGGGGGGTGTCTGGACTGAGGGTTGCACAGTTCCCACTGGGGCAGCATGTGAAGTTTCTTGTTCATCTAATTGTGTTTTTGCATTTTCTAATCTAGCGCGTAATTTATCAAACATGGGACTCCCTTCATTGTTTAGAAAAACTGTACTCTTGTTTTTCCTTTTTTTCAAGCAATTTTTGCGATCTGGGTTAAAAATAATAATTGACGATGTCTGAATTTCATTATATACTGCATTTATGCAGGAAAGTTTAGAAAAAATTGTGGATCAAAATTTGAAATTGACTGGCGCTAAAAGGACTAAATTTATTAAAGAAGCGCAGGCGCTCAGGCGTAATTTGATTTTGCGTCAAAAACAAAAGGATAAAAAGAAATGTATGAGTTCCAAATAACGGGGGGCACTTGCTTACAGGGGAGTGTGGATATCAAAGGGGCAAAAAATGCAGTATTGCCGCTGATGATTTGTACCTTGTTAACTTCTGAACCGATTATCATACATAATGTGTCAATGCTTTCAGATGTGCGTGTGTTGAGCGAAGTGTTGAAACATTTGGGAACGACCGTTCAGTTGGACGGGGACACAATGATTTTGGAAACTAAATCAATTTTGAGCACAGAAGCACCTTATGAACTGTTATCCAAAATGCGTGCCGCTTTTTGGGTGTTGGGGCCTTTGTTGGCGCGTGAACAAAAAGCACATGTTTCTTTGCCAGGAGGGTGTACTCTGGGGCGTAAATTAGATATCTATTTTGATTCTCTGGAAACTATGGGTGCTAAGATTGAGATTGAACACGGTTATGTTGCTGCAACAGGACAATTACATGGAGCAGAGTTATTTCAACGTCGTATTACGGTGGGCGGAACAATGACAATGTTGATGGCTGCTGTATTAACGCCAGGAACGACAGTGATTCACAATGCCGCTATGGAGCCAGAAGTGTCGGATGTCGTGGATTTGCTTCTGAAAATGGGTGCGCATATTGAAGGGCGTGGTACCCACACATTGCGGATTACGGGAGTTGAATCATTAAGGGGTGCTGAGCATACTCCTATTCCAGACCGGATTGAAACAGGCACTTTTATTTGTGGTACTGCTATGACGCACGGAACGGTGCTTTTGAACGGAGCGCGTCTTGATTTAATGGAGCAGTTTTCTCATATTTTGCGCCAGAGTGGCGTTGTTTTGGAACAACGATCGGATGGTGTATTTATAGATGCTAAAAATGCACATCTGATGGCTCAAGATATTACAATGGCTGAATACCCTGGGGTGGCAACGGATGATCAACCATGCTTGGTCTCTTTGTCTAGTATTGCCCAGGGGGATTGTTTAATCACGGATACAGTATATGAAAATCGTTTTATGCATGTGCCAGAGTTGATTCGAATGGGGGCCCAAATTGATGTGATTAACGGTCAGTCTGTGCGCATTCATGGAGTGGACAAATTATCAGGAGCGATTGTGACCGCTTCGGATTTGCGTGGAGGTGCAGCTCTGGTGTTAGCAGGCTTGGTTGCTGATGGAGACACTTGTGTACAACGAATCTATCATATTGATCGTGGGTATTGCCAGTTAGAAGATAAATTGTGTGCCCTGGGCGCGAAAATTGAACGTGTATGGAAAGACTATCCATAATTGGTTGACTTTTTTCTTAAATTAGAGTATAATCAAGGCATTAGAACAGAGGTCCAAGTATGAGTGCTAAGACAAAATTAAATGCTTTTTTAGCGGGGTTGTGTTTGTTTGGAACATTGCCCAGGGCTCAAGCCGATGCTAAGGCAGAAGCGCCTTCGCCGACTCCGATAACACGTCCAGTAGATTCTTATATGCGGTCTCGCCAGCATTTAATTGAGTCCTATAAACCTTTTTTGGCTGAATTAGAAGGCACTCGTTTCAATGTGTATGATGACCGTGGCAATGCGGCGGTGGGTTGGGGGTACAATTTTGACATAAATAGTCCTAAAAAATATGCTTTGATTCAGGTTGCACCCAAACAGGTAAAGGGTAAAGTAGCCTTAAAAGCAAAGGATATGGAATTATTGGCATCAGATACACTGTCTTTTGCGGAAAAACAAAAGAAATTTCCACAATATACTTTGACAGAAGTTTCTAAAACTGCAGCAGAATTAAAAGCTGCCTCAAAACCCTTGGGAATGGACACTTCTTTCGCTGGCAGTGTTTATGTTATGTCGGCTAAAAAGGTCAATGAATTGAACACAGTTCGCTTAGATGAGTTTATACATGAAGTAGAAAATGCCGTGGGCCTTCAACGGTTTTATTCGTGGCCAGAAGGTGCGCGGATGGCATATTTAGATATGTGGTATCCTGCTCGTGCTAAGGTGTTGGGTTACAAGTTCCATAAATATATGATGGCGGGTAATTGGGAGTTAGCGGCAACTGAGACCTGGACTAGTTTGCAAGAAAAAGATCACCGGCGTGATATAACACGTGCTGAATGGTTATTGCGGTTGCGCGTTTTGCCTAATGATGTGGAGCAGACAAAGGCGGCTTATATGAAGAAATTGCCGGGTGAATATGCGTTACATCGTGCTATGGGTTCGTTTGTGGAGAATCAGGCCCAAGAGAATCTAGAAAAATTGAATGCGCTTGAAAAACAAAAAGGTTCTTATGGAGGATAACCTGTAAGCTTTTTGATGTAAGGTGCCAATTACAGCAGGGTAGAGGAAATGTTGCAAAAGTGTTAAGGTCGGTACTTTTTAAGCAACAAGTGGAAATAAGTCAATGAAAGGAAAATGAAAATGAAAAAGATGTCCTTGTTAATACTTGCTTCTTGTGTTTTAATGACGGCTTGTGCCGGACATGATAAATGTGAAGAAAGTAGTTGTCCGTGTGCAGCTAAGACCGAATGTGCTTGCAAAGCCAAATGTGGCTGTGGTGCCGCTATATCCCCGATGGTTATGCCAATGATGCAACCGAAGACTGTTGTTGTCGTTGTTCCAACACAAAAACAACAACGCCGTGTCTTTACGCCGGAAATAGTGTATCCAGAACCAACTTCTTGTGGTTGCGGACGCTAAGTTAAGTATTATCGCAAATAATACCACCTCCGATGACTAAATCGCCGTCATATAAAACGGCGGATTGTCCGGGGGTGATTGATTTTTGTGGTTCCTCAAAATCAATACGATACTGATTTTGCATGCGTTTCACATGTGCTGGCACCAGTTGCCCAGTAGATCTGTATTTAACTAAGCAATCAAATTCATTTTTATCTTGCATCAAAATACCAGAGACAATATTTGTAATCTTGCATGAATCTGAAAAAGTTGAATCTCTTGGACCAACGATAACGCGGTTATTTTTTGCATCAAGAGCTATCACAAATAAAGGTTCTGGATAAGCAATGCCAAGCCCTTTGCGTTGGCCAATAGTGTAATTCCAAAATCCCTGATGTTGACCTAATACAGTTCCGTCGGCCAAAATAATGTCGCCACACTTTGGTTGTGTTTGTAACAGGTCTGTATAATCTCCAGCATAAAAATCTTGACTGTCTGCTTTATCTGCTTGAATTAATCCCCGTTCGCGCGCCATTGTGCGAACATGATCTTTTGTATATTCGCCCAAGGGGAAGAGGGTATGTTGCAATTGTTCTTGTGTTAAACGATATAAAAAATAACTTTGATCTTTTTTTGTATCTTTCCCGCGGGTTAAAATAACACCGGTATCCATGCGGGTCAGACGAGCATAATGGCCTGTAGCAAACATATCAAAATCACATATAGAATGCGCTTTATCTAACATTAATCCAAATTTCATACCTGCATTACACATAACACAAGGATTGGGGGTTTGTCCCGCTAGATAAGTTTCTTTGAAATATTTTAGAACTGTTTGCTTATATTCTTCAGAAAGATCCAAAATATGATGTTCAATTTTTTGCTTTTTACACCACTTGTGAATCAGAGGTAAATCTTCTTTTTCTTTTGGACCGTAGCACGCATCTTTTGTAGGTTTTAGATTTGGTATATCTTTATTGTACAGGGACATAGATATGCCAATAACCTCATGCCCTTGTTCGCGCAGTAACAATGCCGTTAATGTGGAATCTACACCTCCGGATAATCCAACAGCAATCTTCATTTAGCCTCTTAGTGTGATAATGCCCAGCCAGAAGACGTAAGCCGCATATAATCCTAAAAACAATATACCCGTTTTTTTAGATAGTTTCTGACGTGTATAAGCAATGAACAGAAGTAATGTTGTTGCCAACATCATCCATAACATATTCCAGCCCGCCTGAACAGGAATTTTTTTGAATATGGCTAAAAATCCTAAAATAAAGAGAGAGTTGTAAATGTTGGATCCAACAATATTTCCAAATGCCACATCTGGTTGTTTTTTGATACTAGCAATCACCGATGCTGCCAATTCTGGCAAACTAGTACCAATGGCAATCAGAGTCAATCCAATAATTTCGGAAGGAACACCTGCTTTGAGCGCTAACATAGTGGCAGTGTCCACTAAAATTCTGGCCCCAAAGAATGTCAAACCAATGCCAACAATAATGAAAATGACATCTCTATGTACGGCTTTTTTGCGTTTGTGACGTTGTGGTGTTGGTTCATGTAGTTGTTGAACTAATTCAATATGGCGCTTATCTGTTTGATATGCATAGTATACATAGTAGCACAAGCAACCACACATCAAGACGCCCATTAAAAAATTGATTTGTTCAAATACAGCAGCACAACATAAAATGACTGCAGACAATAGTAAAAATTTTCCGTCGCGGCGTAGAGACAGTTTTGAAACTTTGATGGGCAAAATAAACGCAGCTATACCCAGAATTAATAAGATGTTAGCAATATTTGAACCTATGATGTTTCCCACTGCTAAATCCGACGCAGATTGATTAATGGCCAATAAACTGGTAACCAACTCTGGAACAGAGGTTCCAAACCCCACAATCACTAAACCAATGAGCAGGGGAGAAAGATTGCATCTTTTGGCCAAAGCAATGGCACCATTGACTAACAAATTTCCACCGCCGATTAGTAAGCCAAAGCCCAATATAAATGAGATCGGGTACAGAATCCCAAACGAATTTATAGCTATCATATTAAACTCCTCGTCTCTATCAAACAACAATATTATATCTGCTTTGTGATGATTAAGCAAGCATTTTCTTCTTACTAATATGACATTCTTGTGACAAATTCAAGATAGAAATATGACATTTTGGTGCTCAATAGTTTTTTTATGGCGCTTTTTGTATGCTAAGAGTGTTATTATACTCCTGACATAAAACAAGGAGTAATTATGAAACTACAAAATTTATCAATAGCATTTATAGCATTTGCTGCAACCCAGGTTCATGCTGCGGGGTATCAATTGCAAGAATTTTCTGTGAATACAATGGGGCGCGCTTTTTCTGGTGCAGGTGTTGTGGGGGATGATTACTCTGCAATAGCATACAATCCTGCTGGCATGGGATTTATTCAACAGAGTGGGCTACAAATGGGGGCTGTCGCTATCAATTTGCATGGGCGCTTGCGGGGTGAATCATCGGATGCGGCTGGGGTTACGCGGTCTGGCAATATCAGTACAAACATCTTTCGTGTGGTGCCAAATTTTTATGGTCAATATCACCTGAATGATCGTGTTGATTTGGGGCTAGGGTTATATGTTCCATATGGGCTGAGTGCAGATTATAAAAACAACTGGTATGGTACTGCACATGGTCAATATTCTGGTATTACTGTTGTGAATTTAACTCCGGCTTTATCATATAAATTGACAGATAAAGTGACGATTGGTGCTGGTGCTAATATTCAATACACACAGGCACACTTAACGGGTGGTTTGCCTATTCAAGGTACCTCTAATATGCGTGCAGATGATAGTGGTTTAGGATATATTGTTGGTGTAACATATCAGCCATGGCAGGCACTTAGGTTAGGGGCTTCATATCGTAGTTCTGTACGGCACAAGTTAAAGGGGGATAATAAGATGGATGGAGTACATCCTGTTATTACTGCTTCCAAGGGATTAAGAGATGGTAAATATGATGTGTATGCCAAGATTACCACTCCAGAAACAGTGACATTATCTGCGGCATATGATATTACAAAAAAATGGACTTTGTCTGGTACGGCACGTTGGACGCGTTGGAGTCAGTTTAAAAATTTGAATATTATGCAAGAGGGATTTGCTAGTCCTATCAGTAGCACTTTTGAGAATTGGAAAAATACATGGTTTTACGCTCTTGGCGCTGATTATAAATATTGTAAAAATTTAACATTTCGTTTTGGCGCTGGTTGGGATAATACTCCTATTAAATCTGCGCAATACAGAACAGCACGTGTGCCGGATCAACGAAGAATACTCACGTCTTTAGGCGTCAGCTATCGTAAGAATAATTGGCAGCTTGATATGGGATATACACATATTTTTATTCGTAGATCTCATGCACTTGGTATGGCACAACAAGACCCGACAAGTCGTGCTAAATTTGATACAATTTATCATTTAAAATCAGATGTTGTTGGATTGCAATATCAATACAATTTTTAGAGAAGTAAAATAAATGAAAATATTTTTCAATTTATACTTGCTTTTTCTAAAAAATTAAGTTATAACGAAAGATGTCTTTCAACATAAGGAGAACTAAAAATGACGAAAAAAAGATTAAAAATTTCTGCAAAAAAAACATCTGCTCCTTCGGATGAACGCCCAACAGCAGCATGTGATAAAGGGGCTTGCTCTTGTGGATGTGGATGCCAAGGAGCAAAGGGCGTGATTTTGGCTGGTACAGCATTGGCGGTTGTTTTATCGCTGATCGCCTGTGTGCAATCGTGTTCATTGGATAAACGCATCGCTTCTTGGGTAGAAAATAATCCAGAAGCAATTGAACTTGCTATTTCTCCTGAAGCGCGTTTGTCAAAACAAATTATTGCTGATGAAACTAATTACTCTTTGGGTAATCCAGATGGGAAGTTTGTTATTATTGAATTCTTTGATTACAACTGTGGTTGGTGCCAAAGAACGAATGAAGCAATGCACAATGCTTTAGAGAAATCAGAAGCTAAGAACATTCGTTGGATTCCAATTGATACACCAATCTTTGGTGCATCCAGTGAAATCATTGCTCGCTATGTTTTGGCCGCTGGTAAACAAGGTAAATATAAGCAAATGCATGATGCAGTTGCCACTGGCAATTCTAGATTGTCTGAGGCTCGTTCTAATATCAGCAAAGCTGTATCAGAATATGCTACAAAGAACAAGTTAGACAGAAATTCTCAGGATGCTTCAGTGCAAGAAAAATTGCGTGAATACTCCAGTGAAATTACTGCTCCAGAATATGTTAAAGCCATGGAAGAAATCGGTAAGAAACTTGGCTTAGATGTAGAGAAATTGACCAAAGATGCACAGAGCCAGGCAATTAGTGAAAAGTTGGAAGCAAACCAAGCCTTGGCTGCTAAATTAGAAGTGAATGGGGTCCCAATGTTGATTGTTAATGGCAAGAAACATGGTGGTGCTTTATTCGGTGATGCTTTGGATGCAGTAGTTGCTGAATCTGCAAAATAAGTAAGGTTATACACCTTGTAAAATCGGGGAAAATCGTAGGATTTTCTCCGATTTTTTATGCTTGATTTTTTTTAATGAAAACGGTATAACAAACCTTATGAAATACAAAATATGTATGCGCTTAATAGTGGTTGTTGTTTGCGTGATGCTCGCCTCTTGTAATGTCGTGCGTGTTAGCAAAGGCGATACTCTGTACAGTATTTCAAGACGAAAAAATGTTTCTGTTCGTGCACTAATAGAACGCAATCATCTTGTGGCTCCCTATACGTTAAAAGTTGGTCAAAGGTTGATTATTCCGCGCACGGAATATTATCGTGTTCACAAGGGGGATACTTTGTACAGTATTGCTAAGCGCCATAATATGACGGTAAGTTCTTTGGCAAGACTAAATAAACTTTCTGCACCTTATACATTGTCTGTAGGGCAAAGATTGCAAGTATCTGACTGGGGGAATAAATCCAGTACTAAGCCTCAAAAAACGGTTGCCAAAGGAACAACAAAGGTCCAAAAAAACGAAAAAGAACCAAATGTGGTACCTAAAAAAATTACAGTGCCCAAAAGTGCAAAAGGAAAGCGTTTTGATCGGCCTTCTTCTGGTAAGATTATATCACAGTTCGGGACATCAAATGGCATTCACAATGATGGTATTAATTTTGCCGGTAAAGTTGGCGATCCGATTAAGGCTGCTGATGCTGGTACGGTTGTGTATGCAGGAAATGAACTAAAAGGGTACGGGAATCTATTGCTTGTTAAACATGATGGTGGTTGGATTACTGCCTATGCACATAATGATAAATTGTTGGTGAAAAAGGGCGCTCAGGTTGCACGAGGGCAGAAAATTGCGACTATGGGGAAAACAGGTTCAGTGAAGACGCCTCAACTACATTTTGAAGTGCGTTATAAAACCAAAGTCGTTAACCCAATGGAATATTTGAAATAACATTGGACAACAAGGAAAAATTGTGTTAAAAGTACAGTAAGGGGTTAGAAATGAAAAGATATTTATTTTGTGCTACATGTTGTATTGCCTTGTTATGGGGAATGAATGCCAATGCTGGGTTATTGGACGCTAAGTTGAGTTTGCAATATCAGCAATATCCTACCGCTTTAGCAGAATTTACAAAATTAGCCGAAGCAGGGAGTGCGCCCGCGTTGTACTATTTAGGATATATGTATCAAAATGGTTTAGGGGTGCCAGAGAATGTAGCAACCGCATATGGTTATTATAAGCGTGCAGATGAAGCATTTTATTTACCGGCAGCGGCTCCTTTGGGCGCTTTATTGTTAAAAGGGGGGCCCGGTATACCTGTTTCTGTGCCCCAGGCGATTCATTTGCTGAAAAAGGCTGCGTTGGCAGGAAGTGCATCGGC
>Ga0310786_10006920_pt1 | contig 14933 bp, 9 predicted proteins | sample AusTroGonzalo_MG_FD_203881 | JGI IMG/M metagenome (GOLD analysis project Ga0310786, IMG submission 203881) | Bovine rumen microbial communities from tropical cattle in Woodstock, Queensland, Australia - Gonzalo_03 (v2) (version 2) | ecosystem: Host-associated > Mammals > Digestive system >... | reverse complement strand
TAAGAACTGCTAGTGCAACTGGTCTTTATATAACTGATGCTGAAATGTATCAAATGTCTAGTGTATTAATTGATAGTTATAAGTATTGTATGTATATTCCTGGTTCTTATGATATATCAACTTATGGTGTTAACAGAAGAGCCATGGGTTCAGGTTTAATATTTAATATGACTCTTTCAAATTGTGTAGAAGGTATTCATGCAAGTGATAATTATTTTGTTCATAATCGTTTAGGTTACCAAATATCCCATGCTAATATCTCAGGATCAACATATTCTATTTTTAATGATACTGATCCAAATCCTACTAACACAAATGTTAGCTCTGTTTTTAAACTTGATGATGTTAAACTTACTGGTAAAACTGGTGGAAAAGCACCAACACTTTATTACAATACTTCATCAAAAAAATATCAGCAATTACCAAGTGGTACCTCATCAATGCCTGATGGTTTAAAATCAAATAATACTTTAGAACTTTTATATACAAGTAGATCTACTAAATCTACTGCTACTAATTTTGAATATATGGATGCATTATCATTAACTGATGATGTTGCAATACAAAGTAAATTAGATTCCCTAGCTTCTAAGGGCGGCGGAGTGCTTTATTTAAAACCTGGAGTATATGAAATATATACTCAAATTAAGGTACCAGAAAATGTTCAATTAAGGGGATCTCAAGGGGTTTTATCAAGACAAGCAGGTAAACCTGATGGAAGCGGATATATTGGAACTGTTTTAAATATTCATCCTTCATATATTGCAACTAATTATGGATCTGCTGTTGAACTTGATGGAGATAATGCAGGTGTATCTGGTATTGTATTTACATATAAAGATAATATTGAATCAATGCAAGGAAGTAATCCTACATATACAGTTAGTGCCCCAACTATAGGTGCACATAACCATAAAGGCAATTATGTTACTAATGTAACAATTATGGGAGCTGCATTTGGTATAGCATTTGATGGATGTAATTATTTTACAGTAAACAATTATGCTAGTACTACTTTTAACATAGCAATTTGGGCTAAAAATTCTAATTATGGGCTTATAAAAAATACACTTGGTAATGCAACTGTATTATCACTTAATTCACTTTATAATTTCCCAGAAAACTATTTTGGTAATTTACTTAACTACACACATAATCAATTACAATATATACAACTAGAAAATTCTAAGTATATTGATGGATTAAATAACTTTGTATATGGGCCACAAACTTTTGCAACAATTTCAAATTCGTCTGGTTATTTTGTAAATAGTGGTAATGATTCATATCCTGATGTTACCAATGCTTCACAATTTTATATGTTTAATTTTTATAACTCTAATAAGAGTAATTTCACAATTATAAATGCGCATCGTTTTAATGGTAATCCAGGAGCACTATATAACACTATTGAATCTGGAAATATAGTTAATGTTTATAACTCCATGCCACTTAGATTAAATGCATCAAATAATGATGCAAAATATGAAAACGATCGTAGAAGTGCTTATGGTCATCAAGCTCCACAAACAAATGAAGTAATTCTTGATTATAATCCAAAGAAAATAAGTGGGGTTACAAATTTAACATATAATAATGGTGCAAACTTAGTTACAGCTACTGGTGGCACTGGAACAGTTTACTATGGAACTACTAAACTTACAAAAAGTAATTTCCAATCAAGTGGTAGTACTACAATTCCTAAAAATTCTAATATTAATGTAGGTAATAAGGTTATCTATTATTACATTCCAGAAAATAGTACATACTTTGAGAAATCTGGAAGTGTTACATCAACAATTATAAAAAAAGATATTTCATCTGTGACAGTAACTTTATCCCAAACAACATATACTGCTAATAACACTGAAAGAAAACCAACACCAACCGTAAAAGATGGAAGTAAAACATTAGTTAAAGATACTGATTATACAGTAACTTATCAAAATAACAAAAATGCAGGAACTGCTACTGTTATAATTACTGGTAAAGGTAATTATGAAGGTTCAATATCTAAAAACTTTAGTATTGTTAGATCTATTACTAAAGTAGAGGTTACAAAACAACCACTTAAAACAAGTTATATTCAAAACTATGAAGATTTGGATTTAACAGGTGGAGAGTTAACAATTACTTACTCTGATGGTAAAACTTTAACTTTAAGTTTAAAAAATAAAAATATAACTGTCACTGGATTTGATAATACAACTGTTGGAACAAAAGAGTTAACTGCAACTTATTCTGGTAAAACTGCTAAATTTAATGTTTCAGTTGTGGAAAAACAAATTATCGGTATAGAGGTTAGTAAAAATCCTTTAAAGTTAAATTATATTCAAAATTATGATAATCTTGACTTAACTGGTGGTGTTATAAAAGTCAATTTTAATGATGAATCATCAACAACTGTTTCAATGACAAATAGTGGTATTACTGCAACCGGTTTTGATAAAACAAAACCTGCAGGAACTAACGAAACAATAACACTAACATATAAGGGACACACAACAACAATTCAAGTAAAGATTGTCTCAAAACAAGTTGATGGCATCTCAATGAAAACATTACCAACAAAAACATCATATATTGTTAATTATGAAAGCTTAGATAAGTCTGGTGGAGTAGTACAGCTTCATTATACTAACAATACAACATCTACACTTTCACTATCAGATAGCAAAATTACAGTAACTGGTTTTGATAATTCAGTTGTTAAAGAAAACCAAAAACTAACTGTTAAATATGGTAATTATACAACCAGTTTTAATGTAAGTATTGTTGATAAAGAAGTTGAATCTATTAGCATGACTAATGGTGATATGCCTAGACAACTTACTTATATAAAAGGTGAAGATACACTTGATTTAACAGGTGGTAGAATAAGAGTTAAATTTAATGACAATTCTGAAACCACTGTTAAACTTACTGATTCTAAAGTTACAGTAAGTGGGTTTGATACATCTAGTGTTGGTGAAAAAACTTTAACTGTAAATTATCAATCAAATAATGCAAATCATGAAACATTTACAACATCTTTTAATATAAATGTTATAGAAAAAACTGTAACAGGTATACATATTTCATCAGTACCAACCAAAACAGAATATATAGAAGGAACTGATTCATTAAGTTTAGCTGGTGGAACAGTTGACGTACTATTTAATGATAGTACTACACAAACTATAAGTATGAAAAATTCTAAAATATCAGTATCTGGTTTTGATGGTGATCAAATAGGTGAACAAACTATTACTGTTAAATATACACCAGGTAATTTTACTGATACATTTACTGTTGACGTTATTTCAAAACAAATAACTTCAATAAGAGTTAGTAAAGCACCTATTCAAACAACATATTTTGTTAATCAAGACTCTGAACTTGATTTAACAGGTGGAGAACTTGAAACAACATATAGTGATGGTGATAAAGAAACTATTGCTTTATCTAATTCATCTATTACAACTTCTCAACTTGATACATCAAGTGAAGGCGACAAAGATATAACAGTTTCATATTTAGGTTTGAATGATAAATTTACTGTAAGTGTTGTCGATAAAAATATTAATTCAATTAGAATGAAGACTTTACCAAGTAAAGTAACATATATTCAAGATTTTGAAGATTTAGACTTAACTGGTGGTGTTGTAGAGCTAATTTTCTCAGATGGAACAAAAACAGATATGCCACTTTTGCAAGAAATCTTTGAAATTACTGGTTTTGATAATCAAGAAATAGGCACAACAAAAATAACTGTAAAATTAGATGATGATAAAACAACATTTAATGTTGAAATTATTCCACCACAAATATATAAAATCGAATTAATTAAAGAGCCAACTAAAAAGGTATATATTCAAAATCACGATGAGCTAGATTTAGAAGGTGGCGTAATTAGAGCACATTATACTAATAATGAATATGTAGATGTTGCTCTTACAAATAATCTAGTTAAAGTTACTGGATTTGATAATAAAAATGTTGGTACCATTAAGTTAGCAATATCTTATCTTGATATTGAAACATATTTTAATGTTGATATTGTTTCTAAATCTATTAGTTCAATAAAGGTTAGTAAAAATCCAATTCAAATGGAATATAATGTAGGTTCACTATTTACTGATTTAGCTGGTGGAGAACTAACAATATATTATAATGATGGTTCAACATCACTTGTTAGTATGACATCTGAGAGTGTCAAAGGAACTCTTCTAAGTGAAATTGATAATAATAAAGGTATTATTAGATTAGAATATGAAGGATTTAAAACAGATTTAGAAGTAAATATTGTACCTTTATCAGAAGATGAAAAATTACAAAGAAAATGTAAAATAATAGATGGTAAATATTATGATCAACATGGTAATCAAGTATCAAAAAGTGATTATGATAACGTATGTCAGTCAAATGTAGATACAGGTTCTTTTGCTCCAATTAAATTTATTATTATAGGTGTTATATCTTCAATAATTATATTTGTTTATGTAAAAAAACATCATATAATTAAGAAACTTTAGTGGAGTGTAAGTAATTGTAATAAAGCGAAAACGTTGTACACGTTTTCGCTTTTTGTAAAGTAATATACGTTTTATTATAATATGATTGAAAAATAAAAGAATATATATTATAATTTTCTTAACAATAGAAAAGGATATGGAGGAAAAATTATTTATGAAAAAGATTTTAGCTAGTTTTATATTTTTAGTAGCATTATTTATTGGATTTAATTCTGCTAGTGCTGGTATTGTAATTCCTGAGAGAACTTGTAATGCAATCGGTACTGGTATTGAAACTTGCCCTGTTCAAGTTGCAATTACTGGAGATACTACAATTGTTCCGGGTCAAAAACTTACATTTGTTGTTTATGATTTAGAAAATATTAAGGATAACAAAATAGAATTTACACCTGCAACTAATTGGACTATTAATGGAGAAACAACTGCACAAGAATATGCAATTTCTGGAAAAAAAGTATTAGAAATGCAATATAATGGTACAGAAGAAATTAAAGTTGGAGCTGCAAGTTTAGTAAATGGAGAATTTAAATTATTCGATGCTAAATATGAAAAAATTGTTGCTGCTGATCCATGTGGATTCAAAATTGGTAGAGTAGCTGCTTGTTACTATGATACTGATAATAAAGTTTATTATGGTTTAGATGGTAACTCAACAACTAAAGAACAATGGACAAAAGATTGTACTTGTCGTCAAATGACAGTTAACAATGAAACATATTATGTTGGTAAAGATGGTAATAAGATTGAAGCTGACACATTAGATGAAGCTTTAACAAAAATGAATAAAGAATGTTATTCATGTACTCAAGCAGATAAAGATGGAAATTATTATTATGAAGGTAAAAAACTTACTGATGAAGAATTCAAACTTTATTGTGAAGATAAATGTAGAATTGTAACTGTTGGTGAAGAAAAGAAATACTTCAATGATGAAAATAAAGAAATTACTGCTGAAGAATATGAAAAACAATGTGGATGTCGTATAGATGAAGATAAGGACGGAAATAAAATTTATTATGGTCCAGATAATTCATTAATTACTAAAGAAGAATACGAAAATAAATGTACTGAAAACGTTAAAACTGGTACTGGAAATCCATATATATTCTTAGGAATCGGAGCTGTTGCAGCTGCTGCAAGTTTCGTAATTATCAAACGTAGTAATAAATTCAAAAGAATATAATTAATTTGAATTTTAAAAAGAAATAGGATTTATAAAAATCCTATTCTTTTTTTTATTCTAATTTGTTATAATACTTAGGTATTAAAGAGGTGCTATATATGAATTTACCTAATATAAATGATGCAAGAAAAAGAACTAAAGAAGAAACTAAATATATTTATTTAGATGAAAAATATGATAAATCTATGTTTAAAGGTAAAAAGTATTTTATTAGAACATATGGTTGTCAAATGAACGTTCATGATAGTGAAGAAGTAAGAGCACATTTAGAAACTATTGGTTTTGAAAGTGTTGATACTATTGAAGAAGCTGATCTTGTTATACTAAATACATGTGCTATTAGAGAAAATGCTCATGATAAATTATATGGTTTTTTGGGTAGATGCAAACATTTAAAAACAACAGACAAACCAGATTTAATTATTGCTATATGTGGATGTATGGCTCAAGAAGAAAATGTATGTAAAGAAATTATGGAAAAACATCCATATGTAGATTTAGTATTTGGAACTCATAATATATGTGATTTAGAGAAACTTTTAATTAATAAATCTGATAAACAAGATATAGAAGTATTTTCATGTGAGGGTAATGTATATGAAAATATAGAATATAAAAGAGATTCTAAATTTAAAGCATGGGTTAATATACAATACGGTTGTGATAAATTTTGTACATACTGTATAGTTCCATATACAAGAGGAAAACAAAGAAGTAGGAAATCAGAAGACATTTTAAAAGAAGTTAAAGATTTAGTTAAAAATGGTTACCAAGAAATAACACTACTTGGTCAAAACGTTAACGCATATGGAAAAGATTTAGAAGGGGAATTATCATTTGCTAAATTATTAGAAGAATGTGCAAAAACTGGTATTAATCGTTTAAGATTTGTAACATCACATCCATGGGATTTTACAGATGAAATGATAGATGTTATTGCAAAATATGATAATATTATGAATTATATTCATTTACCACTTCAATCAGGCTCTGATAGAATCTTAAAACTTATGGGAAGACGCTATACAAAAGAAGAATATATTACATTGTTTAACAAGATTAAAGATAAAATTAAAGGTGTTTCTGTTACTACTGATATAATTGTGGGTTTCCCTAATGAAACTGAGGAAGACTTTAATGAGACTCTTGATGTTGTAAATACTTGTAAGTATGATAGTGCATTTACATTTATATATTCTCCAAGAGAAGGTACTCCAGCGGCTAAAATGGAAGATAAAGTATCTTTAGAAGAAAAAGAACAAAGACTTTATAAATTAAATGAAGTAATTAATAACTATTCACTTGAAAATAATAAAAAAGTAATAGGCAATATAGAAAAAGTTTTAGTTGAAGGCATAAATGAAAAAGATTCAGCAAAATTATATGGTTATACTGAAACAATGAAATTAGTTAATTTTAAAGGTGATGAATCTTTGATAGGAAAAATAATTAATGTAAAAATTGTTGGTGCAAAAAGTTTTAGTTTAGATGGAGAAATAAAAGAAGGATAAATCTATTTTCTAGATTTATCCTTTTTTGTTACTTTCATTGTAAGAAGTGCAAGTAACATACCAATAATAATTGCAATTAAATCAAAGTATTTATTTAATTTATCCATTAATGATTGTTTTTTCTTTTTCAAAACTTTATTTTGTTTAGTAACTTTTTCTTTATATTCTTGATCACTCCAAATATTTAATTTTTCATCTTTAGCATGTTTTTCAAATTCATATAGTTCTTTTGTGTACTTGTAATCATCATATAAATAAAATATTTTAGCATAGCCATTATTAATTAATTCACTTTGAACTAGTGTGTTATCAGCCCATACCCATCTTAATTTTCTTTCATATTTATCCTCTTCATCAGCATTTTTATCTTTTTCTAAATAGATGGTTTTGGCACTTGATAATAACTTACAAGTAAAGTCTTTAGCTTCAGTAGAGTATGGTTCGTTTTTATCGATTTCAGGGGAATCTACCGCAAGAAATCTAACTTTATATATATTTTTGTTTTTATCCATTACACTTACAGTATCTCCATCAATACATTTGTCTAAATATACTTTTTCTTTTTTGGCACTTACTTTTATAGGTATTAAAATAAGTAGTAGTATTAATAGTATTTTTTTCATAATGTATCATATCCTTTATATTTATTTTACCATAATATTTTATATGGTATAATAAAAAAGAAAAAGGATATGTGATGTATAATGGGAAAAAGTAAAGTATATTTTTCTAAAAAACTTGACCCGCAAGAATTAATTCATTTATACGAAGTAATGGGTAAGAAGCTAACTGGTAATATTGCTGTAAAGGTTCATTCTGGTGAAGAGGGTAATCAGAATTATTTAAAACCAGAATTTTTAAAACCTATTATTGATTATGTTAAAGGAACAGTTGTTGAATGTAATACAGCTTACGAAGGAGAAAGAAATACTACTGAAAAACATTTGAAAACGATAGAAAGACATGGTTGGAAAAAGTATTTTAATTTCGATTTACTTGATGAAGAAGGACCAGATTTATCTATACCAGTCAAAAATGGAGTACATTTAACAGAAGATTTACTAGGTAAAAATATATCTAAATATGATTCTATGCTTGTTATATCTCATTTTAAAGGTCATCCAATGGGTGGTTATGGTGGAGCTTTAAAACAACTTTCTATAGGTTGTGCATCAAGTGCTGGTAAGGCATTAATACATTCAGCTGGAACTAATAAAGACCAGTATACATTGTGGGATAATCTACCAGAACAAGATTCATTTTTAGAAAGTATGGCAGAAGCTGCTAGTGCAGTAGTAGACTATTTTAAAGGTAATATAGTGTATATAAATATTATGGCAAATATGAGTGTTGATTGTGATTGCTGTAGTGAAGCAGAAGATCCATGTTTAAATGACATTGGTGTTTTGATTTCTTTAGATCCTGTAGCTATAGATCAAGCATGTATTGATATAGTTGAAAATTCTAATGATCCTGGAAAAGAACATTTTATGGAGAGAGTTAACTCAAGACATGGTATTCATACTATAGAAAAAGCAGAGAAACTTAAAGTTGGTTCAAGAAATTATGAACTTATAGAAATTTAAAAAAAGAACTATTTTTATAGTTCTTTTTTAAATTTTGCAAAAAAAGTGACACCAGCTTTACAGGCGTGGTGTCGAAACAACAGTGGACGTCGTTCGACTACGTAACATCATAATATTTATATCATTTAATTTTATATTTACAATAAAAAACTAACTATTTCTAGTTAGTATATTTTCAATTGGTAGCGACGGTGTGATTCGAACACACGACCTGCCGGGTATGAACCGGATGCTCTAGCCAACTGAGCTACATCGCCATTTCTTCGTTTGACAATTTGAATTATAGCAAAAAAAAATAACAAATACAACCTTTTTGTGACATTATTTTCTTGATATCTAATTTTATTTAAAGTAAAATTATATTGTGAGGTTTTGAAAAATGAATAAAGAACAAAAATATTTTATATTTTTAATAGCAATTATTGTTATATTAGCAGGATCATTTGGAGTATATGCATTTACTCATAAAAATGATAATACATGTAAATCCGAAGAAACAGATGCAATAAAATTTAAAAGAGAATATGAAGAATTTAATGACCAAACTTATGAAAATACTGAAATTAAATACTTTGATGTAAAATTATCTTCTAATAATCTATTTAAATATGTGACTGCTAAAGAAGCCGTTGAATTTTTAAAGGAAGGTACAGGTGTTATATATTTTGGCTTTCCTAGATGTCCTTGGTGTAGAAGCTTAGTACCATATCTTGATGAAGTTGGAAAACGTGTAGGAATTAAAGAAATTAAATACTTAAATATTTTAGATATAAGAGATTTATATGTAGTTGAAGGTAAAAAGGCAGTTATAGATAAAGAAGGAACTAAGGAGTATTATGAAATTCTTGAGTTATTAGATAAATATCTAGAAGATTATGTAGCAAAAGATGAGGCTGGTAAAGAATATAAAACTGGTGAAAAAAGATTATATGCTCCTACAACTGTTGTTGTTAAAGATGGAAAAATAGTTGGTTTTAATGAAGGAACAGTTGATTCTCAAGCTAAATTTGTTGCCTTAACTGATGAAGAAATCGAAGAGTTGAAAACAACACTAACTGATATGTTTACAAAAGTTTCTTCAACAATGTGCACTGAATCAGCATGTTAAAAATACAAGTTATGAACTTGTATTTTTTTATTCTTGTATGAGTAAAAAATATTATGTATAATAAAACTTAAATGGAGGGTGATGAAAATGAGTATAGTAACACTTTTACCGGCTGATAAATATTTAGTTATTAATCGTACTATTTTATCTGATCAAGATAGAATCACCCTTATATCTTTATATGAACCTATTATTGGAGCTACAGCTGTAGGTCTTTATCTTGCACTATGGAACGATTTAGATGGTCCAATGATAAAAAGTATTGATCATAATCATCATCATTTGATGACTTTATTAAAAACAAGTTTAGAGGAAGTAAAAAAATCACGTGAAGGTTTAGAGGCTATGGGTCTTTTACGTACATATTATAAAGAAGGGGATATAAATGAATATGTGTATGAGTTATATTCACCACTTTCTCCAGTTGAATTCTTTAATAATGCCATATATAACGTTGTTTTATATAATAATGTAGGAAAACAAGAGTATGATAATCTTGTTAAAAGGTATCAAAAAACACAAATTGATTTGGATGATTATAAAGATATTACAAAGAAAATAAATGATGTATATGAATCAACAGATATTAAAAGTCCAGAAAATATTAGATTTAAAAATGCTTTAGGTATTAATAATGATAATATTATAGATTTTGATTTTATTATGTCTTCACTTCCAAAGAGTTTAATTAAAGCAACTACATTTACTTTAGAAGTAAGAAAATTAATTAATCAATTATCTTATATATATAATTTAGATAATATAAAGATGTGTGAACTTATTAGAGAGTCAATTTCTTCTAAGGGAGTTTTAAGTCAAAGCGAACTTAGAAAAAATGCTAGAAGTATGTATCAAAGTCAGTATGGAACTTTACCAACTTTAGTTTATAGAACACAACCTGAGTATTTAAAATCTCCAACAGGAGATTCATCAAAAAGAGGTAAATTAATCCAAGTATTTGAAAATACTTCTCCTTATGACTTTTTGAAAAGTAAATATAATAATTCTAAACCTACAGCGAGAGATTTAAAACTTTTAGAAAGTTTATTAATAGATTTAGATTTAAAACCAGCAGTTGTAAATGTTTTAGTTGATTATGTACTTAAGAAAAACAATAATAAACTTACAACAGGATTTGTAGAAACAATTGCAGGTCAGTGGAAAAGAGAAAATATTGAAACTGCAGCTGATGCCATGGCTTTCGCTGAAGAAGAGCATCGTAAATCTAAAAAAGTTTCTGAAAAGAAAATAACAGAGAAGAAGAAACCTGAATGGTTTGATCAGAAAATAGAGAAAAAAGATATTTCTGATGAAGAAGCTAAGAAAATGCAAGAAATGATGGAAAAGTATAGGTGATAATAATGTCAAATATAGATTTTAGTTTAGATAAAAAAATTGAAGGTGAATTAAAAAAAGAATTATCATCTGCAAAAAAAGACGAGAGATTTTGTAAATTATGTAATAAGTTAAAAATTGATGATCAAGTTGCTTCTAAGTATACTTCGAAACTTCAGGAAACATTATGTGAACTTGATAATTGCAAACATTGTAAAGGTTTATTTGAATGTAAAAATAATTTAGAGGGACATGTTTGTTATCCAAAAAAAGAAGGAAATAGATTAATATTTAGTTATATTCCATGTAAATATCAGAATAAACTAAATGATGAAGTTGAAAAGAAGAATTCTCCGCTTTATTCACTTAGTAGTGCAAGAATGAAAGATATTGATATTACTGATAAGAAAAGACAAGAAGTAATATGTTATTTAGATGAATTTTTTGATAATTATTCTCCAGCTAAAAATAATGTGGGACTATATTTACATGGTTCATTTGGTTCAGGAAAAAGTTTTTTAGTTTCTGCACTTTTAAATGAACTTCATGAAAAGAAAAAAGCATCCGTATGTATGATATATTTTCCAGAAGCTTTAAGAACACTTAAAGATGATTGGGATAACTTTGGTTCTAAGATGGAATATCTTAAAACCGTAGATATATTATTAATTGATGATATAGGGGCTGAAAAAGTAACTGAATGGGGAAGAGATGAAGTTCTTGGAACTATTTTACAAGCTAGAATGGATTCTCAACTTGCAACATTCTTTACTTCTAATTTAAATATAAAAGAATTAGAAAGTCATTTAGCTTTATCAAATAAAAGTGATGATTTAGTTAAAGCTAGAAGAATAATTGAAAGAGTTAAACAACTTACTAATGATATAGAATTAATAAGTGTAAATAGAAGAGAAAAATAAATATACGCAGGGTGGTTTTATGGATTTGTTAGAAAGAATAAAAAAGGATATTGAAACTTTTTATGGTTATGCAATAATGTATAATTTTGATTCATCTGAATATGGTGAATATAAGCAAGCATTAACACTTTTAAATGTTGACCATGGATTTTTAGATGTTGTTTTAGCTAAAGATGATTTTAGCAAAATTTTAAATTTTGCTGAAGAATATAAGGAAAATGATATTGCTTATAAAAATATTCTTCAGTCAGCACTTATGAATTTAATTATTGAAAAGGCATCAGGTGTTAAAGCATCTTTAGATGAACCTGTTTGGTATAATTTTATGCTAGATACATTAAAGAGATGTTCTAAAGATACTCAATATGAAAGACCAAGACTTCATGTAATCCTTGATGATGTTGATAATGAATTATTACAGGTGCAAATTAATGATTTATTTGTATCAACTGGTTTAACAATTATGGGTTATTCTACTAAACCATTATTAACATATTTTGATTCCTTTGGAACTGCAATATTACCAATTCATGATTATATTGAAGCAAGAAGTGCAAAACGAGTAAAATCTGATTGGCAAAGAAGTAGAAAATAAAAATGTTGACAAAGAATTATAATAGTATTAACATTAAGTCATAAATCGATGAGGGAAGACAAGATTTATATATTTGATTTATAGAGAGTTATCGGTTGGTGGAAGATAATATGATGTATATAAGTTACTACTTTCTAAGAGGATTAATAAATCCCGGTGATAATTATTAGCCGTTATTAATAATTAAGTATAATTAAGGATGGTACCGCATAAATCATGCTCCTTTGCATGGCTTATGTGGTTTTTTAATTATTAGAAAAGAAAGGAAGGAATGATTGATATGATAAATATCAAAGAAGATGAAAGATTAAATAAACTTAATCATTCATGTGCACACTTAATGGCACAAGCAGTTAAACATTTATTTCCAGAAGCAAAATTCTGGGTAGGTCCTGTTATTGAAGAAGGTTTCTATTATGACATCGACCTTGGAGATAAAGTATTAACCGATGATGATATTGAAGCTATATCTAAAGAAATGAAAAAGTTAGCTAAAGATGGTAAAAGAATAATAAGACATGAAATTTCTAAAGATGAAGCTTTGGATATGTTTAAAGATGATCCATATAAAATTGATCTTATTGAAAGAATGGATGAAAATGATACAGTTATTTCATGCTATTCTCAAGGTGATTTCACAGATTTATGTAGAGGACCACATGTTGATACAGTTAAAGAATGTAAAAACTTTAAACTTTTAAAATTTAGTGGTGCATACTGGAAAGGTGATTCTAATAATAAAGTTCTTCAAAGAATTTATGGTATTTGTTTTGATAATGAAGAAGATTTAAATAAACATTTACAAGAACTTGAAGAAGCTAAAGAAAGAGATCATAGAAAACTAGGTAAAGATTTAGGAATATATATGATGTCTGATTTAGTTGGTAGAGGACTACCAATGTATTTACCAAATGGATTTATTTTATGGAGAGAACTTGAAAACTTTATTGTTAATAAAGAACTTAAAAGGGGATATAAACATGTTCAAACTCCACCACTTGGTAATGTAAATTTATATAAGACATCTGGTCACTTAGAACATTATAAAGATGCAATGTTCCCAATTATGAAAGTTGAAGATGAAGAGTATGTTTTAAGACCAATGAACTGTCCTCATCATATGGTAGTTTATGGCAATGATATTCATTCATATAGAGATTTACCACTTAGAATTGCTGAAATAGCAAGAGATTGTCGTTACGAAGCATCTGGTGCTTTAAAGGGTATTGAAAGAGTTAGAACATTCTGTCAAAATGACTCACACATTTTCTGTACTTTAGAACAAGTTGAATCAGAATTTAAAGGTGTAGTTGATTTAATACTTGAATGTTATAAAGAACTTGGTATCAAAGATTATAGATTTGAACTTTCTTTAAGAGATCCAGAAGATAAAGTCAAATACCATCAAGATGATGAAATGTGGGATAAAGCAGAAAATATGCTTAGACAAGTACTTAATGATTTAGGTATTGAATATATTGAAAAAATAGGTGAAGCAGCATTCTATGGACCTAAACTTGATGTTCAATTAAAACCAGCTGTAGGTAATGAAATTACTGTTTCAACTTGTCAATTAGATTTCTGTTTACCTGCTAAATTTGATTTATCTTATATTGATAAAGATGGTTCTAAGAAAACTCCTGTAGTTTTACATAGAGCTGTATTTGGATCAATTGATAGATTCATTGCTTATTACTTAGAAGAAACTAGAGGAAATTTACCACTATTCTTATCTCCAGTACAAGTAAAAATATTACCAGTTAATAATGAATACCATTTAGATTATGCTAAAGATGTATTTAGTAAATTAATAGATGAAGATATCAGAGTAGAACTTGATGATAGAGAAGAAAAAGTAGGTTATAGAATGAGAGAAGCTGTAATATCTAAAACTCCAATAGTTTTAGTGTTAGGTCAAAAAGAAGTTGATGAAAATTTAATTTCTTATAGACGTCGTGGTTCTCAAGAAACTATTACAGTAACATATCAAGAATTTGTTGATATGGTAAAAAAAGAAATAAAAGAACATAAATAATTATGTTCTTTTTTCTTGTTAATATATACCTAATTATTTATAATAAAAGGTGAGTAGGGAGTGTATGGTTAATGTCAGTTAAAGATAAGGTTGCTATATGTATTAAAGAAAAAATGAGTGCATCTAATATAGCTAAACTATGCTCT
>Ga0310786_10006919_pt1 | contig 14934 bp, 13 predicted proteins | sample AusTroGonzalo_MG_FD_203881 | JGI IMG/M metagenome (GOLD analysis project Ga0310786, IMG submission 203881) | Bovine rumen microbial communities from tropical cattle in Woodstock, Queensland, Australia - Gonzalo_03 (v2) (version 2) | ecosystem: Host-associated > Mammals > Digestive system >... | reverse complement strand
GGCTCCATCCAGGGGAAGGTGCCGAGCGACATGGTGGTCTCTGTCTGTCCGAAACCCTCCATCATGCGGATGCCGGTCTTTTCATAGAACTTCTCGAAGACCGCTGGATTGAGGGCCTCGCCTGCGGTCGTGCAGTATTCGAGTGAAGATAGATCGTATTTCGATAAGTCTTCACGAATCATGAAACGATAGATGGTGGGAGGCGCGCAGAAACTGGTCACATGGTACTTTGCCATTTGGCGCAGCAGACTGTCAGCATCGAACTTCTCGTGGTCGAAGACAAAGACGGTGGCGCCAGCGAACCATTGACCATAGAACTTACCCCATACAGCCTTGCCCCAACCTGTGTCGGCTACGGTCAGATGCAACGAGCCTTCGTGCAGGTTATGCCAGAAGACGCCCGTCGTGAGGTGTCCCATCGCATAGAGGAAGTCGTGAGCTACCATCTTGGGCTCACCACTGGTGCCGCTGGTGAAGTACATGATCATTGTGTCTTCGTTGTCGTTCACGATGGCCGGACGAACAAACGCTGGTGCTTGAACGACCTCTGTCTGGTAGTCGCGGAAGCCCTCGGGAATAGGCTTCCCGTGGTCTGTGATGGTGATATACTCCTTCACCGTGGGACTCTCGTCTTTGGCAGCCTGTATCTGGCTGACTACATAGGCGTCGTCCACACAAATGATCGCCTTGACACTTGCACGCGTGTTTCTATACACGATGTCGTGTTTGGTCAGCATGTGTGTGGCTGGAATGACAACAGCACCTATCTTGCACAGGGCCAGCATCACAATCCACCACTCATACCTGCGCTTGAGAATCAACATGACGGGGTCTCCCTTGCCGATGCCCAGTGTCTGCAAGTAGGATGCTGCCTGGTCACTCTGCTCTTTCAACTGTTTGAAGGTGGCGCGAATCTCCTCACCCTGGTCGTTGGTCCACAGGAGTGCTAGCTTGTCTGGTGCCTCCTCGGCCCAAATGTCCATCACATCATAGGCAAAATTGAAATGCTCCGGGATGATGAACTCCAGGTGCTCATTATAATCTTCAGAGGACGTAAATGTCGTCTGCTTCAAAAATCTTTCTACCATAAACGTTTATAAAATGTTTGTGTTGTCCTTATTCGACTGTGAATGCCAGGAAACGCACCGGACGGTCGCCGATGGCGCGCATACCGTGGGGTTGAGTGCTGTCGAAATAGATGCTGTCGCCCTCTTCGAGCACAATGGTCTTGCCACCAAGGAACAGCTCCATCGCACCTTCAAGAATCATGTTGAATTCCTGACCCGGGTGGGAATTTTTATAGATGGTGTGGGCATCGGGCTTAGGCTCGACAGTAACGATGAATACCTCTGCCTTGTTGCCGGCAAAGCCACCGGTCAGACTTTGGTACTTATAAGCTTTGGTGCGCTCAATGCTCATGCCCTGTCCTTTGCGGACGACTAAATAACCATGCATGTGTGGTTCCTCGTCGAAGATGAGGGCTTCTGTGGTAACGCCATAGTGGTTGGCGATGGTCATCAGCTTGGAGATGGTGATATCGGCTTCTCCACGTTCTACCCGCTCATAGGTCTCCAAAGGGAGTCCGCAGAGGTCTGCAACCTCTTGTGCTGGAATATCCAGAGCGTCGCGCAGCCCGCGCAGACGTTCGCCGATTTGATGAAGTTGTTCGTTCATATTGGTTTGTTGTTGATGGGGCTTATAAGCCTTATAGGACTTTCTTCAATTTTTCTAAGAACTCATTGGCGTCAGCCATGCTCAGGCAGAGGGGCGGCAGGAGACGCAGTACGTGGGTACCAGCACAGCCGGTGAAAACATGTTCGTCGAAGAGCAGCTGCTGGCGAATCTCTTTGTAAGGCTCGTTGAGCTCGATGCCAATCATGAGGCCACGCCCGCGGACTTCGTTTATCTTCTCGTGATTCAGTTTCTTGATTGCTGTAATCAGATATTCTCCTACGTTGTGCGCATTCTCGATGAGGCCTTCGCCTTCGATGACGTCCAGCACAGCCAAGGCAGCGGCGCAGGCGAGGTGATTGCCGCCGAAGGTCGTGCCCAACTGGCTATAGACAGCCTCAAACTTGGGTGAGATTAAGACGGCGCCCATGGGGAAACCGTTGGCGATGCCCTTAGCTACCGTGATGATATCCGGCTGTATGCCTAACCACTGATGGGCAAAGAACTTACCGCTACGGCCGTAGCCACACTGGATTTCATCGCAGACGAGTACGGTGCCGGTTTCATCGCAAGCTTGACGAAGGCCCTGCATGAATTCGGCTGTGACCAGTTGGATGCCACCTACTCCTTGAATACATTCGATGATACAAGCTGCCACATCGCCTTTGGCCAGTTCTTGCTTCCATGCTTCCAAATCATTGAGAGGCAGGAAGGTGGTATGGCCATTGGCATTGATTGGAGCAATGATTTTGGGATTGTTCGTCACCTCAACAGCCAGGCTGGTACGTCCGTGGAAAGCCTTCACTGCAGAGAGAACACGTTTGCGGCCTGTATGGAACGAAGCCAGTTTGAGGGCATTCTCATTGGCCTCCGCACCGCTATTGATGAGGAAGAGGCGATAGTCCTCGTAGCCGCAAGCCTTACCCAGGCGCTCTGCCAGTTGCTGCTGCAGTTTGTTGACTACGGAATTGCTGTAGAATCCTAATTGTCCGACTTGTTGGCTGATGGCCTGCACGTAATGCGGATGGGCATGGCCAATGCTGATGACGGCGTGACCCCCATAGAGGTCGAGATATTCCGTCCCTTTGTCATCCCAAACACGACAACCCTTGCCGCGTACAATGTTGATGGGGAATAGTGGATAGACGTCGAATAATGTCATTATATCTTGTGCTTTTTTGATGTTTACACGATAATCGGTGCAAAGGTACGGCAAAAATCTGATAAATCGTCACATTTTAATGTGCAAAACGCATCGTATAATAGAAATTTGTCGTTATTTGTAGGCAAAACGACACAATTTGTTGTGTCTGAAGGCCAATGAGTGAGAAAAAACGAAATATAAGAAAAAGCGCTCTGGCCTCACTTGGTCAAAGCGCTTTTTGTAATAATGAGCAGCGGTGATTACTTGACACCCACCTTTTTGATAGCAGCCTTTACCAGAGGCTCCATGATTTCATAGCCTGCTACGTTGGGGTGGCAACCCTCATCGGTACCGTCGTTCTTCTTGTCGGAGAGACCGGGGCGCATGCGGCCTGTCGCCTGTCCGTTGGCATCGACCTCGACCAATGCTTCATAATAATCTACATATTCGAATTTGTTCTTGCGTGCATACTCCTTGATGCGGGCATTGAGGCTCTTAATCTTGTCAATGGCATCGGTGACTTCTGGGCGCCAGACGTATTTCTCGCAGGGAGTGATGGAGGTGAGAATCACCTTGATCTTGTTTTGCTTGGCCATCTGGGCCATCGTGCAAATATTCTGGAATGTACGATCCTCTACATAGGGATGGTTGTTCAGGGCGATATCGTTGGTGCCGCCGTTGATGACGACAGCCTTCGGCTTCAGGTTGATGACATCTTCATAGAAGCGCAGTACCATCTGATAGGTGGTCTGACCACCGATACCACGACCGATATAACCGTTCTCCTTGAAGAACTCTCCGTGGCGGCTGTACCAATTGTCTGTGATGCTGTTACCCATGAAGACCACTTTGCGCTGCTCTTGTGATAATTGCTTCACTTCGATGTTAGCCTTCTCATAGCGCTTGAAATTGGCCCAGTCCTGAGCGGGCTGTGCGTTGGCACTCATCAGAGCGCTAACGGCAAATAGACATACAATAAACTTTTTCATGTTTTGTTTAATTGGGTTTTATAAAAGATGATTTCTTATGATTTACTCCACTTGATGGCAATAAACGTATCCCAACTTATCGTAGAACTTCTGTAGCTGAGGCAGACGAGCCTTGAAGTTCTCAAAATTCTTCTGCTGGGGGCTGCACCACTGGACTTCACTCATAGAAGCTAAGCGGGGCAGTAGCTGATAGAAGGCATGCTCGGGGAAAGCGATATGCTCTGTCCACAAATTGGCCTGAACGCCTAGTATGTAGTCTTGCTGTTCCTCAGTCAGTTCCTCTGGAACAACGGGCTCGAAAGAGTAGATCTTGCTGCAGGAAACCTGATAGCTGTCAGTTGTTTGGGGCTGTTTGCTGTAATCCTTCAATTGAGGATGGTCGATGTATGCAAATACGTTAGGAGTCATGATGACACGATGATTCTGCTTGGCAGCTGCAATACCGCCCTTGGTACCGCGCCAGGACATCACAATCGCGTTCTCTGTGAGTCCGCCGGCCAGAATCTCGTCCCAACCGATGAGGCTGCGCCCGCGAGAGGCCAGGAACTGCTCTATCTCATGGTTGATGTAAGTCTGCAGCTTATTTTCTGCGCTGCGGCCATCCTGGCTTCCTCTTCCACCGTCGCCGTCAACCTTTACATTCTCGCTTGCCAACCCCAATTCCTTGATCTTCGCCTGACACTTGGCGCACTTTTGCCAACGTTCCTTCGGACACTCGTCACCACCAATGTGGATATATGGAGAGGGGAACACGTCACAAAGCTCGCCAAAGACGGTCTTCAGGAAGTTGAGCGTCTCGGGATTGCCGCCACAGAGCACTTCGCGCATCACGCCCCAGTGGGGAGCCACGGAATAAGGACCGCCCGTACAACCCAGGTTGGGGAAGACGTGCAGGGCACTCTGCATGTGGCCAGGCATATCAATTTCAGGTACGACGTTAATATATCGCTCAGCGGCATAGCGAACGATATCGCGGCAATCATCCTGTGTGTAATAGCCACCATAAGGAATGTTGTCGTAGATGCGCATGTTGCCGGGACCGATGACGGTCTTCTCACGGATACTTCCTTTGATGGCGAGGTCGGGTAGGGCTTTCACTTCAAAGCGCCAGCCTTGATCCTCGGTCAGGTGCCAATGGAACTGGTTGCAGCCGTGCAAAGCCATCGCATCCAAGAATTGCTTGATGAATTCAACGGAGAAGAAATGGCGACCGCAGTCCAGTAGCACGCCACGATAGGCGAAGCGAGGTTGGTCGCTGATCTTGACGTAGGGGAAACTCACAGTTGACAGCTCGCCGGTGGGAAGGCTCTTGCGGAGCGTCTGCGCTGCGCGGAACAGCCCTACAGGTTGTTGAGCGCTGAGGGTGATGCCGCCTCTGGTCACAGTGAGCTGGTAGGCTTCCTGCTCCTGCTCGGTCGGCTGTACCGTCTTCCCTTTTTTGCCTTTGGATGCCGGCTTATTCAGGGTCAGTCGGATACTCGCATTCTTATCTTTTGGAGCGAGACGGAGATGGATGCCCGTTGTACCCTCAACCCATTGCTGTAGGAAGAGTGCGATTCGTGAACAATCTGCATTCTGGTTGTCGTAGGCGATACTCATGCCTTCGCGCAAAGTGAACACATGCGTCGTATCGGTCTTAACCTGCTTGGGCAGCGGGATGATTTGATAATCTGCCTTCTGTGCAAATGCAGAGAAGGAGAAGGCCAATATGGCGAGGAGAATACCAAGTCTTTTCATAGGCTTTTAAGTCTGTGTGGGGGCTTTCAGAATCTGATGCGTGCAAAGATGGGATAGTGGTCAGAGAGCGTGCGGCGGGACATCTTGCCGTTCATGTCTTTTTTCCAGTAACCATCGGTGAGTACGGCAAAGGCATCTACTGTCGCTGTTGGTGTTACAAGGATGTGGTCGATGCGCTCATTGGTCCAGAAATGATAGTCAAAACCATTGTAGGTGCCATTCTCAGCAAAGCGCTCTTTGGCATTGGCATAGCTGTCCTTCAGGACGCCTGACTCTGTGAACAAGCTATATAGCTCATTTGTCTGCGGAACATTAAAGTCGCCGGTCAGTACGGCCAACTTCTTGCCGCCGTTTGTCATCTCCGTGATACGATTCATGACCAGCTTGGCTGATTCGCTACGGGCTTTGACACCAACGTGGTCCATGTGCAGGTTCAGGAAGATGAATTCCTTCTTGGTCTGGCGGTCGCGGAACTTACCCCATGTGCAGATACGGATACAAGCGGCATCCCATCCCAAGGCAGGACGATCGGGTGTCTCGTTCAGCCAGAAATTACCCTGTTCCAGAAGCTCTACGCGTTCTGGTTTGTAGAAGATGGCGGAGTATTCACCCTCTTCCTTACCATCGTCGCGTGCCACGCCAATCCATTCGTAGTCGGGCAGCAATGTCTTGAGGTCAACGACCTGCTGGTGTAAGCACTCTTGAGTGCCGAAAAGATCCGGACGTTCCCACTGGATCTGATGGGCAATGGCTTTGCTGCGCACCTGCCATACGTTGCCGTTGATGCTGTCGTTTTTGTTTTTGTTGCGGATGTTATAACTGCCCACGGTCAATTCTTGGGCTGAGGTGCCGATAAAGAACAGGCACCCAAAAAGGAAAAGAATCGCTTTTTTCGTCATTTTAATCGTTTTATGTGTTAGTTCTTGGGTACGGGATTGTAGTTTTGCGTTGCAAAGGTACACATTATTATTACGTATTTGTGTAGTGGATAAAGACAGAAGTGTACGAATTCGCGCAAAAGCACGAAAACATACACTTCGTGAGGCTCTTTAAGAGGATGTGTGTGGCGCTTAGAATGCGCTTGGCTTCAAGTTGAGGCCTGCGTGCTCATCGATGCCGAACATCAGATTCATGTTCTGCACGGCTTGTCCGCTGGCACCTTTGAGTAGGTTGTCAATCACGGAAGTGATGAGCAGTTTGTCTTCAAACTTGGACACGTGAACGAGCGCTTTGTTCGTGTTGACGACTTGCTTGAGGTCCAGATCGCGATCCACATAGTGCGTGAAAGCAGCACTCTCATAGAACTGCTTGTACATTTTCACGATGTCCTCTTCGCTGAGTGATGGATCAATGCGCACGACTTCCGTACAGAAGATACCTCGTGCGAAATCTCCGCGATAGGGGATAAAATCGACAGAGACATCAAAGCCTGGTTGCAGCTGTGACAGCGATTGGCGAATCTCGGGGACATGCTGGTGGCGGAAAGCCTTGTAGATGCTCATGTTGCCTGAACGCCAGGAGAAATGGGTCGTAGCACCGGGCTTCACGCCGGCACCGGTAGAACCAGTGATGGCGTTGACGCTGATGTCGTTGTGCAGGAGCCAGTTGGCAGCCAAGGGTAGCAGACCCAGCTGAATGGCTGTCGCGAAGCATCCCGGGTTGGCCAGATGACGTGCTGTGTGAATCTCCTCGCGGTTGAGCTCGGGCAGGCCATAGACAAAGTCATGAACGCCGTCGTGGAGTCTGAAGTCTTGCGCCAGGTCGATGATGCGTATGTTCTGTGGTACGGGATGCTCTGCCAGGAACTCGGCACTCTTGCCGTGTCCCATGCAGAGGAATAGCACGTCGATGCTCTTCAGCGCCATTCGGTTCGTAAATTTCATGTCTGTCTCGCCCAGTAGCCCCTCATGGACGTCTGTCAGCAGTGCTTTGGCATTGCTGGTGCTGTGGACGAAAGCAATCTCTGCCTCAGGGTGATGCAGCAACAGGCGGATTAGCTCACCAGCCGTATAACCTGCGCCGCCGATAATACCTACTCTTATCATATATTATAAAAATAGGTGTTATTTGTAGAGGTATGTATCTGCCTTGGGCATAATTAACCACAGGACCAGGTAGAGGATTGCACCGCTGAAGACGGTGAAGAATGTCAGCAGAACCCATACGAGGCGCAGGGGATCAGCGCTCCATCCAAAGTACTCGGCAATGCCGCCGCAGACACCAGCAATCCATTTGTCGCTTGTCGAACGCAATAGTCTCTTTTCCATTATCTTTCTTCGTTTTTATGTATTCCGTAATAAACGCGCAGCGGCGTGGAGAGGACTTTGATAAAGCCCTTTGCCTCGTCAGCAGTCCAACCGGTCTGTGTCTCGCCGTACTCACCGAGCTTGCTCTTGGTGAGGTCGTTGTCTGAGTCAACACCCACAGTCTCAAAGCCGAAGGGGCGCAGGCGCAGGATAGCGGTACCTGTCACATTGCGTTGTGAGCTGGTCAGCATAGCCTCGATGTCGGGCATGACGGGCTCCAGGTACTGGCTCTCGTGGAGGAACATGCCATACCAGTTTCCTACCTGATCCTTCCAGTACTGCTGCCATTTGCTCAGCGTGGATTTCTCCAGCAGACGGTGTGCCTCGATGATGAGTTTGGGCGCAGCGGCCTCAAAGCCAACACGCCCCTTGATACCGATAATCGTGTCGCCGACGTTCGCGTCGCGGCCGATGGCGTAGCTGGCACCGATTTCTTCAATCTTCTGGATGGCCTTCACGCGGTCCGTGAATTTCTCGCCGTTGACACCGACAATCTCACCCTTCTCAAATTGAATCTTCAGCAGCGCTGTGGGCTCCTTGGCGGTAACGTGCTTCAAGTAGGCTTCCTCGGGAAGTCCCTGCGTAGCGTCCAAAAGCTCGCCACCGCAGATGCTGGTGCCCCAGATGCCTACGTTGTAGGAGTATTTCAGTTTGGCGAAATCAGCCTCAAAGCCATGCTCGTTGAGGTAGTCCACTTCTTCCTTGCGGGTCAGCTTCTTGTCGCGTGTCAGGGTGATGATTTCTACGCCGGGGGCCATGACCAGGAAGGTCATGTCAAAGCGAATCTGGTCATTGCCGGCACCCGTACTTCCATGAGCGATGGCGTGAGCTCCAATCTGGTTGGCATAGCGGGCGATAGCGATAGCCTGGAAGATGCGCTCGCTGGACACGGAGATGGGGTAGCAGTTGTTACGCAGGACGTTGCCGAAGATCATGTACTTCAGAGACTTCTCGTAGTACTCCTGCGTGACGTCCAAAGTGACATACTGCGTAGCGCCGAGCTTGTACGCGTTCTCCTCATTGGTCTTGAGTTGTTCTGCACTAAAACCGCCAGTGTTGGCACAAGCGGCATGTACCTCATATCCTTCTTGGGCCAGTTTCATGACGGTGTAACTGGTGTCCAGTCCACCGCTGAAAGCCACTACTACTTTTTTCTTTTCCATATTTATTTAGTTTTTGTTATGATTCTTCTTTGGTTATGTGCCCTTTAGTCACGGAGTTCCTGGCTGTTGGGTATCTTGCCGTCGAGTCGTGCGATGCGGGCCAGGACATCCTGTGGGATCTTCGCGGGCAGGTGCTCTTCGGGGTCAAAGAGCATGGCGGTGCAGATGCAGAACTTGCGGTTGCGCTCGCGTAGCACCTCGACGTTCACACATCCTTCGCATCCCTTCCAGAAAGCTTCGTCGTCCGTGAGGTCGTCAAAGGTGACGGGGAGGTAGCCCAGCTGGGTATTCATCTTCATGACAGCCTTGCCGCTGGTCAGCGAGAAGATCTTGGCGTGCGGCCAACGGGTGCGTGCCAGCGAGAACGTCAGGTCCTTGATCTTCTTGGCGATGCCCAGTCCGCGGAAATCGGGATGGACGATCAGGCCCGAGGTCGTTACATACTGCTTGTTGCCCCATGTCTCGATATAGCTGAAGCCTGCGAATCGGGGCTCCGAACCGTCGGCCTGGGGTGCCAGCGCGATGACGGCCTTGGCCTCGCGCATCTTGTTGGCTACATATTCGTGGGTACGTTTTGCGATACCTGTGCCGCGTACCTTCGCGGCCTCCTCAATGGTTTTCAGGATTGTATCGACATATTTCTCATGTGACTCGTCGGCCACTAAAACTTCAATTTCTTGCACGGCTTGTATGATTTCGCTTATAATTATTCAATATATGATTACTGGGGTTGAACCGTCAGTTGGTTCAGTATGTCTTCCCTGTTTACGCCTTCCTCCAGGATGACGAGGATGGTGTCGTCACCGGCAATGGTGCCGAGAACGCCGGGAATCTCTTTGCAGTCAAGGTCGTAGGCGACGTGCGAGGCGTAACCCGTGGGCGTTCTGAGGACGGCCAGATTGCCGCTGAACTTCACAGAGATGACGCCCATGCGGTTCAGATTCTGTACCGCAACGTGGGTATCGCTCACGCGTTGGTAGCGCTGCTGCGAGGGGAGCATGTAGGTGTATCTTCCCTGCTCATTGTGACCTTTCGAGATGCGCAGTTGCTTGAGGTCTCGTGAGAGGGTGGCCTGCGTCGTCGGGAAGCCAGCCGTCTGCAACTCAGTCATGAGCTCCTCTTGGGTGCTCAGTTCCTGACTTGAGACAATCATCTTGATCACCTCTAAGCGTGTATCTTTATTCTGTCTCATATTCTAAGTGTGAAAAACGGCTGCAAAGGTATGAATATTCTTTCAAATCGCCGCGTGTTTTTCCCACTTTTTTATTCAAATATGCATTTTATTTGCATAAACACTGCAAATTCTTCCCTAATTGCTCTGTGGAACTTGCTCCAATCAGTACGGATGTGACGCCTCGCTGTTCCAGTATCCATCGGAGCGCCGCCTCGGCCATGCTCTGATGCTTGGCATCGGCTTCTGCTTTTAACTGCCGTAGGTAGCTCATCAGCTCAGGCGTCAGTCGTTCCTCTTTCAGGAAGCGTCCCTGTGCCATGCGGGAGTCGGCAGGGATGCCGTTGAGGTAGCGGTCCGTCAATAGTCCCTGCGCCAAGGGCGAGAAGGAAATGAAGCCGATGCCGTGTGTGTCACAGTAGTCGAGGATGCCTTCCTCCATGGGCTCGCGGTCCAGCAGATTGAGGCGCCCCTGATAGATGAGTAGCGGCACGTCGCGCTCGCGTAGGTATTCGTCGGCCCGCTTCAGCGCTTCCAGAGGCCAACGGGATATACCTATATATAATGCCTTACCCGCGCGCACGATGTCCACCAGCGCCTGTAGCGTCTCCTCCAACGGGGTATTGGGGTCATAGCGATGGCTGTAGAACAGATCCACGTAGTCCAGATGCATGCGTCGCAGGCTCTGGTCAAGACTCGCCATCAGGTATTTGCGCGAGCCCCAGTTGCCATAAGGTCCAGGCCACATATCATAGCCGGCCTTGGTGGCGATGAACAGCTCGTCCCGATAGGGCCGGAAGTCATCGTCCATGAGGCGTCCCATCGTTTCCTCGGCGCTGCCGTAGGGTGGGCCGTAGTTGTTGGCCAGGTCAAAGTGGGTGACGCCATGGTCAAAGGCGTAATGTGTGATGGCGCGGCTACGTTCGTAGGGGGCGTCTCCGCCGAAGTTATGCCAGAAACCCAGACTCACGCGTGGCAGCAACACGCCGCTGAGTCCGCAGCGTGCATAGGTGTCCTCTGCGGCATCATATCGGTGCGCATCAGCGATGTAAACGGTGTCTTTTTCCATCTTTTCTTGACATTGTTTGTGCAATTTCGCGACAAAGATATGCAGAAATCCGTATTTGAACAGAAATTGTTGTATTAAATAAAATAAAAAGCCTACCTTTGCACCACAGACTTTTATTCGTACAATATCAAAAACCTCATTCAATATCATCAAATGAAGAAAACATTATTTACCGCCCTCGCAGCGCTTACGTTTGCCGTTACGGCGACAGCTGCGCCCCTGCTCCCCCCCGCCATTCCTACCGTTAAGGCTGATGTCCTGAAGGTTAACAACCGTCCGGCTGAGAAAGATCGCCTGTTCCGTTCCGATGCCGTGGAGAAGCAGATCAAGGAGATTGTCAAGCAGCTCACCAATGTGCGCCTGGCTTGGATGTTTGTGAATTGCTATCCCAATACGATAGACACCACCGTCCACTACGAGGAGAAGGATGCCGATGGTCTGCCTGACACCTTTGTCTATACCGGCGACATCCACGCTATGTGGCTGCGCGACAGCGGCGCCCAGGTGTTCCCCTACGTGAAGCTCGCTCCGCAGGACAAGCACCTCAAGAGCATGCTTGCCGGCGTCATCCTGCGCCAGCTGAAGTGTATCAACATCGACCCGTACGCCAATGCCTTCAACAAGGAACCCAACCCCAATGGCGGCTGGATGTCGGACATGACGGACATGAAACCCGAACTGCACGAGCGCAAGTGGGAAATCGACTCCCTGTGCTACGTCCTGCGTCTGGCCTACGAGTACTGGACCGTTACGGGTGATGACTCTATCTTCGGAGCCTCATGGTTGCAGGCTGTGCAGAACATCCTCGCTACTTTCCGCGACCAGCAGCACAAGGACGGCAACAAGGGTAAGTACCATTTTGAGCGCAAGACCAATCGCCAGCTCGACACCATGAGCAACAATGGTTGGGGTGCTCCCGTGAAGCCCGTGGGCCTGATTGCCTCCGCCTTCCGTCCCAGCGATGATGCTACCACCTTCCTGTTCCTCATCCCCTCCAACTTTATGGCTGTCACGCAGCTGCGTCACGCTGCTGAGATCCTCACGAAGGTCAACCAGCGCACCGACCTCGCGGCACAGTGCACCGCCTTGGCCGATGAGGTGCAGCAGGCACTCTACAAGTACGCCATCAATATCCATCCCAAGTACGGCCCCATCTACGCCTTCGAGGTGGATGGCTTCGGCAACCAGCTGCTGATGGACGATGCCAACGTGCCCTCCCTGCTGGCGATGGCTTATTTAGGCGATGTGCCCGTGAGCGACCCCATCTATCAGAACACGCGCCGCTTCGTCTGGAGCGAGGATAATCCTTACTTCTTCCGCGGTAAGGCAGGCGAGGGCATCGGCGGTCCCCACGTAGGTCACAACATGCCTTGGCCCATGTCCATCATGATGAAGGCCTTCACCAGCACGGACGACGCTGAGATCAAAGCTTGTATCGAAATGCTCATGCGCACAGATGCCGGCACCGGCTTCATGCACGAGAGTTTCAACAAGGACGATGCCACGAACTTCACTCGCGAGTGGTTTGCTTGGCAGAACACCCTCTTCGGTGAGCTCATCATCAAGCTCGTCAACGAAGGTAAGCTCGACCTCCTCAACAGCATCACCATCCAGTAGTCGTCGGGACGGCTTCTGCAAATAAAAGAAACGGCTTTTCTCCATCCGAGGAAAGCCGTTTCTCTATCTGCGAGAGGCCGAGTTGCTATTGGCGCGACCTCCCTTTTGTGTTTATTCCAAGGGTATCTCGGGGTGCTGCACAGCCAGCTCCTCGCCATCCTTGGAGAGGTAGAACATGTAGAGGATGACATCTTTGTCGCCGCGGTTCTCGCCGTGGTGAATGGTGCCGACCATCTCTACGACAGCCTCACCCTCGTGTACCACCTTCGTCTGGCCGTCCAGTCCGATGATGGTCAGTTCGCCCTGCACCAGGATACCGTAGTTCATCACGGGATGGTGGTGCCAGCCCAGCTTCTTTCCAGCGGGGAACACATACTTCACAGCCACGAGTTCTGGCTTCCCCTGGAAATAGTCGGGCAGATCCACGCCATCCCAGCTCTGGCTGGTACGAATCAGCTCCGTGCTTACCACCTTTGCTTCAGGTTCCTCTTGTGTGACTTCTTCTTGAGCTGCAGGTTCCTCTGTTCGTGTCTGATTACAGGCGCTTAGGCTGAGGCCTACCATTGTTGTGCCGCAGACGAGGGTGGCGGCCATCACCCAGTTCATCAATTTTTTCATCATAGTTGGTTATTAATTAGTTTCTTAATTACGAATGACGAATGACGAATAAAAGATTCCTTTTAATTACGAATGACGAATGACGAATGACGAATAAAAGATTCTTTCATTTCAAACGGATTATTATATTCATCATTCATCATTCGTCATTCGTCATTCCTCATTCCTCCGTATTGTATCGCCATCATTGTCAGGTCGTCGCTCTGCTCGGCATCGCCCACGAACTGATGCACCGCTTCGGTCATCTGCTCAATCAGCTGTTTCGGCTCATGCAGGTTTTGGGTGAGCGCCTTGGATGCCACGTCGTTGACGCGCTTCATCGTGAACGGAGCCTTGTTGGCATCCATCGCCTCGGTCAGACCGTCGGTGAAGAGGAAGATGGTGGTGCCGCTGTAGATCTGTGCCTCCTGCCGCGTATATTCCCAATTAGGCATGAAACCTACTGGGATATTCGTGTCACAGGGCAGTTCGCCGACTCCTGCGCCAATCAGCATCGGGGCATCGTGACCGGCATTGCAGTAGTGCAGATTGCCTGTGGGCAGGTCGAGCACGCCGGCGAAGAGCGTGACGAACATGTTGCTCTTGTTCATGTCCGCGATGGTCTTGTTCATCGCTGTCACGATGATGTCGGGCTCTGACTCGTGGGACGATACGGTGCGGAATATCGAGCGTGTGACAGCCATGAAGAGCGAGGCCGGCACGCCCTTGCCGCTGACATCGCCGATGCAGAAGAACAGCTTCTCGTCGCGGAAATAGAAGTCGAAAAGGTCGCCGCCCACATCTTTGGCGGGGGTCAGTGAGGCGTAGAGCTGCACGTCGTCCCGCTCGTCTTTTGTGGGGAATTCCGTGGGTAGCATGCCCATCTGTATGCCGCTGGCAATTCGGAGATCCCGCTCTATCGAGGCCTTCTGGGCGGTGGTGTCCTTCAGTTCCTCGATGTGCTTGATGAGCGCCTGTTGCATGTCTGCGAACGAGCGCGTCAGTTGGCCTATCTCATCAATGCGCTTAAAGTCGGGCAGCTCGTCATCCAGCTTGCCGGAGGCGATGGTCTTTGCCTCCTTCGCCAGCCGCCGCAGCGGTCTCAGCTCGCGGGTGATGATGCGGATGAACAGGAACAGCATCAGCAACAAACCTACAACGACAATCACCATGACCGTGTGGCTCAGCTGTTTGTACGTGCCAAAGATGTCACTCTCGGGGCAGACGATGCCCATCGAGCAGCCAGAATTGCCGAGGGGTTTGTAGAATACGTAGCAGTTTTCGTCGCCCATCAGAATCTGCTTCATCCCCTCCTCACCATGCTGCATCGCGTGGCCCAGGGCGGTGATAGCTGTATCACCGCGCTCTATGGCTTGGGCGAAGATGGTCTGGCGGGTAATCTTGGTGGTGTCCGGATGGACGAAGTAGGTACCCTCACGGCCTATCATGATACAGTAGGAGTTGGGGTAG
>Ga0310786_10006917_pt1 | contig 14939 bp, 10 predicted proteins | sample AusTroGonzalo_MG_FD_203881 | JGI IMG/M metagenome (GOLD analysis project Ga0310786, IMG submission 203881) | Bovine rumen microbial communities from tropical cattle in Woodstock, Queensland, Australia - Gonzalo_03 (v2) (version 2) | ecosystem: Host-associated > Mammals > Digestive system >... | reverse complement strand
TTGACTTTGATAAGGAATTTGCTTTACTAAACCAGCGAAGTACTTATCTGAGTGAGCTTGCTCCGAATGCTGATCTCGGTATTGATAAATATTACGATAAGGGCTGGACAATAACGGGCAATGATGATAATCTTAATATAGTTACTCTTGACGAGCAACAAGCTAAGATTTTTAATGACGGCTATTTACAGATAGATGTTTATATACCTGAAGGTTCATACCTTGTAATTAATGTTCCAGGCGATGATGTAAAGCTTCCGCTTACGAATATGAAGCTTTATGATGATAAGGGCAATCTTCTTCAGGACAAGGGCGAGAATATGCCTGTTTTATATAATCTGAAAGATGCGACTAAGTTCAAGTATTTAGGTTCGATACAGGGGTCAACACTTGCTCCTAATGCTGACGGAAGCGGCGATGAAGGCGGACATGTTGCAGGTGCTACTTTTGCAAAGTCTTTTGACGGTGGTATACAATTCGGATATTCAGCTTTCAATCCTAAAATGCTGAGTGGTTCTGAGGGGACAACAACAACGACAACGACATCCACAACAACCACTACATCTACAACAACAACTACCACCACAACCACAACTACTACATCCAGCACTACTACAAGTACAACGACTACTACAACGTCTGCTACTACAAGTACGACTACAACTACCACCACAACAACTACGACAACTACAACAACGACTACAACTACCACCACAACAACTACGACAACTACAACAACGACTACAACTACCACCACAACAACTACGACAACTACAACAACGACTACAACTACCACCACAACAACTACGACAACTACAACAGCGACTACAACTACCACTACCACGACAACTTCGACTACGACCACAACAACAACTACATCGTCTACAATAACCACAACTGCTGCAACTACTCAGGACGGTGATGAACTAACAAATACCACTACTACAACTACTACGACAACGACGAGTACTACTACGCCCACAACTACAAAGAAAACTGCTACTACAACCAAGAGTAAGACAGACTCGCCCAAAACAGGTGTCACACCGATATATACAGGTTTAGCTGTTCTCGGTACGGCTGCTGTTATGGCGTTTGTTTCACGTAGAAAAGATAATTAAGTATTAAGAGGCATCTTTTTGATGCCTCTTTTTATTTGATGCAAACATAATTATTTGTAAATTTATTATTTTTTTGTAAAACATCTTGAATATTTCCCTGATATGTTATATAATTATTATTGTGTGGGCTTTTTGCCTTTTATTCGAAATTTATTTATTTTCAAATCTATTCGGCAGTATATCTGCTTAACATAAGGAGAAATATATGAAGAAATTGAACGGTATCAAGCTGAAACACCGTAAAAATACGGAAAACAGCTCTACTGTAGTTTTTCCTCTTCCTCAGAAGGTCAGGATACCTATGTCTATGACTATGGGTGCTCCTTGCCAACCGCTTGTAAAGGTTGGTGATGAGGTCAAAGTAGGTCAGAAGATCGGTGATACTGATGTACCTTTCAGCGCACCTGTACATTCGGGAGTTTCTGGAAAAGTGACTGCTTTGACCGATTATCGCAATGCTATTGGTGCAGTCTGTAAAATGGTCGAGATAGAAACAGACGGTTTACAAACCGTTTCAGATGATGTAAAGCCTCCTGTTATTACCGACAAGGATAGCTTTATCAAGGCTGTTCGTGAAAGCGGTGCCTGTGGTCTTGGTGGTGCAGGTTTTCCTACACATATAAAGCTTAATCCTAAAGCAAATATAGATACTCTTATTATAAATGCCGCTGAGTGCGAGCCTTATATTACAGCTGATTATCGTGAAATGATGGAAAATCCTCAGGATATCATAAACGGTATCAATATGGTAAAATCTCAGCTTGGAATAAAGTCTGCGAAGCTTGCTATAGAAGCCAATAAACCCGAGGCTATAAAGAATTTCACAGAAATGGCTGAAAAAGATGATACTATTGACATCATAACCCTTCCGTCGGCTTATCCTCAGGGTGCGGAAAAGGTTATCATATACAATTCTACGGGAAGAATTGTCAATGAGGGAAGTCTTCCAGCCGATGCAGGTGTAATTGTTATGAATGTATCAACAGTAGCTTTTCTGTACAGGTATATGCAGACAGGTATGCCGCTTGTCACAAGAAGGCTTACTATTGATGGAAATGCTGTCGGCGAGCCTAAAAATGTCAGTACAGTCATCGGAACCTCCTTTAGGGAGCTTCTTGAATTCTGCAAGACTGACATCGACTCCATAAAGAAACTTATCGCAGGCGGTCCTATGATGGGAATGAGCGTACCTGATATTGATATGCCTGTTGTAAAGACCTCAAACGCACTTCTTGCTTTCAATCATTATGATGAGCGTAAGACCTCAAGCTGTATCCGATGCGGCAGATGCGTAAGAGTATGTCCTCTCGGACTTATGCCCGCGGATATCGACAGAGCCTATAAGATACGCAATATTGAAGAACTGAAACAGCTTAAAGTCATGCTTTGTATGAACTGCGGAAGCTGTACATACGTCTGTCCTGCAAACAGAAAGCTTGCGGAGACAAATCAACTGGCTAAAGCACTTATCCCAAGAAAGTAAGGAGGCGGAGAAATATGAACAAGCTTATCGTTTCGCCGTCACCACACGACGAAAACTATGTAAAAACCTCAAATATAATGCTGAATGTTATTATCGCTCTTCTTCCTGCGTGGGGAGCTGCGATATATTTCTTCGGACTCCGCGTTATACCGCTTACTGCTGTATGTATCGGAAGCTGTATTTTCTTTGAGTATGCATGCCGTGCAATAATGAAACGTGATAATACTATCGGCGATATATCTGCAGTTGTTACCGGACTTATACTTGCAATGAATTTACCTGTTACACTTCCTTACTGGATGGCTGTTATTGGTTCTTTTGTGGCTATTGTCATCGTGAAGCAGCTTTTCGGCGGTCTGGGACAGAATTTTGCTAATCCTGCCATTACAGCGCGTATTGTTCTCATGGTATCTTTCCCGGCGGCTATGACGCACTGGATAAAGCCTATGGATTACGATTATGATGCTGTTTCCTCGGCAACTCCGCTGGTGCTTGCTAAAAACGGCGTTGATATGCCGAGCTATCTTGATCTTTTCCTCGGAAAAACAGGCGGTTGTCTCGGTGAGGTTTGCGCTTTGGGGCTTCTTATAGGCGGTTTTTATCTTGCGGCAAGAAAGATAATCTCACTTGCTGCTCCTGTTTCATTTATCGGAAGTCTTTTTGTTTTAAGCTGGATAGGTGGAGATGATCCCCTTTATCAGATACTGGCAGGCGGCGTTTTTCTTGGTGCATTCTTCATGGCAACAGATTACGCTACAACTCCTATCACAACAAAGGGTAAGATAGTTTTCGGACTTGGCTGCGGCATAATAACCTTTGTTATACGCCGTTTTGGTTCTTATCCCGAGGGAGTTTCTTTCTCGATACTTCTTATGAACGTTCTTACACCATACATAGAGCAACTCACAAGGACTAAAGTATTGGGTGCAAAGGAGGCTGAAAAGAATGAGGGATAAGGTAAAGCCTACTCTTGTACTTACAGTAATATGTGTTATAGCTTCGCTTCTTCTTGCGTTTGCCTATGAGCTTACAAAAGAAAGTATAGCCGAGCAGAAGGCGGATAAGTTCAATACAAGTGTTGAAGCTCTCTTTGGCAAGACAGAAAGTAATGTGGTTCAACTCAAATGCGGATATGACGAGATACAGACTATTGCTGTCACCCCCGATAAAAAGACAGTTATACAGGTCTGCACAGACGGATATTCAAAGGGTGGAATAAACATACTTGTTGGTATTGATGAAAATGGTGCTGTTTCAGGTATCGAGTTCGTATCATTGGGAGAGACTCCCGGTCTTGGTTCAAAGGTAAGAGATGAGGCAGACTTCAGAAAACAGTTCTACGGACTTACACAGCCTTCGGACTCATTTGATGCTATAAGTGGTGCAACTTTTTCTTCAAAAGGTATGAAACACGCAGTCGATACTGCACTTAAAGTATATAACGAAAATAAGGAGGCGATAATCGGTGGCTGATAATAAGAATTCTCTGACTAAGGAGATAACAAAAGGTATTATAAAAGAAAATCCTACTCTTGTAATGCTTTTGGGTATGTGTCCTACTCTTGCTGTTACTACTCAGGCTCTGAATGGCATCGGTATGGGATTTGCTACAACATTTGTTCTCCTCGGTTCAAATATCGTAATATCTGCTCTTAGAAAGATAATTCCCGATAAGGTGCGTATCCCTGCATTTATTATTATTATCGCAAGCTTTGTTACTCTTATCGGCTTCCTGCTTGAGGGCTTTGTTCCTAGTCTTTATGAAAGCCTCGGTATTTATCTGACTCTTATTACCGTTAACTGTATAATTTTTGGCAGAGCTGAGATGTTTGCAAGCAAGAATGGTGTTGTTGCTTCTGCCTGTGACGCTATAGGTATGGGTATTGGTTTTACACTTGCACTCTTTTTTATGGGCTCTGTGCGCGAGATAATCGGCTCTGGCAAATGGCTCGGACTTACTATTCCCGTGCTCAGTGAAAATCCGATGCTTCTGTTCATAATGCCAGCGGGAGGATTTTTCACTCTCGGCGTGATAATAGCACTTGTGAATAAGCTCAGCAAGAAAAAGCCGCCTCAGGAGCTTGGTTGCTGCGGTTGTCCTAATGCAGATGCCTGTGGAAAGGCAGGTGACTGCAAATGAAAACTATGCTCGTAATACTTCTCTCTGCAATGCTTACAGATAACTTTGTACTCTCAAAATTCATGGGAATATGTCCTTTCCTTGGTGTTTCAAAGAAGCTTGACAGTGCATCTGGTATGGGAATTGCAGTAACCTTTGTTATGATATGTGCTACCCTTGTTACATATCCTATTCACCATGGTATACTTGTTCCAAACGGACTTGAATACTTTGATACGGTTGTATTTATCCTTGTTATTGCATTGTTTGTTCAGCTGGTAGAAAATTTCCTTAAAAAGTGTGTTCCTTCGCTTTACAGTTCATTGGGCGTTTATCTTCCGCTTATAACAACAAACTGTGCTGTACTCGGTGTAACTGTTCTTAACATTGATAATAATTACAGCTTCGGAGAGTCTGTTGTAAATGCTCTTGGCGCAGGCTTAGGCTTTATGCTTGCACTGGTTATCTTCTCGGGTGTGCGTAAAAAGCTTGAATATGCGGATATTCCCGAGACTTTCAAGGGTGTTCCGGCTACGCTTATCGCTGCTTCTATAGTCTCTGTAAGCTTTATGGGCTTTTCGGGACTTTTCAGCTAAGGAGGTGCGTGTATGATTACATATCTTATACCTGCACTTGTTCTCGGCGGCTGCGGTGTTCTGGCAGGTGTACTGCTGACTGTTGCTGCTAAGGTATTCCATGTAGAAGTTGATGAACGAATTGAAAAGATAGGCGAGGCTCTTCCGCAGGCTAACTGCGGTGCCTGTGGCTATGCAGGCTGCTCGGATTACGCTTCTGCTATTGTTCAGAAGGGAGCACCTACAAATCTTTGCCGCCCCGGTGGTGCTGAAGCAGCTGGAAAGATAGCTGCTATCCTTGGTACTGCTGCTGCTGAGGTAGTTCCTATGACTGCAGTTGTACACTGTAACGGCGACTGTAACGCAACTCAGACAGCATTTGCCTTTGACGGTGTGCAGTCGTGTAAGGCTGTAAAACGTTTCTACGGAGGCAATGGTGCTTGCAAATACGGCTGTATCGGACTAGGGGACTGTGTAAGTGTCTGCGAGCATGGCGCAATTAGGGTCGTGAATGGAGTGGCTAAAGTCATTCCTTCGCTTTGCGGTGCTTGTGGTCAGTGCGCTGCTGTCTGTCCTAATAAGCTTATTAGCATAAAGCCACTTGCAAAGCATATTGATGTTTTGTGTTCATCGGGCGATAATGGTAAAGCTACAAAACTCGTATGTAAAAACGGCTGTATCGGCTGTAAGATCTGCGAGAAAAAGTGCCCTAACGGTGCTATAGCAGTCAATAATTTTCATGCGGCTATCGACTATGATAAATGCACTAACTGCGGTGCTTGTATGGAGGCTTGTCCTGCAAAGGTTATACATAGCTGTGAAAAATGAAAAAGGTCCTCGGCAGAGCTGAGGACCTTATCGATAAATTGATGTTTTGCGGTATGTTAACGACATTACAAACATCAGGAAGCATTGTTGTAGCAAATTAACAAAATGTTTACTAATTTGACTGCGCATTATTATTTTTGATAAATTATATAGAAATGGATTATATCTTTAATAAAGGAGGTAATTTATTATGAGACACTACAATAAACTAATAAGCATCATATCATCGGCGGCACTACTGCTTTCGACGAATATGTTCAGCCTGACTTCATATGCAAAAGTTGAAATCGTAAACGGTAATTGCAGCTTCGAAAACGAGCTTCCAGATTGGATACCGTCTGATTTTGAAAGTGCTGTGGAATTTAACAGAGCATACGGTGCAACGCATATTGAAGACGGCTTTGTATGCTGTATCCACAAGATGTATGGCGGTGAGAGCTGCTACAAAGAATTTATCAGTGGCTATTCACGCGATAAGGCATCCATACCTTATTTAAACAATACTTATGAAGCATCTGAGGAAAACTGCGATTTCAGCTACAATGTAAAAATTTTCAAACCTGATCCGACAGACGATTTTCATATGCTATGGACTCGTTTGGAAAATGGTGAGATAGATCCATTCGATAATTGTTGTTACGAGTTCAAGACTGACAAAGACGGAAATATTACAGAGATTGATGATTTTGGTTGGCTTCCTGATTGTGTGACAGAAGCAAAGAAATACAAAGAGGAAAATGGTGTAGTATCTACTCATGGTTTTTATGTAGTTTTCTGTGATATCGGAAATTATGGCACAGGATACACATTTAATACTTCGACAGAAGGACTTTATCCTATTTATGACGATAATTACGAATTCAGCGATCCTCAGATCGTTCCGCTGGATGGAGGAGAATATGCAAAGGTAACAACATATGACGGTGATGGTCACGGTACAGTTACTATGACATTTACAAAAGGCAGAGATTTTGAACCTGAGGAAAAACATGAAAAGATAGTTAAGCATTTCCGCTTTGACGGCGATCTTGATGTTACAGAAATAAATGAGGACGAGCTTGATCCTGTACTGCTCGGCGACAGCAATTATGACGAAAAATTTGATGTTGCAGATATAGTTCTTTTACAGCAATACTTAATAGGAAGATTTAATATCCGTAACGCTGCTAATTCGGATGTTAATGAGGACGGTACTATTGATGTATTTGACCTTATAAAAATGAGGAAAATGCTTTTGAGCGGTCCTGACGCACCGATAAGATACACCTTTGATGAAAACGGTCCTATACTTATATCTCTATATGATAATTTTACATCTCTGGATTGTATTCATTATCAGCGCATCACTATATATGCAGGAAATGGAAAATCATACTCTCTGAATTACAAGACAATGGCAAGATACGACAAAACTAATCTGTATGACGAGTTATTCAGCTTTAGTGATTATAACTGGTATGGAGCACTTTCAGATCTCATGAATAATGAGAATGCGGAAGTTAAAGAGTCGGCATTGAAGCCTGAGGTGTTTGAAAAGACAAAGGAAATGTCCGCAAATCTGAATAACTATTTAAATGATAAAGAAAATATCAGTAAATCGATTTCAATAGATAGAGGAAGTGAAACACTGTTTCTTATAGGGGCAGACGATACGGGTAAACCTGAAGCTTATAGTATCTTCACATCAGGTGATGTGGCATCTATCAAGAAAAACGAAACTGTGCAGGACTATGTTAAGTTCCTCTTCCATAATACAAAGCTTATAGATGCTAATTGTTTGATGCCGCTTATTGGCGATGACTTTTTCTATGAATAATAATTTGGCGGTACTTTATGTGTCTTTCATCATACATAAGCTCTTTTTCAAGAAAAAGTGTCGAGAGCAGTTAATGTATAATAGCTGTTTTTAAAGAATAAACAAACCAAAGACTTATGAGGACGGCTTCACGCCGTCCGTTTTTTATATCAAGTAATTTGACTTTAATTGAGAATACTTAATACTTAGAATCGCTTTCGGGCGATTCATCTTTTAAGGTTATAACAGCATATTTCTTGTATATGTGCATTTTCTTGCTTTTGTTTGTCAATTATGATATAATATTAACATTAACTGATGTACTAAGTAATTATAATATCAGATATTATTCTAAACGTACCGAAAGGAGCAAACATGAAAAAAGCAATTGCATTATTACTTCCGCTGGCATTATTGGCTTCAACAGTATCATGCTCGCAGAAAAACAACAAATCATCATTATCAGAAATTGAAACAACTTCTGATAATACAACTACAACTGTTGCTGAAACTACGACAAAGACAGAGGTTGAATTTGACGGAGCAAAGTATAAGACCTATGCTTCTATGACTCCCGAGGAGATAGTGGCAACACTTACTCTTGAACAAAAGGCAAGCCAGATGGTTCAACCTGCTGTATATAACATCACCGAAGAAGACATGAAAGCCAATGACTACGGTAGTATTCTTTCTACTGTCGGTTGTATCGATTCAGATGCATGGGCTGAGACTGTTGACAGCTTTCAGAATGCAGCTATTGAATCGGAGGCTGGTATCCCGTATATCTACGGTCAGGACGACGTTCACGGTGTCAATTACTGTAGGGACGCAGTATACTTCCCACACAATATAGGACAGGGAGCAGCTAATGATGAGGAGCTTGCCTATCAGGTAGGACTTATCACAGCAGATGAAGCAAAACTCTGCCATATGATGTGGAATTTCTCGCCATGCGTTGCGCAGTCTGTTGATCCTCGTTGGGGACGTACATATGAGTCATACGGCTCTGACCTTGAAACTATAACAAAGCTCAGTACCGCTTACACAAAAGGTCTCATAGACGGTGGGCTTGTTGCCTGTGCCAAGCACTTCTTTGCTGACGGCAATGTAGTGTACGGAACAGGCGAGGAGGGCACACCACTCAAGCGTATCGACCGCGGTGACGCTAAGCTCACTGATGCTGAAATAGATGAGCTCCTTAAGGTATATCAGGCTCAGATAGATGCAGGCGTACAGACCATAATGATAAGTCACTCATCACTTAACGGTGTTAAGATGCACGAAAACAAAGAGTACATCATGAAGCTCAAAGACGAAATGGGATTTGAGGGCTTCATCGTCAGCGACTGGGGATCTATACAGCATATAATAGGCGATTCGTATAAAGATCAGGTAATAACGAGTATTAACGCAGGCATTGATATGCTCATGGAGACCGATAAATATGACGAAGCAAAACAGATAATCGTTGATGCAGTTGGCAGTGGCGATATTACCGAGGAGCGTATAAACGATGCTGTTACAAGAATAATCAAAGTCAAGAAAGAGGCAGGTCTGTTTGATGATCCGCTTCTGAAGGACATCAAGACAGAAAAAATATCCACAGGTTCACTTGAGTACCGAAAGGTTGCCGAAAAGCTTGTTGAAGAGAGCCTTGTGCTCCTCAAGAACGATAATAAAGTTCTTCCTCTTAAAGAAGGCACAAAGGTCTATATAACAGGTCCTGCGGCAAACAGTGGACAGGCGCAGTGCGGCGGCTGGACAATGGACTGGAACGGCGCAAGCACAAAGGACGTTCCCGGTGTAACTACTATAAAGGAAGCATTTGAGAGATACGCAAATGACTATGGTATAGAAGTCATAACCGATACAGAAGAAGCAGATAAAGCCGATGTTGTTCTGCTTTGCTTAGGCGAGCAGACCTACGCCGAATGGAACGGAGATACCGAGGATATGAACCTTTTCGGTACACTGGGACTTGACGGCAACAAACAGGCACGACAGGAAGCCAAGGAACTGGGCAAGCCCACTGTTACTTGTATCGTTGCTGGCAGAAATGTTCTCATAAGTCCGAGAATATACAACGACTGGGACAGTGTTGTAATGTGCTATCTACCTGGTTCTGAGGGCAAAGGCATATCCGATGTACTCTGCGGTTGCGCTGACTTCACAGGCAAGCTTCCTGCACCTTGGTACAGCTCATTAGATCAGATAGGTACTGACAAATGCTGGTTTGAAAGAGGATACGGACTCAGCTATGGCAGTGAATTCAAAGCTAATACAGAGCCCGAGACTATTCTTGATCCTCCGACTGAGTTCAAGCTTGATCCTGCATTAGAAGGTACTAATTATAAAGCAGGTCTTTTCAAGGACGGAGTTTATGTCAATGAATATGCTAATATTAAAATCAACGTACCTGGAAACTTGAATTATTTACCTAATGATACTGATCCCGAGGAAAAAGAAGCTTACATTGCAGAGCTTACTGATGAAGAGGAGATCAGGCGCGAAAGGTCGCAAGTAAATGAAATATGTTTTGCCAATGGTAAGGAAGCCGTAATGGTATTCTATGTGAATACAAAGATCGGATTCCCCGATTCTGCTGATGCTACCGCAGAAGATGTTATGGACTATTGCAAGGAATGGGTAGATGGACAGATAACTAATGACGGTGATAAAGCAGACTGGATGGAACGTAAAAAGGTCAAGCTTGGCAGCGAGGAATTCTCGAGAGATGTAGTTTATTATTGGGACGGCAAGGCGTTCGATTGTTTCTATATGAGAAAAATTGATGATGATCTTGTTTGTTGGATATATGTGACAACAAGCGAAAATGGAAGAACACCCGAATACTATGAGGCTCTGTTTTCATAATATCAAATAAATTCAGATTATAATCAGGAGAATAATATGAAAAACAATGTAATATTGACCGCAGTTGGCTGTGCATTATGCATAGCCGCTGTGGGAGCGCTTTCTGGCTGTTCAGATGATAAAAACATATCAGAATCGGTTAGTATTAGTACTTCTGAAACAACAAAATTTGTTGATCAAACGGAGAGTTCAACCCAAACAGAGGAAGAAGCCATTATGCAAAGTATTCCTATAACGTCAGATAACGCAAAACTGCAAAGCAGAACAGTAACAAAGGATGGTGTTCTCTGGCTTGTGCAGAGCGGTTCGGCAGCTGAATTCACTGTAAGCGGTAAAAATGTATCACTGACACTTGCAGGCAGCATCAGTATAAAGGACGATGAAGCTCACCGTCCGCGTTATGCTGTCTATGCCGATGATAAGCTGATATGCGATGTGGTCATGGATAAGCAGGAAGAGACAGTAAGTCTTTGGGAAGATACAGATAAAACGGCTCTTGTAAAGGTAATGCTGCTGTCAGAAGCACAATTTGGCGGTGTGGGTATATGCTCAGTCAATGCAGAGAGCAGTTCGGCACAGCCTGTTACACCCACAGATGAAGCTTCTTTAAAAATCGAATTTATCGGTGATTCCATAACCTGTGCATATGGTGTGGAAGGTGTATTTGGAGATACATTCAGCACCTCTACAGAAAACTTCACAAAATCATTTGCATATCTGACAGCAAAGGCTCTTGATGCTGATTATACAACTTGCTGTTACAGCGGATATGGAATAGTGTCAGGCTTCTCAGCTGATGGTTCAAAAAATGAAAAAGACCTGCTGCCTCAATGCTACGGAATGTCAAGCAATTATGCTGACTATGTTACAGATTGGGATTTTTCCGAACAGTGCGACGTAGTTGTTATAAATCTCGGCACAAATGATATCAACTATGTTGCCGCAGATCCGGAGGATCACGGTAAAGAGTTTAAAAACGGGTACAAGGCATTCTTGCAGACCGTCCGCGAAAAGCGACCTGATGCTGCTATCATCTGTACTGTCGGTACTATGGGTGGTGATGATGTATATAAGCTTATTGAAGCAGCAATTGCTGAACTCGGTGATGAGAATATAACATCATTCTTCTCACCATCGCAGTCAGCAATGGATGACATGGGAACCGACGGGCATCCGTCGAAGAAAACACAGCAGTATATAGCTGATATCCTGACAGATAAGATCAGAAATTTACTTACTGAATAATATATTACATACCAAAACTGGCTCTGCAATTCCGCAGAGCCAGTTTTGGGTATTTTATCGCAATACATATGAGGAACACAGCTGTATTGCAGGTATCTATGTTTTCTATTCTCACCAGAGAAGCTGCCGGAAGTGTAAGAGATATACACGACCAAAGCATTATTCATCTGGCTCAAGACTATCTATGAGTCTAAGGAGATATTTCTGTATCTTCAAAGCATCATTTCCTGTAACACCGACAACTGACTTATCAACGTCAGCCTGTAACATGCCTAATGCTGTTATAGCGTTTGGAGACGATCCTCCCAAACCGTATGTATTCGGATTTGCAATTGACTGCATGATCAATACGCAGTCTGCCAGATCAACTATTCCGTCGCAATTTGCGTCTCCCCATATTGATACTGTAAACGCTTCAGTCATAGTTGTGGTGGTAGAAGTTGTTGTCTGTGCAGAAGTGATTGTTGTTGTAACCTCATGTTCCTTAAATTTATTAATAACGACTTTTTTAGCAGCACTTCCCTGAGAATCATGAATACACTGTTTACGTTGGATATCTACAATTTCCGCTTGCTCGGGAGTTGTTATCTTGCAGTCGTTAAGGGTAATAGATGTAAAAAAGTCAACTGCTTCCATTTTATTACTTTTTATTGAAACATCGGAATTAAAAATGTTTAATTCACTTTCTTTTTTATTATATGATGCTATACCAATAGATTCTGAATCTATATTCAAATCAGCATCTTTAATAGTTACGCTTGACGCCCATGAGCCTATTCCGATCTCTCCGGATAAAACCGAAAGTTTTCCGTTGGTTGTAATGGTAATGTCGTTCTTGTTATCCATAAACCATGCGTTGGTACAGGAAATGATAGAATCGGAAACAGTTGTTACTGTCAGATTGTATATTCCGTTCAGAATAACAGAGTTATTTGAGTTTGTCTGGAAATTACCGTCAATAGTAAGGGTATTTGTATTTTCGTCGTAGCTGAATACTCCGTTGCCAAGAATATCTGCCTTGTTTGAATCATTTACCTCTACACCTAATATTTCGAGATCGTAGTACCTTTCTAATATTATATCCAGAGCTTTATTTCCTTCACTGTCCACAATGGCGGTATTACCTATTTTCAAATATGTTCGTTCTGTTTTTGAACCGTCCAGGATTCTACAACCATCAATCGTCAACTCTTTACGAAATCCAGAGATAGCTGAAAGCTGTTTGTTTTTCTCATTCTTTGCCTTAACATTAGAATTAATTATTTCAAGACTGCTAAATCCATCTGATACTAACTCATCAGTGTCAATTCCGCCAATAGCTGCTGCTCCACGATCAGTATCGGTAGATACAATGTCTAGATTTGCATTTTTGATAGTGAGCTTTGACGAATGTACAGCAATACTTCTTATTTTACCAACAATATTAAATTTACCTGGACCTGTGATGAGAGTATCAGCTTCAAGATTAATACACGGCCATGAGCCGTCAGTTTTCAGAGTCGAATCTTTAGCAGTATAAATTGTAAGTCCGGATATCTCATTATAAATTACAGGCTTCTGAACATTGCTTGGCCTTGTACAGTCACCGCTTATTGTCAGTATATTTTTCTCAGCATCATAGCTGAACACACCATCGCCGAGGATGTCGTTAGCATTTTCACTTGTTACCTGTTTTCCAAGTATATACAGCCAGTAACTCGTAATTGCATTTGCTTTTAGCGGCCTGAAGGGCAGACAAGTGAATGTCATTACAAGCATGAGCATAGCTGTAAGTATGCATTTACATCGCCTGATGGTCAATTGTTTCATGCATCGTGGGGATAAGTTTTTCTTTTCTTTCATAAATATTACCTCATTTCCTTAAAATAAAATCAAATACAGCTTTTAACTGTAACAACTCATGCATACATACACCTTGCCTAATGAGTTAAAAGTCTGTATTAATATAATTATAATACCATGAGATCAACATAGTGTCAATGCAACTTACCCACTTAAAAACGCATCTTACATTGCGATAATTTTTGCAGAATATCTTAAATAATCGCTTAATTGTAAACAATATGTCTGTATAACGATGAAATGATTGATGTGGCTGTTGAGAGCACTATATTTTTTTACCACTTGCATCAGAAATACTATGACTTAATCATTCTGTTTAAGCGCCATCCTTCATGGGTAACATTCTGTTAAATATTTATATTAAATTATATGTGAGTAATAGGTTACAAGAAACATAAAAGGAGCTATATATGGTACAGAAAGAAATTATTGACAGAGATATCTATAAGAAGATCATGAAGATGAATAGTGAGGAGCATACATAGTTCACTCTTCGATAAAGGGCTGATTAATTAGGGCTACGATTTATTGTTTAATAATAAAAGTAAAAGCCGATAGTTGTTAAAACTATCGGCTTTTACTTTTATATGGTCAGTAGAAAATTACAGGAGGGTGAGATATGGTAAGGTAGTATGACGCGAGGTTGAAAGTGGGTTAATGCTAAATACGGAAACGACAAGCATAACTAGCATTCGTCACCTGAGTCGTCGTTAGAAAGTGAACAATGATAAAAGTGAGGTGTGAAAAAAGGAAAACACCCCTATAAATAGGGATGCTTTTCATAACGTCAAATGAATAATATATCCATTGTGACGTCTAAATATGGTGCGGATAACAGGACTTGAACCTGCATGAACTTGCGTTCATATGGACCTGAACCATACGCGTCTGCCAATTCCGCCATATCCGCATAATGTCTGATAGCTTTTACACGGCTCAGACTTACCGAGGCGGACTTTATTAACAGTTGCTCCGCAGTACCATAATATTTTATCACAAACAGAAAGATTTGTCAAGCATTTTTGGGAAAAATAATTATTTTTAATTATGCTAAGAT
>Ga0310786_10006916_pt1 | contig 14939 bp, 13 predicted proteins | sample AusTroGonzalo_MG_FD_203881 | JGI IMG/M metagenome (GOLD analysis project Ga0310786, IMG submission 203881) | Bovine rumen microbial communities from tropical cattle in Woodstock, Queensland, Australia - Gonzalo_03 (v2) (version 2) | ecosystem: Host-associated > Mammals > Digestive system >... | reverse complement strand
ACATCGGCATGTTTAGTGAATTTATCCGACAAGGCCCCCGCAATTTTTTGTGCTAAATTCGGGTGCTGCATCAACAGCGAAGTTTGAATATACGTCTGGCTGTGGAAGCCGGAAGGCATCACAAAGTGCCCTTCTAAAATAGCACCGTGTTCCTGCAATAAACACAATACGTCCATATTATTTCTTGGCATGGAAGTCTCCTTTTACAAAATCTTGTCCCGTTTTAAAATCGGTTCCCAATCCTTTGGCTTGCGCTTCGCGGATGGTGGCACCTGTTTTTTTGGCGCGTTTCATTTCCAGTCTGGGCTTAAGCATACTACCGTCAACGCCAAACGCCAGGGCAGGATCACCTGATTCATCGGTCAAATTTTCCGCCAGTGCGCCCGAGCGCGACGTGTTGGAAAACATCGTCCATATCATCATATCAAATTTTTCTTTTACCCAATCGCTCCAACCGCTCACCGCGGCTGAGATGGAGGAACCCACCATATAAGCATTGTTAATTTGCATATTACCATTTTCAAACGTGGTTGATACAGCCATTTCTGTAAAAGGCACATCTTTGAGCACTTTTCCCATCTTAAAACTACCCGCCCGTTCCATGCGGTGCATGATGATAAACGGTTGGAAAGTGATATTAAGTGCTTCCTGTTCTTCGGCCCATTTTTCCATTTGGTGGACAATGCCGTTTTCCAAACGCGCTTGGATATTACCGGAAAGTTTGGGCATTTGGTGGCGCAAACCGGTCAGTTCAAACTCGGCATTGAATTGTTGGCCGGACAATACTTTACTTTCTACTTGATCCGCCGCAATCACACCGGAAAAATTCGGCATAAAATTCGGCAGATGCGAACGGAAATTGCGCAACCAACTTAGTTTACCCTCGGCCATTACCACTTTTTCATGCGGGCCGGGCACCAGCGGCATAATTACATCTACAAAATCTTGCACAATTGCAACAAAAGCCACCGGGTCCAATTTTTTCCAATGCATAGCCGTGCGGATACGGCGATTACGTTTTATCAAGTTATTGACGGATAAACTTAGTTTGAGCGGCTCGCCGTTAACTTCGGTAGAAGCGATATAAGCATACAAATTACCTTTGCGCCATGTACCACTAAAATTAAAATGGTCAAATACGGTGTTCTTAACGGTCACTTTTCCTTCGGTGGTGGCAGCATACAAATCACTCAGATTTTCTTTTATTTGCAGTTCGCCGGTTACATTTTCTGCTTTAAACCCATAGAAATCTCCGCCGGCTTCTTGCGCTTTTACCAGAAGGACAGGCATTTTATACGCGCCTTTATCATGCAATAAACGTCCCTCCAACGCACCTTTCCCTTTCAGTTTATAAGATGAGAGCAACGGATAGTATTTATGTTTATCGTCCAATTTAAAAAAATTGCTGGAAAAAGATAAATCGGCCGTATATGGTTCTTCCCCAAAATTAAACTGCCCTTTTGCGGTGGCTTTAACATCCGCAGCGTTTACGGTGGCCTGCGTGATTTTGAGCAAGTGATAATTTTTACTCAGTCCCCCTTTGGCCGTAATAGTAGATTTAGGAAAAGAGAACGGCATTTTCTCTAAGTGGAACACTGATAAATTTTTATTCTCAAAGGAAGGCACTTCGGCGCGAATATTAAAAAACGGCGTACGCAAATTGTCCACATCCGCCACCACTTCTATCGGTTTTTGGAAGGCATACACTTTGGCCCTAAAATTGCGCAATGCAAATTTACTCCAATCAAAATCGGAAAAATTGACGTGTCCAGCCCCTTTAATTTCCATATCGGAAATTCCTTCCGACCAACTGTTACGTAACACCATATCCACCGTAAAATGCGACAATTTATCAAACCGCAGTTTATCAAAATGCATATTCAGCCCATATAACGCATGGCTGACACCGCTGGCCATATCTTTATAGCGCAACACACCGTCTTTAATACCCCAGTCTTCCACTTGCACGGGCATTTGTTTCCCTTCTTTAAGATTGGTGGCGGGAGCATTTTTTTCTACGTTTACTTTCGGGATATTGTACGTACCGTCTTCCTGGCGGACAATGCTAAAACGCGGCGCATACAAAGACACTTCGTTAATATGTAATTGTTGTTGGGTCAGCAACGTCCACAAACTAAAACGCAAAATAACTTTGTCAGCCGCCAACAAAGCTTCTGATGCACTCCCTTTTGTGTCCAGTACATAGAACCCTTTTATTTCTAATGAATTGAATGTCTTTAATTCCAACGAAGAAATTGCAACAGGACGATCTAACTTTTTTTGAAGTGTTCCGGTGAGTAATTCGCTTAAATGCTGGGCATTAAAATCGCGCAACATCAACAGCCACACAGCACTGCACAACAACATCAGCAACATGACGGAAAACAAACTCAGCCGCAATGCGGAAAGCGACAGGCTTTTTATCCAACGTTTCCAGCGCGGAGCGGTTTGTTTTGTTTTATTTGTGGGCGTATTGTTGGGCATAACTGATCCATTCCACTATATAGTTTACTATAATTCTCCACACATTAATGCTTCCGCGCACAATATGCTGCCCTGCCTGACGCAAGGAAACTTCTTCCGGGAAAATCCCTTTTAATACGACCGCCAGCACTAATAAGTTGGCCAGCACAATCATCACCATTGAGAAAATTTTTCCGCCCGCCAACTTTAAATCGGGTTGTTCGGTAGTGTATAATGCTTCAAAAGTTTGTATTAAATGAAACGCCATAAAAAATCCGATCGCAAACAAAAAATAATTCCGGTACGGGGCACACTCTATAAACAAATCAGCCGCTACATACAAAAATACCGTCAGCAACATATATCCCGGCACAAAATACGGTGCCAGTACTACAAAGGCGTTAGTCTTGTCCATTTTGACGTATCCGCTTTCCGAGCCGATAGAAATATCACTAATGCGTCCTCCGCACAACAAAGCGGCCATGGCGTGTGTCATCTCGTGCACAAACACATACGGGCGGGAAAAATCATACAACAAATAATGGATCACCGTATACAACCCCATCCCCACAAAAAAGAATGCAGCCGCCGTCCAGTTGCCCAGCACGCGGTACAAAATACTGCCCGTTTCCGTTAATGTAAAAAAAACGGTAGGGAGTAAAATGACCGCTATGATAAATTTGAGAAAGCGCATTAAAATTTCCTTATCCAGCCGTCTGTTTGATAACACGAAACAGCCAGTTCCTTGGCCGCTTGTAATAATTCCGGCGGACAAGATTTCGGTTGTAAATCAACGGCAAGAAAATTGCGCACAGCCTGCACAATGGCCCGCTTATAAACCGGTTGTATGCGTGCCGAAGGTAATTGAAGCGAACCCTGATAAAGCACGGTTTCCCCAAACCGTCGCAACGCTCCGCCCAGCACTTTATGTCCGTCATTGGCAAGCAAATCATCTTCCACCGGGTTAACAAAACAGGCACTGGCTTGATTTGTCAAATTAGGCCGGTACGCTTCGGCCGGTAATTTATCTTTCAAACAATACACCTGTTCTCCCAGTTGCGCAGCCACTTGAGCATGAAAACGGCGGTAAATTTCACGCGGAGAACCTTTGCTCACAAACACCAGCGAAAACGTCAAATCATCCCGATGAAACACCACCCCGCCGCCAGTAGGCCGACGCGTGTACGGGCCGTCCTGTGCTTGCACAGTATGTTGCACCAGCGAAATGGATTGTGCGTAGCCAAACGTGACAGCCGGGCCCGGTGCCCAATGATAAAAACGCAGCGTAGTTTCCTGTGGACGCTGACGTACCAGCACGTCATCCAGAGCCATCTGTTCGTACACATTAAGCGCGGGCGTATTTAATAGTAAATTCATAGTTCATAAATAACAGCGGCGTAAATGTTCTACGCCGCTGTTTCATACTTGTTCCACAGCGCCGTCTACCAATGCAAATTGGGTTGGCGCGCGGCCGATACTTCGTCAATTTTATCTACCGGCAAACCGTGCGGGGCTTCATGCACGACTTGCGGATTAGTTTGGATTTCGTCGTATATTTTTTCTAGTGCGGTGATAAACGCATCCAACATGGCTTTATTTTCCGTTTCGGTCGGCTCAATCATGAGTGCCTCCGGCACAATCAGCGGGAAATAAATAGTCGGAGCGTAAAAACCGTAGTCAAGCAACCGCTTGGCCACATCCGCCGTGTGAATGCCGTTCATTTCCGCCGGATTGATACTTAGCACACATTCATGCATACAGTTGCAATCAAAAAACGCATTGAACTTGCCTTTGAGCCGTTGGCGCACATAGTTAGCGTTTAAAATAGCATTTTCGGCAATAGCCGGTAAGGTTTTGGCGTCAAACTGGCGCAAATAGCAGTATCCGCGCACCAATACTGCGATATTCCCGTAAAACGCTTTCATTTTACCGATACTTTTATCAAATTTTCCTTGCAGCGTATAGCGTCCTTCTTTCACTGACACCTGCGGAGCAGGCAAGAACGGGGCCACCTCAGCCGAAGCACCTACCGGGCCGGCACCGGGGCCGCCGCCACCGTGTGGCGCGGCAAATGTTTTATGCACGTTGAGGTGCATGATATCCACCCCAAAATCAGCCGGTTTGGCTAAGCCGATTAACGCATTGAAATTCGCTCCGTCCATGTAGAGTAGCGCGCCTGCCGCATGTACCATATCGGCGATTTCGCGGATATCTTTTTCAAACAAACCTACCGTATTGGGAACCGTCAACATAACAGCCATTGTTTTTTCCGATAAGGCCGCTTGCAACGCTTTTTTGTCCACACAACCGTCGGCAGCGGATTTAATATTGATGACCGTACAACCGGCCATATTTGCTGTAGCCGGGTTAGTGCCGTGGGCAGTATCCGGTACGATAACTTCGGTGCGCTGGTGGTCGCCGCGGGCCGCATGATAGGCGCGTGCCGTCAAAATACCCGTCAGTTCCCCGTGGGCTCCGGCCGCCGGTTGTACCGTAAAAGCGGCTAAACCGGTGATTGATTTTAATAATTCCTGCAAGCGGTACATCACTTCCAGCGTGCCTTGGACCGCACTTTCCGGCGCGAACGGATGCGCTGCGGTAAAGCCCGGCAATGTGCTGAGTGTATCGTAAGCCTTGGGATTGTACTTCATTGTGCAAGAACCTAACGGATAAAATTGAGCGTCCAGCGAATAGTTTAACTGTGAAAGGCGCGTAAAATGGCGGACCGTTTCAAATTCACTGATTTCCGGCAGTTGCGGGCTTTTAGTCCGCAAGAACTTTTTATCTAAATAAACGCTGGCCGGTTGAGGGGCTTTTTCAAAGCGTACGCCACGGCAACCCGGACGCGATTTCTCAATAGAAAGTTGGCTTTTTTGTAAAATTTCTTCCATATTAAATCGCCTCCATTGCGCGCACATAATTGGCTATATCTGCTTCGGTACGCATTTCCGTTGCACAGATAAGTAAGCGGTGTTCAAAACCATCAAAATCTTTATCCAACGCATAACCGGCCGCGATCCCTTTTTCGGCCATTTTTTCTATTACTTTCCAAGCGGGAAGTTTGCATTCAAGTACAAACTCGTTAAAGAACGGCATTTCCTTTACTTCGTATCCGTCTAACGCATCTAACCGCACGGCCAGTTCATGTGCGCGAGACACATTCAACTCGGCCACTTCCTTTAATCCTTGCGGCCCCAAAAGCGTCAGATAAATAACCGCCTGCAATGCACACAAGGCTTCGTTAGAGCAAATATTGGAAGCGGCTTTCTCGCGGCGGATATGCTGTTCGCGCGCCTGCAACGTAAGCACGAACGAGCGGCGACCTTGTTTATCTTTTGCAATACCCACCATGCGCCCCGGCAACTGGCGTACATAAGCTTTCTTAGCAGCCATAATACCTAAACCGGGCCCGCCAAAACTCATCGGGTTGCCAAGCACTTGCCCTTCTGCTACGGCAATATCGGTATCATATTCAGCCGGTGATTTCAAAATACCCAAAGAAAGCGGGTTGACCAAAGTAACCAGTAATGCCCCCGCCGCATGCACCAAAGCGGATATTTCTTCAGCTTCTTCCAAGCCTCCAAAAAAGTTGGGTTGTGCTAAAACGAAACATGAACTTTCCGAGGACAAGTTCTGTTTTAATGCATCCATATCCAAAGCGTAATTTCCCTTAAAAGGCACTTCTTTTATTTGCACATCTGCCATATTGTGCAGGTAGGTATGAAGCACTTGTTTATAATGCGGATGTAACGCAGCCGGAATCAGCACTTGCTTTCTGCCGGTAATGCGCAACGCGGCGCATACCCCTTCCGCCAATGCGGTCGCTCCGTCATAATGGGAGGCCGTGGCCACGTCCATCCCCAGTAAAGCACAAATACAACTTTGAAATTCGTAAATCGTCTGCAACGTACCTTGGCTGGCTTCGGCCTGATAAGGTGTATAAGCCGTCAAAAATTCACCGCGCGAAGCCAATGCCGGCACCGCCGCCGGAATAAAATGTTCGTAACAACCCGCACCAATGAAATTGACCAGCGGTTTATTTTTAGCCGCAAGGCCCTTTACATGGGCAGTCAGCTCCTGCTCGGACAAAGCTGCCGGCAGTGATAACGCAGGGTATAATAATTCCTGCGGAATTTGGGAAAGCAATTCTTTTACGGAAGAAACCCCGACCGTGCGGAGCATTTCTTCCTGTTCTTTGGAAGTGTGTGGAATAAACATAAAAAATACCCGCACGCGCCGATTTTATTACCGGCGCGTGTTGACAAAAAGTCCATTATTTTTGAATAGTGGCTTGGTAGCCGGCAAAATCAAGGAGTGCGTCCATTTCCGCCGGGTTTGCCATTTTAATTTTAAACAACCAGCCGCCGGCATGCGGTTCGCGGTTTACAAGAGCCGGGTCATCATTTAAGGCTTCGTTGACGGCCACAATTTCACCGCTGACGGGAGCATAAATTTCAGAAGCGGATTTGACAGATTCAATCACACAACAGTTCTGACCTACTTTTACCTGTGTGCCCACTTTGGGTAAATCCACAAATACAATATCACTAATTTCTTCCTGCGCGTGGTTGCTAATACCCACCACAGCAAGTTCTCCTTCTTTGGCTGCCCATTCGTGGGTAGCGGCAAAACGGCAATTTTCTTGGTTATACATATCAATAACTCCTGTTATACTCTGTTCTTATAAAACGGCGGTTTTACGACTTTGGCAGGCAAACGTTTACCGTGAATTTCAATTTCCACTTCGCTGTCTGCGGGAACATCGGCAGATAAATAGCCCACCGCTATTCCCTTAAATAACGGTGAATAAGTGCCGCTGGTCAGCACCCCTTTTTGCACACCGTTGACAAATACACTACAACCCGCGCGCGGTACCCCGGCCGTTTGAAGTACAAAACCGGTCAGTCTTTCTTGTAACCCTTGTGCTTTTTGCGCGGCAAGCGCTTCTTTGCCGATAAAATTTTCTTTGGCTAATTTCACCACCCAACCGCAGTTGGCTTCGTACGGGGTGCGAGTTTGATCGGCATCGGCACCGTTTAATAAATAGCCCGCTTCTAAGCGTAACACGTCGCGCGCACCCAAACCGCAAGGTGTCACACCCGCGGCTAACAGCGCGTCCCATAACTCACCGATTTTTTCTGCGGGCAACATAATTTCCACGCCGTCTTCACCCGTATAACCGGTGCGAGTGACATATCCTTCCGCACCGAATAATTCCGCTTTCATAATATGAAAACGCGGTAACGCGGCCACTTGCGGCAATAGGGCGGCGGTTTTTTCCACCGCTTGCGGGCCTTGCAGGGCAATCATGCCCCATTTATCGCTTTCGTTACGTACGGTAACATTAAAAGAGGCAGCTTGTTTAGTGAACCAATTAAAATCTTCTTCAATGCAAGCGGCATTGACCACTACTAAAAATTTATCCGCCGCCAAACAAAATGCAATGGCATCATCAATAATAGTGCCATTCTCAGTGAGGATGTGGGAGTAAGTTCCGGCCGCAGGTTCGTTTTTAATGTTGTTGCAATTGATGTATTGCAAAAACGGCCACGCATCCGGCCCTTCCACCATCAGTTGTCCCATGTGGGACACATCAAACATTCCGGCACCGTTGCGCACGGCTTTATGCTCGGCCAAAATACCGGCAAACTGCACCGGCAGTAACCACCCGTGAAAATCTACCATTTTTCCGCCGGCAGTTTCGCAACGCTGGGCCAGCGGTGTTTTTCTAAGTGTCAGTGTAGTCATAAAACTTCCTCCACTTTCATTGTATAAAATATCCTTGCACTTATGAGTGCCAATTTTACACGCGCAAATTGCTATAATTTAATTATGGCAGATACACAAAGCGTCGTCAGCGACGTAAAATTGTTTTTAGAAAAACTCAAAAAGGATCTCCCCGAAGTGTTCGGCTCGCAAAATGCCGAACAGTCCTCTGACGCGGCCGAACCCGCCCAAATGGCTAACCGCGTGTTGTACGGTGGAGACTTATTGCCGGCAAAAATGTATCTCACCCCCGACCAAGAGGAAGGGGTTGTATTTGACGGCAACACTTTCCACGTGTATTTGCAACAAGCATCCACCGATCCGTCTCTACTCGTCACCCAATGGTTGCGTCAAAAAGCAGAAGAAGTATTGAAAGAGAAAACCAAAAACTGGGCGGAAAAAATCGGTGTTACTTACAACAATGTTGTCATTAAAGACCAACGGACGTTGTGGGCAAGTTGCTCGGGTAAGCAAAACATCAATTATTCTTACCGCATTTTAAAAATGCCGTCTGCCGTGCAAGATTATTTGGTTGTTCACGAATTATGCCACTTGGTACACATGAACCATGGCGAAGAGTACTGGCAATTGGTGGCGCAGTTCTGCCCGGATCATAAACATCACCGCCGTTGGCTCAATGAACACAAAGATGCTATTTTTGAAGATATCCACCTGACCTATCAGCCGGAAGAACAAGAAGAAAAATAGTCTTAATAGAAAAGTAGTCCCAACAAAGCGCTGATACACAGCACGCCCATCGGGCCTATTTTTTTGCTCCATACCGCCGCGAAGGCTCCGCCGAACAGTAAGAAACTTTTGTAATCAATAAAATTCTGGCTATGGCACAACGCCAGCGTAGCGGCTGCAATCAATCCCACTACGGCCGGACGTAACCCGCTAAAAACCCCTTCCACCGACGGGCTATGTTGCTTTTTAAGCAGGTAATGACTTAACAATATAATCAATATAAACGACGGCAAACACAAAGCCGTTGTGGCAATTGCCGCGCCCCACACACTGCCTGAGGCCGTATATCCGGTATATGTAGCCATATTGATTCCCACCGGTCCAGGTGTTACCTGACTGATGGCTACAATATCCGTAAACTGGGACGTATTTAACCAGCCCTGTTTTACCACCACTTCGTTTTGCAAAAACGAGATCATCGCATATCCGCCGCCGAAGTTAAACAAGCCGATTTTTAAAAACGTGTAAAAGAGTTTCCAATAAATCATTTTACACCTGCCTTGTGTAAGCGCGCATAACACCAACCACCCACACCGGCCGCCACAATCATATAAACGGGCGACACATGCCACCGCCACACCAATAATGCCACCAGCACCGGAATCCAACAATTTTTATAGTTAATTTTAGCGGCGTGCCCCAAACGGAAAACAGGCACAGCAATCAACGCCGCCACGGCGGGACGCACACCGGAAAATGCACGTTGCACCCACTGATTGTCCTGATAATTTTTGAAGAAAAGTGCGAGCAGTAAAATAACAACAAAAGACGGTAACACCGCCCCCAATGCTGCAGCCATTGCACCGCGCACGCGGGACAGTTTATACCCCACAAAGATAGCCATATTCACCGCCAAAATGCCCGGAGCCGCCTGCGCGACGGCGACCAAATCCAAAAATTCCGCGCGTTCCAGCCAGTGACGTTTGTCTACCAGTTCCCGCTCCATCAGCGAAAGCATGGCATATCCACCACCCAACGTGAACAAACCGATTTTGGCAAAAATGAAGAATAAACAAAAAGTCTTTTGCATATTTCTATTTTACTATTTTAGTTTCCTCATCCACTATGAGTCGATTTATGTTACAAAAAAAGCGCCTCCGTAAAAGAGGCGCCTATTTTCACAAAACATTTTATTTCTTTGCTTCTTTCTTGGAGTAAGCCAAAATACCGTTGTAAATGCCTTTGGCCATATTGGCACGTCCGGAAGCGGAACTTAAACGGGCACGGTCTTTGGGACTGCTGATATATCCCATTTCTATTAAAATAGCGGGACTGTTCACCCCTTTTAACACGTAGAAATTCGCCTGACGCACACTGTCTTTTTGATTAACGGCAATGCCGATACCGGATTGTTTGTACACTTCATTGCGAACGTATCCGGCCAATTTGGAACTCTCATTAATATATTCGTTTTTGGCCATGGATTGCAAAAGCGCATCCACAAAACTATAATGCACTTCTTCATATTGCATGGCTTCGTTTTCCAAAGCGGCTACTTCGGCGGCTTCTTTATCGGTCGCTTTTTCCGAGCGGAAATATACCTGGAATCCGTTGGCAGACGAACTTTTTGTGGCATTGGTGTGAATGGAAACGAACAAATCGGCCTTGGCCTCATTGGCCATTTTAGAACGGCCGGACAACGTCACAAATTTGTCATCTTCGCGCGTAGTGCGCACATCAAAACCGCCTTTTTTAAGCAGTTTGACCAACTCTTTGGCAACACCTAAATTCCAATCTTTTTCGCGGTAACGTCCGCGCACCGCACCGGGATCTTTCCCGCCGTGGCCCGGGTCTACTACGATGCATAATTTCTGCCGGTCGGGCTTAATGGCAATCGGTGGCGGAGCTGCTTTTATAACCGGTTGGGCAGTCGGAGCAGACGCGGACGCTGCTTTTATTGCCGTCGGTTCGGCAGCTTCTAAAGTGGGTGTATTCAAATCCATTTCTTCAAAGCCGTCATCAGTCGCGGGAGTTGTTTCTTCCAACACCGAAGGCGTCATTTCTTCCGACGAAGAAGCAGCCGCAGCCGGTGATTCTTTTTCGGCAACAACTGATGGCTCGGATGTATTTTTGACGACAGGTTCTACAACGGAGACAGCAGGCAAAATCAGCGGTTCCGTCGACGCGGTGGCCGCTACACGCAACACGAGCACATTATTTGCTTGTTCCAACTTCCAATCTTTTCCTTTTTTACCCAATATCAATTTCAACACAGCTCCGCGCGAAGTCTGGCGGATATCCGCAGAAGAAATGTAATCAGTCTTAAAGCGGAAATGTTCGTCGCGCTTTATCGTAAAATCGGGAAATATGATTTCCAGTGTGTGTCGGTTAGGTGTTTGACTCGTCCAAGAAAGTTTTTTGCGCGTAGCAAAAAACATTCTGTTTTCCTGTGCATTTGCCATGTTACCCGTACGTTCAAAATCAAACGGACGTTCTACATATAATGCGCCGTCTTTGAAAGTAATTTCTTTCCCTGCCGCACGCTGAAAAGCGCGCAGTTCAAAAAATTCCACCGGCGCCATGACGGCCCCGCGCGAAATTTGCACCGGATAGTGCAACGTCACTTTTTTTGCATTAACAAATACTTCGGGAAGCGGAGCGGTGAGGATGGCATAAAAGTTTTTGGCGGTGATTTTAATTTGTTTGGATTGAGCAAATAACGCAGCCCCAATACCCAACTTGCGGGCCGTCTTTTGCACGTCCAAATAAGTGGTACCATTGGCTTTCATGGACGTAATAGTTCCTTGTGCACTGCCGGATACGATTAGCGGCACTTCTTCCTGCGCATGCAGAAAACCCGCTCCCGGCAATGCTAGCAAACAGCCCAAGATGCCACACCAAAAAAACTTTTTCATTTCAAAACGCCTTTATTCCAAAACGATTTTATAATCTTCCCATGCCAGTTGTGGATCGGCTTGGATTTTGAGCGTGCGGTGGATGTTTTGTTCGATATCATCCTGACGGTGTTTGATGGCTTCTGCCAACACCGGATGTAAGACTACCCGCAAATTACCGCCCGGGCGGCCGTTGGTCAAATCATAAATTTCGCGCTGGATTTTAATGCGCATACTTTCGGCTGATAATACACGTCCCGAACCGTGACACTGCGGGCATTCTTCGCTGATAAAACTGCCCGTGCTAGCACGTTTGCGCTCGCGCGTCATTTCTACGAGCCCTAAACGAGTGATAGGCAAAATGCGAATTTTAGCGCGGTCGCCCTGTACGGCTTTGGCCAATGCTTCCACCACACGGTGGCGGCTGGAGGCTTTGCGCATATCAATAAAATCAATTACAATAATCCCACCGATATTGCGCAAACGTAATTGGTGGGCAATTTCCCCCGCGGCTTCAATATTGGTTTGCGTGACGGTTTCTTCTTGCGATTTATTACCCGTAAATTTACCAGTGTTTACGTCAATGGCGCACAACGATTCGGCCTCTTGAATAATGATACTGCCTCCGTTGGGAAGCGGCAATTTAATTTTGCGCAAGTTATCAATTTCCGGCTCTACATTGTAGGCTTCAAAAATCGGCGTTTTGCCGTTGTAAAGTTTTACGCGATCAGCCAAATCGGGTGAATTTTTTTCCACAAAATCGAGCACGCGTTCGTAATCTTTTTTGTTGTCTAGCATGTACACTTTTGCATTCTCGGACAACACATCCCGCGCCACTTGTAACACAGCGTCCATATCTTCGTGCAATAAACGAGGAGAGCGGGAACTTTCAAATTTTTTCTGAATAGACTGCCACTGGCGGTACAAATATTTCACTTCCCGCTCCAGTTCTTCTTTGGTGGCTTCTTCTGCTTCGGTGCGGACGATACAACCCATACCGTTTAAATGTTTGGAGGCCAATTCCTGCATGATTTCGTTGAGTTTGCGGCGGGATTCGGCATCTTCAATGTTTTTGGAAACACCCACAAAACCTTGATGCGGAGTTAGCACTAAATAGCGTCCCGGCAATGTAACGTCCATTGTCACTTTCATTCCTTTTGTGCTGATGGCATCTTTCACTACCTGCACCATCACTTCCTGTCCTTTATGAAGCACTTTATCAATGTTCTTTTTATCGCCGCCGATTACATCGGAGATATAGAGATAGGCATTCTTTTCATACCCGATATTCAAAAACGCACTGGAAATACCGGGCAATACATTCTCCACTGTTCCTTTGTAAATATTCCCGACGATATTGAGCGCACCGCGGCGTTCCCATATCAGTTCGTTGACGCGTCCGTCTTCTAAAATGGCGATGCGTGTTTCTTCAAAAGAAGTGTTAACTAACACTTCCACCGAAGGCAAAGTTTCTAAATTTTTACTCATACTTTAAAATCCTCTCGTGGGGAAATATCCCCTGTTTAATTATAAATCGTGCAATACGCCGGCCGAGTCGCGCCAGCAAACGGCTTGGCGAACAACTGTTATTTCCGGCAAGTCCACTTCGTCTTGTCCGGCGGGGACTTCTATTCCCGCCCAAGCAGCCAGCACTAATTCCGGCCGCAACCAAGTGTCCTGTATGCACTTAATTGTTAAAACTACTTCTTCGGGGCCTTGCCAACAGACCGATTCAATGTATGCGGAGAGATCTTTCTCCATGCTCAGCCCATTAGCCGCACGCTGCACCAATGTCACAACGTGCAAGTCCCGTTCCGTCTGCTCCCGCTCGGTTAAACCATAACGTTTCAAATTACCCGTTAACCGATATCTGACTGCGGCGGCCAGATGCTGCACGGAAGGCAGTCCGTAAGGTACGCGGCGCACTTCCAGTAAAACAATTCCTTGCGGAGCGGTTGTTTCCAATGCGCGGCGCACTTCTTCGGCGCTGCAAAGTTTTTGCAGGTAAATATCCAGGTACTCGCGTTCTGTCCGCTGTCCTTGTGCGGGGGCCGGCCCGTATGCCAGCCGCGGCCAACGAGGGTTGACCTTTGCCGGCGTAAACGGAAGACCCGACGCAAGCACCATGTTACGTACCGCATCAAAAATGTGTAAGGCTCCTTGTGAATTTTGCTCCACACGGAACACTATACGCATTTTATAAATTTTTGGCGTGTTTATCATCTTTTTATCCGCGCATCCGCCGCGCATAAACCGATTGGACCACTCCCAGTGCCCACAAAGCAGACACCAGGTTGGATCCACCGTATGATATAAACGGTAGCGGAATTCCTGCCACCGGCACCAGGCCGATTAGCATGCCGAAATTTACCAACATGTAAGTAAAAAACATACCAAAAATTCCTGCGCATATCAGATACCCATATCTATCGCTGGCAGTATAAGCTACCATCATAATGCGCCATAAAAGCAGTATATATAACCCCAGTACTACTAACATCCCCCAGAAGCCAAGTTCTTCCCCCGCTACGGCTAAAATAAAATCGGTATGTCGCTCCGGTACAAAACCTAAACGCGATTGCGTGCCCGAAAATAAACCTTTCCCCTTTATACCGCCGGCACCCATCGCAATTTGTGCCTGCAATACGTTATATCCCGCACCTTTTGGATCAGAGGTGGGTGCCAAAAAAGTTTCCACCCGTTTGCGTTGATGCGGCTTCATCTGGTGCTCCACAAAAATACCACCGAATAATCCGGCCAACACCACCAGCGTAGCCAACACAAAATAAAATGAAGGCAAGAAAATACGCAACTGCTTAAAAAACCACCAAATTCCGTATACGACCAACGACACTAACACGGAAAAACCGAGCATATACCAACCATTGTGGGCCAAGTCATAGAAGATGCGCACCGGCATATAATCAAGCAGTTCGGGATGCAAATAAATATACGTCCACGAAATCGTGAAAAAGCCCGCTACACCCGCCAGCAACATCACCAATCCCAAGTAAAACACATTCACACCCGTACAATATACTAATACTAACAACGCGGGAAACGTCACCACAACGGACGAAAAATCGGGTTGCATCATAATCAGCCCAAACACCGGCACCAGCAAAACAG
>Ga0310786_10006915_pt1 | contig 14942 bp, 14 predicted proteins | sample AusTroGonzalo_MG_FD_203881 | JGI IMG/M metagenome (GOLD analysis project Ga0310786, IMG submission 203881) | Bovine rumen microbial communities from tropical cattle in Woodstock, Queensland, Australia - Gonzalo_03 (v2) (version 2) | ecosystem: Host-associated > Mammals > Digestive system >... | reverse complement strand
CGCCGCGGATGGCACCTCCGCCGACGCCCCTCCCGCCCCCTCCCCCTCCGCCCCCCTCCGCCTCGTCCTTTCCGGCAAAACCCTCGCCGCCGGCCGCCTCGACCGCCTCGGCGAACATCCCGCCTTCCTCGTCGAAACCGCCGATTCGACGAAGTTGGGTGGTTTGGTGGTTGGGTAGTTTTCGGCAATCCAGCCATCCCGCATGTGATCCTCCCCGCCAACCCAGCACAACCTCAACCACCCAACTAACCACTACCTAACCACCAAACCACCTAACTACCTAACCACCTAACTACCTAACCACCAAACCACCTAACTACCTAACCACCTAACTACCTAACCACCTAACCACCTAACCACCTAACCACCAAACTACCTAACCACCTAACCATCCCCCCCCTTCCTCCATGTCTTCCGTCGAACATTTTGAAGATCTGAAAGTCTGGCAACTGGCGCGCCAACTGACCTCCAAAGTCTACGCGCTGGCCCGGCAGGGAGACTTCGCGAAAGACCATGGCTTCCGCGACCAAATCTGCCGCTCCGCCGTTTCCGTCGTCTCCAACATCGCAGAAGGCTTCGAAAGACGTTCCAACAACCAATTCCAGCACTTTCTCGACATAGCCAACGGCTCCGCCGGTGAACTCCGCGCACAACTCTACATTGCCCTCGATCTCGCGTATGTCACACCCGAACAATTCCGCGACATCCATTCCGACATCGTTGCCATCGGGAAAATGCTCACTTCCCTCATCCGCCATCTCCGTTCTTCCCCCGCCCGCCCCGCTTCCCCAACCCCAAGCCACAAACCCACCCAACCACCCAACCACCCAACCACCTAACCACCCAACCACCTAACCACCCAACCACCTAACCACCCAACCACCTAACCACCCAACCACCTAACTACCTAACCACCTAACTACCTAACCACCTAACTACCTAACTACCAAACTACCAAACTACCCAACCGACTTCCCCATGTTCCAAACCGATCCATTCACGTTGATAGTCCTGTTCGTCGGGCTCTCCCTCCTGCCCTTCCTCGCGATGATTGCGACGAGCTACCTCAAGATCGTCGTCGTCATGTCGCTCATCCGCAACGCCCTGGGCATCCAGTCCATCCCGCCGAACATGGTCGTCAACGCCATCGCCATGATCCTCACCTTCTACATCATGGCCCCCATCGCAAGCGAATCCTGGACCATCGCCTCCGAAGAACTCGCCCGCGCCCGCACGCCGGCCGCCGCCGCCGCGGCCGCCGCCGAAAACGCCACCCCCGACCGCCTTTTCTTCGAAACCGACGCCATCGCCCGCGCCGCCGAGCCCTTCCGCAACTTCCTTTCCGAACACACCGCCATGCGCGAACGCGCCTTCTTCGTCAACACCGCCGAAACCCTCTGGGGCCGCGACGGCGAACCCGCCGACGTCGATCCCGAAAGCTTCTGGATTCTCCTTCCGGCGTTCTGCGTTTCGGAACTCACCAAGGCGTTCCAGATCGGCTTCCTCGTCTACCTTCCCTTCATCGCCATCGACATCATCGTCTCGAACATCCTCCTCGCCATGGGCATGATGATGGTTTCGCCGGTGACCATTTCGCTGCCGTTCAAGCTGCTCCTCTTCGTGATGGTGGACGGCTGGACGCTTCTCATCCAGGGCCTCGTCCGGGGGTATTTGCTGTGAGCCAGGCCCAAATCCTCGACTACGCGCAGATGTGCCTCCTGCTGGTCCTGCGCCTTTCCCTCGTTCCCATCATCGTCGCGACGGTCGTCGGCCTGATCGTCTCCCTCCTCCAGGCCCTCACCCAGATCCAGGAACAGACCCTCGGCTTCGCCGTGAAGCTCATCGCCATCTCCCTGACACTCCTCGTCTGCGCCTCCTGGATGGGCTCCACCCTCCTCCTCTACACCCAGGACATCTTCGCCCACTTCGCCCTCTTGAGATAGTTTGGTGGTTTGGCAGTTTGGTGGTTTGGTGGATGGAATGGCCAAGGCAGAACATTTCGAAGATTTGGAAGTCTGGCAACTCGCCCGTCGCCTGACCGGAAAAATCCACGCGTTCGCCCGGCAGGATGCTTTTGCCCGCGACTTTTGTTTCCGCGACCAGATTTGCCGCGCCGCCGTCTCCATCGTCTCCAACATCGCCGAAGGCTTCGAACGGCGCACCAACGGCCAGTTCCTCCAATTCCTCGACATTGCCAACGGCTCCGCCGGCGAACTCCGCGCGCAACTCTACATTGCCCTCGACCTCGCCTACATCACTCCCGGCCAATTCCGGGAAGCCCTGTCCGACGCCACCTCCATCGGCAGGATGCTCACGGCCCTCATCCAATACCTCCACCTCCACCCCACGCCCTCCACCCCCACTCCCACCGCCAAACCACCCCGCCACCAAACCCCAGCACCACCCAACCACCCAACCACCAAACCACCAAACCACCAAACCACCAAACCACCAAACCACCCACCCCTCCCCCCCTCCCCGTGACCTACGCCGACTTCCACCTCTGGGTTCTCTCCGCCGTCCTCGCCATGGCGCGCATCGGCGCCGCCTTCGCCATGTGCCCGGCCCTCACGGAATCCATGATCCCCGGCGTCGCCCGCCGCGCGGCCACCCTCGCCTTCGCCATCCTGGCCCTCCCCGCCATACACGCGACCATGCCGCCCGGCCCGCCCAACCTCTGGCTCTTCGCCCTCGCCGGTTTCCGCGAAGCGCTGATCGGATTCCTCGTCGGCTTCTTCGCGGCCATCCCCTTCTGGGTCGCCGAAAACGTCGGCAACTTCATCGACAACCAGCGCGGCGCGACCATGGGCGAAGTCTATTCCCCCCTCTCCGGCACCCAGGTCTCCACCACCGGCATCTTCTTCACCCAGCTCGTCTCGACCATCTTCTTCGTCGGCGGCGCGGTCTTCCTCTTCCTCGGCGCCCTCTACAAGAGCTACGCCGTCTGGCCCGTCTTCGCCCCCGGCACCCTTCCCTCCCTCGCCTTCATCCCCGACGCCCCCCTGCAAATCCTCGGCACCCTCGACGGCATGCTCCGGACGACCGTCGTCATCTCCGCCCCGGTCATCATCGTGATGTTCCTCGCGACCATCGGCCTGGGCCTCGTCAACCGCACCGCACCGCAGCTCAACGTCTTCTTCCTCTCCATGCCCATCAAGTCCGCCCTCGGCGTCGCCCTCCTGATCGTCTACCTCCCCTTCATCATGGACATGCTCATGTACACCCGCGACACCGCCATCCTCGACCCCGTCCGCCGCCTCCTTGGAGGATGAAAGAATGGTTTGGTAGTTTGGTGGTTTGGTAGTTTGGTAGTAATGAAACAATTCGGACAACTCGAAAATTTCGGGCAATTCGCTGGCGGGCCTCCGGCCCTCCCGCTGACGCCCCTCTCTCCCGTCATCCAGCCGCTCCCAACCCAATCGGCCACCCTCTTCCCTCCCGCCACCCAGCCACCACCCAACCACCAAACCACCAAACCACCAAACCTTCTCCCCCATGGCTGATTCCTCTTCAGGCGAAAAGACCGAACTCCCGACCCCGAAAAAGCTCCGCGACGCGCGCGACAAGGGTCAGGTCTGCACCTCCAAGGACATCGTCTCCACCGCCATCCTCGTCGTCCTCTTCGCCGTTCTCGCCTGGCTGGGCATCGCCCTCATGGACGACACCTCCGTCCTCCTGGACTACATCGGCCAGCGCCTCGCCGGCGACCCCTTCTCCTGCACCCGGCAGGCCATGGCCCTGGCCGGCATGATCGTCTTCAAGCACTCCTTCGTCTTCGTCGCCGTCGCGGCCGTCATCGCCGTCGTGGCCAACGCCGCGCAGATCGGCTTCCTCTTCACCCTGGAGCCCATCAAGCCCAACCTATCGAAACTCAACCCCGTCGAAGGCGCCAAAAAGATCTTCTCCGCCAAGAACCTCTTCGAATTCCTGAAAAACACCTTGAAAGTCGTCTTCCTGGGCTACCTCCTCTACAAAATCATCTGGGCCTCCGTCCCCGAACTCCTCACCATGTGCTACGGCACCGTGGACGACATCTTCCCCTCCCTCAAGCTCATGCTCAAGCGCCTCGCCGTCTACACCGCTTTCGGCTACATCCTCATCGCCGTCGTCGACCGCCTCTTCCAGGGCCGCAACTTCACCAAGGAAATGATGATGACCAAGGACGAGGTGAAACGCGAATACAAGGAAATGGAGGGTTCCCAGGAAATCAAGCAGGCCCAGCGCCGTTTCCGCGACGAACTCCTCAACGACCCCAACCCCGCCGCCTCCGCCAAGCGCGCCAACGTCGTCGTCACAAACCCGACGCACCTGGCCGTCGGCATCCGCTACAACGTCGAAGAAGCCCCCCTCCCGCGCATCTGCGCCATCGGCGCCGGCCGCACCGCCAAGATCATCCGCGAAACCGCCCTCGCCGAAGGCATCCCCGTCCTCGAGGATGTCCCCCTCGCCCGCGCCCTCTACGCCCAGGGCCGCCTCGAAGACTTCGTCCCCGAGGACTTCCTCGAACCCGTCGCCGAAATCCTCAAATGGGCCAAGCGCCTCCAGGACGCCCGGAAGGAGGAAGCCGACCTCGATTCCGTCACCCTCTGAGTCGTTTTATCGTTTGACCGTTCGACCGTTTGACCGTTAAGCTTCTCCTACCAACCACCAAATCACCCACCACCAAACTGTCAAACCGTCAAACGGTCAAACCGTTTCCCCCGATGACCATCGAAGAACACTACAACGCCATCGCCCCGAAGCTCCTCAACTGGCTCGTCGCCACCGGCTCCCCCCGCGCCGAAGCCAACGACCTCGTCCAGGAGACCTTCCTCCGCATCTGGCGCATGCGCGACGCCCTTTCCCAGGACCCCTCCGCCGTCAGCGGCCTCGCCTTCACCACCGCCCGCAACCTCCGCAAGAACCTCTGGCGCGACAACGCCAAGCTCACCTTCGTCGACGAAATCCGCGACGGCGACGCCGGAATGGTCGGCCCGCCCGACGAACTCCCCTCCGACGCCGAAGACCGCCGCGCCGCCCTCCGCAACCGGCTCGCCGAAGCCTTTTCCAAGCTTCCGCCCCCCCTCCGCGACGCCTACACCCTGTTCCAGGTCGCCGGACTCTCCATCCGCGAGATTTCCGCCCAGACCGGCGCCACCGAAAACCTCGTCAAAGTCCGCATTTTCCGCGCGAAAACCAAACTCCGGGAAATTCTTTCCGGAATGGGTGTAACCATCGGCTGACTCGCGTGTAGACCGGGCGAAAACGGAGAACCCGCACATGAACATCTCTTTCAATCCCAACGTTTCCAAGACCGCCGCCCCCGAAGTCCGCCCGGAGGCCGCGCCCGCCAAATCCTCCGCCGCTCCGTCGGTGCCGGACCTGACCATCACGCAGGCCCCGGCCTCCCTGGAGGACATCGCCGCCGCGACCATCCCCGAATCGGCGCTTTCGCGCGACGACGACCTCGGTCGCCTCGTCTCCTCCGCTTTCAATCTCCCCGCCCCCCCCATGCCCTCTTTCCCCGACGCCTGATTCCCCCGGACAAGCCGGAATCCCGCCGCCATCCCGGAAACGGGCCTCCAGCCCCGGCCGGGAAGGACAAGCCGCGGCCATGCCCCCCGCCGCACGCCCCGCTCTCCGTCGCGCCCCCCCGGGGGCTCGGGGGCCCGGCCCCCGTCCCTTGTCGGAACTCGTCCACCCCGCAAGCCTCCCTTCATGGGCGCTCGGCGAGGGATTGGTAGAGGCGGAAGAGGGCCGCGACGCAATCGGATTCCGTCATCGAAACCGGAAATCCGTACGCTTCCATCACCGCCTTGTCGTTCGCACGGTGCGCCTTCCGCAAGTCCGGCGGCATCGTCAGCTCGTCGTACAGGTCCGCCAACGTCGATTCGGGATGCGCCGCGCGGGCGTCCAAAATGCCTTTCGCCGTCGCTTCGATGCGGGCTTGTTGCGCGGCGGTCGGAGTCGGCCACGGGAAGTTGTTGTAGACGTTCGCCGCAGAGTATTGATAACGCGTTTCGAGACGACCAGCGACAGTTCGCATCCACGCCATGTGGACGTTGGAAATCAAAACACCGAACTCGAAAAGAGAGGCATCAGGAACAATCAAGGCGCTTCCGTTGACGATGATGTCGGGCTGGACAAAGGTTATCGGGATATAGCGGCGGTGTTCCGAGGAGACTTTAGGAACGACCAGCATCGGAGTAGATGGTTGGCGAATTTCGCCGAAGAGATGCGGAGTGTCGGCCAATTTCAAGGTTTGTGGACGATTGCTGCTTTCGCGGAATTGCTTGGTCAAGCGAAGCCTCTCCATGATGAAGGGAGATCGTCTAAGCTCGGCGGGCGAGACATCCGCGAGCCAAAGGCACCAACGGTCGCGGGCGTTAATGATTTCATCACCGCCCGCATAGCGCCGGACAAAACGGGCATTGGCAGGCGATTCGGTCAAAAGTGTATCGCGCTCCTCACGCGAGAGGATAAGGTGGCCGTCGTCGATGGGCATGCTCCCGTAGAGCATTTCGGGAACGGAACAGAGAGGCTTGGAGCGCTTGTCAATGAAGAGGTCGTCGGCCGGGAGAAGATAGGGATTTATGCGAGGAACGCGAATGCAACGCGGTCCATCGTAGAGTGGGCGGAGTGTGGAGGGTGGGAAACAGGAGAAGCCGACGATGACGCAATGGACGTGGGCTTTTTCGGATGATTCGCTGTCCCAACGGAAGGTGCGGTGGGCGAATAAGATGTGGATGTCGTCTTTTTGGAGTTCCCGCCAGAGGATGGGGACTTGTTCGCCTTGGGTGATGCTGTTGGTGGAAACGAAAGCGGCCTGTGTGCGGGTCCCCTTCATGATGCCGAGGGCCTTTTTGTACCATCCGGACACGTAATCGAGGTTCCCAACTCCACGGGCTTCTTTGGAAAACAAGGAAATCAAATCGGCTTTTTGTTCCCTGTTTTGTTCTTTTTTCCCGACGAACGGCGGGTTGCCGATGATGTAGTCGAAGGGGCGCGGGGCGCCTTCCTGCCAGTCCATGCGCAGGGCGTTGCCTTCGCGGATGTTGGCGTACGACTTCAGGGGCAGGAAGTCGAGGTCTCGGTGGAGGAGGACGGCGGTCTGCGCGAGCATCTGGGATTCGGCGATCCAGAGGGCGGTCTTCGCGACGGACACGGCGAAATCGTTGATTTCGAGTCCGTAGAACTGGCCGATGGAGACTTTTACCTTGACGGGGTTTCCTTCGAGGTCGAGGAGCGACTGCTTGCCGATCAAGGCGGCGATGGCTTCGTTTTCGAGGCGGCGGAGGGAGAGGTACGTCTCGGTCAAAAAGTTGCCGCTTCCGCAGGCGGGGTCGAGGAAGGTCAGCGAGGCGAGCTTGTCCTGGAACGAGCGCAGGCGGGCGTCGCGCTGTTTGGGGACGGGGATTTCGAGGATTGCGGTCAGCTCCGCGCGCAGGTCGTCGAGGAACAGCGGATCGACGACCTTGTGGATGTTCTCGATGGAGGTGTAGTGCATGCCGCCGGAGCGGCGCGTCTCCGGGTTCAGCGTGCTTTCGAACACCGCGCCGAAAATCGTCGGCGAAATCTCCGACCAGTCAAACCCCAGCGACGCCTTTTCGAGCAGCGTCGTCCGCAGCGCTTCGGTGAACTGCGGGATTTCCACCGGGCCGGAGAACAGCGAGCCGTTGACGTACGGGAAGGCCGCGAGGCCCGCATCGAGGTAGCGCGAGCGGCCCTCCTTCGGGGTGTCGAGGACCGCGAAGAGGTCGAGGAGCGCCTGGCGGAGGCGGTGGGTCGGGATGGTGGCGAGGTAGTCGTGGAACTGGTCGTCGGCGAAGATGCCCGCGTCTTCCGCGTACAGGCAGAAGACCAGGCGGACGCAGAGGACGTTCAGCCAGTGGAGGACCTCCGGGGTCGGGTCGCCGTACTGCGCGAGGAGGGCGTCGTAGATGTCGCCGACGATGCGGCCCGCCTCGATGGAGACTTCCATCTCGCGCGCGACGCGGTCGGAGGCCGTGTTGACCAGGAAATGGAGGCGGTACAGGTCGCCGGGAAGGTCCGCCAGGCGGACGGATTCCGGCTCCGCGTTCGGGTTCTCCATGTCGTAGACGAGGAATTCCGCGAAGTTGCAGGTGACGATCCAGCGCGGGCGGCGGGAGTACGGCAGGGTGGCGGCGTAGCGGCGCGCCTGCTGGAAGGGCGTCAGCGACGTGCCGTCGGACTGGCGGATGGGGGCGCGGAGGTTGCGGTCGAGGGACTTCTGCTCGACGAGGACGTGGGTCGAGGGGATGTACGCGTCGATGAAGCCGTGCACCTCGTCCATGCGCGCGGCGTCCTCGAACTCGATGGCGCTTTCCGGTGCCTCCGCGCCGAGGACGCGGAGGAGGTGCAGCCAGAAAGCCTGGGTCTGGCCCTTTTCGTAGCCCTTGCCGGTCCACTGCTTGACGAATTCGATTGCGGCGGCGGTTTGCCGGGCGGGAGATGCGGGCGTGGAAGTCATGGCGGTCGAGTTCCCCCGTTTTGTAGATGTTGTGGATGTGGCGGTTCACGACGGACCTGTCGACCCCGAACAACACGCCAAGCCTGGCTTGCGTCAGCCACACCGTCTCGTTTTCGAGCCGCACGTCCAGCCGAACGGTTTCGTTGGGCTGGTAGACGACGATTTGGTTCTCGGTTGCGTTCATGGGGAGAGACTTGCGCGTTCATGGGGCGAAGGACATCGTGGAAGGCATTTTAGCAAAACCGCCCGTTCGGGCAACGGGGACTTTGCATTCTTGGCTTCATGTCCTGCTTGGGCGCATGTCCCCGCCAAGTTGTTCCAAGTCATCCTTGTTGTTGCCTTTCCCTCTATGTTCCCGTTTCTCCGGCATCTCCGGACTTTTCCGCAGGTTGAGTGCGAAATTGCGATTTTAGGCCGTTCTTTGTGGCTGCCAATTCTCCCCTTTTCAATGCCCGCCGAAGGCGGTTTTCAATGGTTTTCAATGTTTCCTTCTCCTGTGGCCTCCGCGTCTCCGGGCAAGTTTCCGGCCGCAATGAATTGCGCCCGGAGCCCTCGTCGAAACTATCCGCGGCGAGGCTGCCGCCTCCGCCGCCGAACGCTCCGGGTGTTCCCCGTTCTTTCCTCTCCCCTCCCGCCACGGCCGTGGTATGCTCCGGCGCCGTGAAAAGGACGTGGACAGGCCTGGCACTCGCGGTTCCGACCATCTTGGTCTGGGGCGTGACGTTCGTGGACACGAAGGCGTTGCTTGAGGATTTCTCGGCGCTGGAAATCCTCGCGGTGCGGTTCGCGATGGCGTACGCGGCGCTCTGGGCGATGCACCCGCGGCGGCTCCGCGGCGTTCCGGCGCGCGACGAAGCGGTGTTCGCGCTGGCGGGACTGTCGGGGGCGACGCTGTACCAGTTCGCCGAGAATCTCGCCATCCACTGGACCAATGCGTCGAACGTCAGCATCCTCGTCTCGACATGCCCCATGCTGACGGCGCTGGCGTCGCGGTGGCTGCTGGGCGAGAAGGTGCTCTCGCGGCGGTTCGCGGCAGGCTTCGCGATTGCGATGGCGGGCGTGGCGATGGTGTCGCTGGACGGCGTGAAAAGTTTCCGCTTCCGGCCCGCGGGCGACCTGTGCGCGCTGGGGGCGGCGGCCAGCTGGGCCGTGTATTCGGTGCTGGTGACGCGGATCAACGCGCGCGGCTACCCGCCGCCGGCCGCGATCCGCCGCGTGTTCTTCTGGGCACTGGTGGCGATGGCCCCGCTGGCGGCGTACGGCTTCCTGCGGCCGTCTTCCGCGGCGGCGGTGTCGTGCGGCATCGAACTGGGGGCGGCCGCCAACGCGGCGCGTTTCGCATCGGTCTCCAACTGGCTGCATCTCGGCTTCCTCGGCATTCTCGCGAGCGCGGTCTGCTTCGCCGCCTGGAACGCCGCCTGCAAGCGGCTGGGCACGGTGCGGGCGACCGTCGGCATCTACATGATACCGGCGGTGACGGTGCTGTTCGCCCGGGTCCTCCTCGGCGAGCGGCTGACGGGCATGGGGGCGGCGGGAGCGGTGCTGACCTTGCTGGGCGTCGTGCTCTCGGGCCGCCGCTGAAGCGGGCGATCGGGGCTTCCCCGCGTGTGGGACAAAGGCGCCCCTCGCCCCCCTTCTCTTCCCTTCCCGGGCACATTTCGGGCAAATTTCCGCGAGGCGGACCCCATTTCAGCCCGTGTTTGTTTTGCACGCAAGGCAAAAAACGACCCGCCAAAACACGGTTTCGACCAATGTTCATGCGGGTAAAAAAGTGGAGCCAGCGAGTGGAGTCGAACCACCGACCGTCGCATTACGAATGCGATGCTCTGCCACTGAGCTACGCTGGCTCCCGGAGAAGCGCGCGAACTCTCCCACACCCCCGCGGAAAAGTCAATCCCGCAACGCCTTATTGTTCCAGTTCGAAGGTGATGGAAATGGTTCTCGGACCGCCGACGCCGCTTGGCAGGGGCTTGAGCTTGCGGACGGATTTGAGGACGCTGCGGACCGAATCGTCCATCGCGGCGTTCCCGGAAGAGCCCGTCACGTCGGCCGAACGGACGGAACCGTCCTTGTCCACGGTGACCGAAGCCAGCACCCTCATGCCGGGCAGGTTGCCGACGTTCGGCTGGATCCACGCGCCGTAGAAGGTTTCGCGGACGTGGTTGTAGTAGGCGGCCAGGGCCTGCGCCGAGGAATCCGACGGCACCTGCGTGCGGTCGGAAATCCGCGCGCCGGACATGAGGAGCTTCTGGATTTCCGCGTCGCTGAGGGGCTTGTCCTTCGGCGCCGGCGCATTCGGGGTCCAGTTCGAGACGCGCTTGTTCTGGCGGATGTCCGGCTTGGGTTTCGGGGGTTCGGGCTTGGGCGGTTCCGGTTTCGGGGGTTCCGGTTTCGGCGGCTCGGGCTTGGGCGGTTCGGGTTCCGGTTCCGGGATGTCGTCTTCCGGTTCCGGCTCCGGCTCGGGTTCCGGCTCCGGCTCTTCCGGCACGTCTGCCTCCGCTTCCGCCGGCGGGGGCGGCAGCGACACGGTGAATTCGACGAACACCAGTTCCTCCGCCTCCTTCTCCCGGTTGCACCCGACCCGGCCGGACAGCGGCAGGAGCATCAGGAGCAGGAACAACACGCCGTGGAGCGCCAGGCTGCAGCCCAGCGCCCCCTTCCGCGCGTCCGCCCGTTCCTGCCCCCAACGGCTCATGGCGCCGCCGCCCCCGCCGCCGCGGGATCCGTCACCAGGGCGATGCGGCTGATGCCCGCCCCGTGCATCCGCCCCAGCAGCGCCGTCACCTCTTCGTAGGGCAGTTTCCCGTCCGCCCGCAGCAGCACCGTCAGCTTCGGCTCCGCCTCCAGGCGCGATTTGAGGGTCTGGACCAGCGCGTCGCCCTCCAGCTGCGCCTCGCCGACGAACGAACGCCCCTCCTTGTCCAGCGTCACGGTGACCGTGCCCGCCTCGGGCAGCTGCTGGGCCTTGCCCTTCGGCAGCCGCACGGGAATCCCCTGCTCCACGAGCGGGAAGGTGATGATGAAGGCGATCAGGAGCATGAACGTCAGGTCCATCAGCGACGTCATGTTCAGCTCGTTGATCTGCCGCGCGCCCCCGTGCAACCTGGATGACCTCCGGCCCATCGTCCCTCCCCCGCTATTCCTGGTGGAACGACTGCTGCAGCCGCGCCACGAAACTGTCCGTGAAGTTTTCCATCTGCGTGGAAACGAGGTGGATTTTCTGGTTCAGGGCGTTGCTGCCCACGGCCGTCGGCATCGCGACGACCAGGCCGATGAGGGTCGTCAGCATCGCGCTGGAAATGCCGGGGGCCACGCTGGCGAGGTTCGCCATGCCTTCGCCGCCCATCGAGTGGAAGGTCACCATCACGCCCCAGACGGTGCCGAACAAACCGCACATCGGCGCGAGCGTGTAGCAGGTGGCCAGGGTGCCCATCTGGTCTTCCAGCAGCAGGACCTGGTCGGCCGCCTCGCATTCGCCCGCGCGCCGGACGGTTTCGAGCTGCAGGCCGGTCAAGCGGGCCTGGGACAGGTCGATGGCGCCTTCCAGGTCGCCGCGCCGCTTGGCGCTCACCTCGAACTCGCGCCGCGCCGCCTCGCAGCAGGCGTTGTAGATGCGGACCAGCGAACTCCCGGAAAACCGCGAGAGCATCTGGCCTTCCATGTAGAGGGAAAACGGATGCGGCTGGCGTTCCAGTTCGCGCCGGAAGCGGCGGTCCGCGCGTTCCACCCCGGAGAGTTCGCGCCACTTCATGATGATGATGGTCCAGACCCACACGCTCACGGCCAGCAACCCCAGCACGATCGCCTTCCCGAACGCGTCGGAAATGGAGAACATCTCGGTCAACAGGAAACCCGGAGGCAGAATCGGCAGCAGGGACATCGGTCAAATCCTTTCTTCCGCGGAAGTGCGAAAAACGCGCGCATCATACCATCCCCCCGCCGCCGTGCAACCGCGGAACCCGCCCCCCCCGGCGGTTTTTGCCCGTCGGACCGGTTTGCCAAGGTTTGGCAAAATCGGCCCTTTTTTGCCAAACCTTGGCAAATTCTTTGCGGGGGCACGAAACCTAGAAGCCTAGAATTCTAGAAATCTGGAAATCCGTGCGGCTGGCTGTCGGGGGCCGCGGCGGTCAGGCCAGCGGCGAGGTGAACACCGTCACGCTTTCGCCGTCCACCTTGACGACCACGGCGCCTTCCTCGTTGCGGCCGATGCGCACCGCCGCATCCTGCGTCGTGAACGCTAGGCGCCACTTTTCCTTGTCGCCGAGGGGCAGGATGAACGTCGCGGGCTTTTCGCCGCTGTTGAAAATCATGTAGAGGTGTTCGTCGTCCTCCGCCGCGCCGGTGTGGGTCTTGTGCCCGTCCAGGCGGCAGGCCAGGGCGTAGCCGTTCCCCCAGTCGGGATCCGGCGCTCCGTCGGGGCCGTACCAGCGGATGTCCGGCGTTGCTCCCTTGAAGGGCGCCGCCCCCGCGAGGAAGCTGGCGCGCCGGAGCGCCGGGTGCGCCTTGCGGAAGGCAACCATCTTCGCGGTGAAATCGCACAGCGGCCCGTGGGTTTCGAGCAGCTTCCAGTCCACCCACGAAATGGCGTTGTCCTGGCAGTAGGCGTTGTTGTTGCCCTTCTGCGTGCGGCCGAATTCGTCGCCGGCGAGCATCATCGGCACGCCCTGCGAAAGGAAGAGCGTCGCGAGCATGTTCATCCGCCGCCGTTCGCGGCGCCGCAGGATGGCGGGATCCTTCGTCTCCCCCTCCTTGCCGCCGTTGGAGGAGTGGTTGTTGTTGTCGCCGTCGCGGTTTTCCTCGCAGTTGGCGAGGTTGTGCTTCCGTTCGTAGCTGGTGATGTCCGCCAGCGTGAAGCCGTCGTGGCACGCAAAGAAATTGATGCTCTTGAGGGGAGACTGGCCGGGGCGGTCGTAGAGGTCGCTCGATCCGCACAGGCGCGTGGCGAACGCGCTGAGCATGTGCTCGTCGCCCCGCCAGAACGCCCGCATGTCGTCGCGGTAGCGGCCGTTCCACTCGCTCCAGTGGCGGTTCGGGAACGACCCGACCTGGTAGCACCCCGCGGCGTCCCACGCCTCCGCCACCAGCTTCACCCCGCGCAGCACGGGGTCTTCCGCGATGCGTTCCACCACGGGCGGGTTCCCCAGCACCTCGCCGTTCTGCCCCCGCGTGAGGATGGTCGCCAGGTCGAAGCGGAACCCGTCCACGTGGAACTCCCGCGCCCAGTAGCGCAGGCAGTCCACGATGAAGTCGTTCACCGCCGGATGGTTGCAGTTGACCGTGTTCCCGCAACCGGTGTAGTTGCGGTAGCCTTCCCGGTCGTCCTCCAGCATGTAATAGACCTCGTTGTCGAGCCCGCGGAACGAATAGGTCGGCCCCTTCGGCCCGCCCTCCGCCGTGTGGTTGAACACCACGTCCAGCATCACCTCGATGCCCTCGGCGTGCAACGCCTTGACCATCTCCTTGAACTCCCGCAGGTGTTCCCCCTTGTCGCTCGCGCAGGCGTAGCGCGCCATCGGCGCGAAGAACGCCAGCGTGCTGTAGCCCCAGAAGTTCCGCAGTTCCTTCCGCGGCCCGCCCTCCCGCTGGAATTCCATTTCGTCGAACTCGTGCACCGGCAGGAGCTCCACCACGTTCACCCCCAGCCGCTTCAGGTGCGGAATCTTCTCGATGATGCCTCGGTACGTCCCCGGATGCCGCACCCCGGACGACCCGTCCACCGTGAACCCCCGCACGCTCGTCTCGTAGACCACCGCTTCCGCCAGCGGGATGCACGGCCGCTTCTCGTCCCCCCAGTCGAAATCGTCCGGCCCCACGATCAGCCCCTTCGGGAAGTCCATCCCCGTCGGCGACGCCGCGGGAATCGCCGCCCCCCATTTCTCCCGGCCCACCACCGCCAGCGCGTAGGGATCCAGCAACCAGCGGTCCTTCCGGAACGCGGCCCCGCCGCCGTGCGGGCCGTCCGCCCGCAGCGCGTAGCATTGCCCCGCCCGCGCCCCCTTCACGAACACGCCCCACACGTCCCCCTCCCGTTCCGTGAATTCCACCTCCCGCACGGGCGCCCCGTCCCGCGGATGGTCGAACAACATCACCCACAACCGCGTCGCATGCCGGCTGTAGACCCGGAACAACACGCCATCATCCGCCACCTGCGCCCCGAGCGGGGGACGCGCCGGCAGCACCGGAACGGAAAGAGTCACGCTTTTCATGCCGTGATGCTACCACCCGCCCCCCGCCGCGCGCAACGCCATTTCCGCCCCTCCCCGCGGTTTTCCGCGCGCCCTTGCCTTGTTCCGGCCTTCCGGCGGCCGTCACCGGCCCATGTGCCGGTCCGGCAGGCCCTCGTAGAGGTTCGTCGGCGTGTACGTCCACTCCCAGGCGTTGGTCTTGTCCGCTCCGTTGCAGGAGTGGATCAGGATCACATCGTTCGGCTTGATGGGCGTGCCGTACACGATCGGGTTGTTCTCTTTGACGT
>Ga0310786_10006914_pt1 | contig 14944 bp, 4 predicted proteins | sample AusTroGonzalo_MG_FD_203881 | JGI IMG/M metagenome (GOLD analysis project Ga0310786, IMG submission 203881) | Bovine rumen microbial communities from tropical cattle in Woodstock, Queensland, Australia - Gonzalo_03 (v2) (version 2) | ecosystem: Host-associated > Mammals > Digestive system >... | reverse complement strand
AATTGCTCTTAGCTCGGGCAGTTGTGGAGCTCATCTCAGTCTCATGCCTTGTTGCCTTCATCAAGCCGTGGTTACGCAGCTTATGGTCAATATCGATGATTTCATCTTCATCCTTGCCGCTATCCTGCAAGTCTCCCCAAGTTGCACCTTCACCAAAGAAGTCATACACATTCATGGTCATGTTAATGGGGATGCCAGCTACAGGAAGGTTGTTGGGATCGCTGCCGAAATAAACCTGCACAATGCCTCGAGCCGCAGTAGCAAGCAGTTTGTAACGGAACTCGTATGTGTTGCGTTTAGGAACAGGAGGCAGTCTGAACATGATGTCAAACTGGCCAAACGCCTTATCCTCATCACCACTATAGTTTGCCCAAGCTGTCTTGTAGCCGTTGTAATGAATGAAGTGAGTCTCCTCGTTCATTACCTTCATGTTGTCGAAGTAATTGTATCTGTTGTAAAGAGACACAAATACATGCTGCCACTTGCCGAGAGGGCTATCGGCACGACGAATGCCGTTGGTAATAGCTTCAGGGAAGAGGGCAAAGAGGTCGAAACGGATACGCTCCTTAGCCAAGTTATCACGAGTAAAATCGTTATAGCCCAAAGGCTTGTCAATAGGATAGATGCAGGCATTGACAATGTCGGTAACGACAGCCATCTCGCTGTTTGTCAGAATCTGGATGCCTACCTTATCCTCGTCACAATGGTCTTCGTGCCCGTCTTCTGTTATACCGTTCCTTCTTACAGGGAATCGATTGAGGAAGATACCATTACTCTCAGGACTCTCATATATCTTAAGAAGGCGACCACCACCATATACAGGGTACCACTCCATAACAGGAATAGTGTATTTCGAAGGAGAACTATAACTATAACCCAACTCGTTGCAGTGGTGTACAAGCTTGTTGGCAGGAATTCTCATGGGGAGAATATGATAGACCAGCCACTGGTGCAGCATGTTCTTGGGCGAAGTGTAATCGGAATTGGCCTGATAGCCTCCGTCGCTGAGGAACATGTTGTTCGTGACAATCCAATCCTGCAACTTTTCTATTGCATCGGAAGCCGTTGGGTCAATACCCTGTGACTGCCAGAACTCATCCGTCTCGCAGAAAAACGTAAAGCCATATTTGCGATGTTCTGGTGCATGGGCATCGGGGTCACCAGCTGTAGCAGACATATCGCCACCACCCTTTGCCACATAGTCCTTCATGTCGAGGTTGTCGCCTTCTGCTTGGTAGAGTGATTCATACGCTTCATCACGCACTTTGCTTAGAGTATCGAGCAGACCGCAAGCTTGCAACGCCTTGGCAAACATCAGATAACCTTCTCGCTTTTCGTCAAGAATGTTTTGAATGTAGCGAGCACACGACTCGTCCTTGGGTGCAATAACTTTATGAAGTTTATGTATGATACCATTGATGACGGGAATGTCGCAATTGATTGGGTCCATGGGACATTCCTTATCCAGATAGATAGTGTCGCTTTTGCTCTTGCTGACAGTCAGCTTATGGTCATATATGTTGGGCAGAGGGAATTCTGCATTCTCTTTTCCGTTTCCAATTGTAGTAATCACATCGATTGTATATCTCTGCGATTCCATATCACCGCCGTCGATGACGGTATTAAGCACGACTACCTTACGAATAGAGTCGAGCTTCTGAGGATTTGTGAAAGCGTCCCACGAAGGTTCGCTAATCAAGCCTTGCTCCACAAGGTCTTGTAAGTAATTGTCGATAGCTTCGTTTGTTAGAGCGAAGCATGTATAGTTACCACGCGCCGTTAGGAGCTGGTAAACGGAAGACTTACTTCTTCCACTCACGGGCACCAGCTTTGTTAGTTCCACATACTGAGAATAGTCAGGATGTGCTTCAAGATAACTGGCTACGGTGTATTCACTGAAAACATAACGCGCAGAGGTATCGATGTCCTCCGTGCAGGAGCAAATGATAAAGAGAAATGCGGTAAGTGAAAGAATGAGCTTCCTCATTGTTGTATCTATATTTGTTGTTTTGCTTTGTTTAAAGATATTCTCTTGGTCAGGCTCGAGGCCTGACCAAGAGAATTAAAAGAGTTATCTGAATTACTGTTCAGCCATAGCGTTAAGTACTGCTACGAAGTCGGCAATAGTAACTTCACCATCACCATTCACGTCAGCATCACCAGGGACTTCCTCACCTGCCATTGCGTTCAGGACAGCTACGCCATCGGCAATAGTAATCTCGCCATCAGCATTCACGTCACCAGGTTCGCCATTGAGAGGCTTACCACCTGCAGCCTTCATTTCGGCCTTAGTGATGAAGCGGAAGTTGCGAGCACTGAGTTCCAGAACGTCGTCTGCAGTTGCATTGTAGTTGACGTACCAACGGATACCGTGATCAACTGCGGAACCGAAGTTGAGAGTCTTAACGGCCTTTGCAACGTTAACGTAAACAGTTGTCCATTCTGTTGCTGCAGGAATTGCATCGAGTGACTCAACAGGATCAGTCATCAGGTTAGGAGTATTGTAATAAACCTTACCGTTCTCGAGGTTCTGACCTGCAGTGTAGTCGAAGGCAAGAATTATCTTATCCTTTGCAAGAGGCTCATAGAGATTAGCAAGCTCGATGTATGGCTTTGTACCTTCGGTAGCAATCTCGAGGTCGAAGCCTGTCTGCTCATAACCCAACTTGCCACTGCCTTTAACTTCCAGATATTCTGGCCATGTTTCGTAGAGCTGAGCCTTAGCGGCAAGAGCTGCTTCTGCATCAGCATAGATACCTTCCTGGAGGTTATCTCTTACCTCAGCAACAGCATCATCTGAACCTTCTACACCAGCATATTCATACCACTTAACATAAACCTTACCTGAAGCCTCAAAGAGAGCAGCATAAGCCTTCTTAGTTTCGTAGATAGACTGCATGGTTTCGCCAATGGTCTTTTCTGCTGCATAGGTAGCCACACCACTATTCTCAGCAAGAGTAGCCTTCTGAGCTGCAGAGAAGCCAGGTTCTAATACATACTGAGCCTCATCATCGGTAGAGGGCTGATAAGTTTCTATCAGAGTGACAATACGAGCAGCATTGTACTCAGCAACTTCTGCGAGAGCCTCAGCAGCTCTATCCTCTGTTTCACCGAGGTAAACAAGACCGAAGTTACCAACTGCAGTCCATTCGTTACCACTGGTGCCTTCGTTCTTCACGCCGAAGGTCAGAGTGCCGTCGGTTACCTGTGCAACCAAAGTGATTGCATAGCGACCCTGTTCGAATGCGTGAGCAGAACCCTCGCAACCCCAGATTACATAACCAACTATAACTGAGTCAACCTCAGCATTACCAGCAGGCTCATTAATGTCACAAGCATAGATTTCCTTGTCGGCATAAGTACCAGTCCATCTTTCTTCCTCAGTTGCCATTCCTTCGCGGAGAACGGGAACATAAGTAACAGCATCATTAGCGTATGCCATAGCTGCATAGTTGCAACTTGAAAGACTTCCATTTGCACGGAAACCAGCATTGAGAGTAACCTTATAGAAACCATTCTTCATGTCAGAGAGAGTCTGACTGATGTCGAAGGTCTTGTTCTCGTTACAGAACTCAGCTGCATACATATCGCCTCCAGCATTAGCGGTACGATAGATGTAACCGTCCCAACCTTCAGCTTCACGGCCAATGTTGGCACCATTCTCATCCTTCAAGGTTTCGCTAGCCTTTGCGAAGGTGCGGTTAACAATCAGAGATGTGATATCTGCGCCAGGGAGATAGCCAGCAGCTACAGCTGCAGCCTTCAGAGACTCCATGAATTCCATTTCTGCAAGCAGAATGCTGTCATTCAATACATGCTCGTCGAGGACGTAAGCTGCAGGACCATTAGGATAGAGTTCAGAGGGCTCTACAGTAGCTTCGAAATAAAGATAATTTGCGAAGACTGTAAGAGCTTCACTATCTGACAGAGGATTCTCTGCGATATAAGTCTTGTTTGCATCAACTGCTTCCTGATACTTCTGATAGAGAGCTGCACTTGCCTCGATGGCAGCACGAAGTTCCTCAAGTGTGTAATTAACACGGAAGAGAGCCTCCATGTTCATGCACTCATCAATTTCAGGAATAGTTGCTACGTACTCGTCAATGAGAGCCTGGTCAGCAACGATTTCATGATCGAAGTCTTGAGCTGCAGTGGTATATTCGTCCTTGATTTCTTCGAACTCTTCTTCTGTACCGAAGTAGATTTCGTTCATCTGAACCTGTACGCCACTGAAAGCCTTTGTAACGACAATCTTATAATACATATACTCTTCGGTGGTCTCGGTGCTGAAACCGAAGTAAGAAGGCTCTGCATTTACGGGATGCAGACGATCCTGACCCATGTCTTCCTTAGCATCGATGAGTACCCAACCTTCGGCGTCCTTAGTAGCATCACCGTCGCCTTCGAAGTTAGCACCATAGATGTACCAAGTACCCCAGTTACGACCTGGATGACCAGCTGTATCATTACCAGTTGTCAGAGTGTAGAAGAATGGATTGGTCTTGTCGAGTGTACGGAAGATGATGTATGTATCACCAGTTGCGCTAGCATTGCCGCCCCACTTGGTAGCCTTGATCTCATTACCATCTTCATCTGTTTCATTCAATGCGATACCATCGATGAGGTGACCATAGTAACCGTCGCCCCACTGACTGTCAGTATGACCGCCGAGAAGGATGTAGTGGCAATCGTTGCTATCGTCTACTGCATTGTAAATCCACTGGAGATAATCCATCTCGGCTGCGAGTGTTTCGTTGTCGAGAGAACCAGTGTTGGCGTCATAGTCGACGATATTGTTGTGAGTACCACGAATGTAAACGCTACCAGGAGCAACGTCATCATTGATGTAACCATTCTGCCAAGCTTGCAGATTTGCAGAAGGCATATCCAGACTTTCAATATCTTCAACCTGAACCTCGTATTCTTCATACATGTCAGCAGAAGTATTGATGTCAGCCTGCATGTCAACCAACTCGTTCTTGAGCTTCATTACATCAGGAGCGTTGACGGTGGTCTGCAGTTCCTCGTACTTGCTCTTGTAAGTGTTGACATAACCTTCGTAAGCGAGTCTTTCACTTGGATCGAAGTCTTCACCCAACTCTGTTGCAACGCCGTCACGATATTCAAACAGGTTACCAATGTTGTAGAAGGTGAACTCGTTCATCTGCATGCCACCAGAGTGGGTAACCTCAATCTTGAAGTATGTGTAAGGCACAGCACAACCTTCAGAGAGATATATGTAACTCTCGAACAGGCTGGTGGTCTTCAGGATATCGGTACCAACATTCTGCTTAACGTCAATCAGAACCCAACCTTCAGCATCCTTAGTTGCTTCTTCATCGCTTTCGAAGTTAGCAGCCCAGATCTTCCAGTTCTTCCAGTTACGATCAGGATAAGAGCTGGTATCGCCACCAGTTACAAGACCGTAGTAAGTAGGCTGAATGGGTTCATTCTCCTCTGTATCGGCATTGATACTCTTGAAGATGATGAAACGATCCTGGCTAGTACCAGTACCCCACTTAGTGCTTTCTGTACCATAAAGACCAGACTGACCGTCAATCAGATACTCAGGACCTTCACCTGCATTCCAGTTATCAGTAGTACCGCTAAGGAACTGATACTTGGCTGTAATGGGTTCAGGAATTTCTGTGTTATTGTTGATAATGTATGCATTGATGCGGTTTGCCTCAGCCTGAGCTTCTGCACCAGTAAGCTGACGATTAGCCTTGATGTAAGCAAGGTTACCAACAGGATAATCGTCGCCAGGAGCAACAGCATCTGTCTCGCTAATCCAAGCAGTCAGATAAGCAACAGCCTCGTCAGACAGTTTGCCACCATCGATAGCGTTGATAGCTTGGTTGCGAGCAGTCATCAACTCTGCATAGCTAGTTGCAGATGCACTGATCTTAGCCCTCAACTCATCAATAGCAGAACTCAACTCACCAAGTTGAACGGGATCTTCGCAAGCATTAACCTGCGCAATAAGAGATTCCATCTGATCGAGGAGAGCCTTCTCTGCGAAGAGATTGGGATCGAAGTCTGCAGAAGCAGCTTCAGCAATTGATGCGCGGTCAAGGAGAACTGTGTAAACGTCACCAAGAGTAAGCTCAGACATCTGCTGAAGACCACTTGTTACAACCTGGTCAAGCTCAACCTTGAAGTACCTATACTCTTCGGTATTTCCCTCAGAAAGTGTGAATAATGCCCGTGTGAAGTTGGCAGCAGGAAGTTGGTTCAAGCCTGTGCCAGTAGGAACGTTTGTCTTATCGTCGAGCAGTACCCAACCTTCGGCATCGCGAGTAACATTAGCCTCATCTACGGCATTCATACCATAGAGTTGCCACTGCTTCCAGTTACGACCAGAATTGTTCTGTGTGTCGTTGGCTGTGGTCAAGCTATAGTAAGTGGGAGCAATGTTACGAGAAGCCTTGAAGATGACATAACCACCATTAGCGGTTTCGCCCTTTTGTCTGTTAGTAAAGCTGCAGCACCACTTTGTACTAGAAGTGCCGTCGAAGAGGTTAGACAGACCTTCACCACCGAAACCGGCAGGAGCACCGTCTTTGAAGAAGTAGTTGAGAGGTTCGTCAGTAGCAGTTCCCTGATCTTCCTTCCACTTGAGGTATGCCTCAAAGTCACCATAGGAACCCAGTCCCCATTCAGACATCTGAAGGTAAACATCGTAGTCATCACCAGAATACTCAACTGCATCAAGAATCTCAATCCAGAAATACTGGAAGGTTTCTGTTCCAGTGTAGTCGAACTGGATGTTGGCAACGCCGAAGTTCTGTGCTGGCAGAGGCTCGTCTTCCTTAAAGTCGAGGAGCGTCCATCCTGCATAGTTCTCTACATCGCGAACTGCATCAGCATCATTCTCGAAGTTACCACCGAAGATTTTCCAAGACTTCCAGTTACGACCAGGATTGCTACCCGTGTCGTTACCAGTTACGAGGAAGTACCATTCGGGCTTAACGGCCTTGTCTGCCTTAACAATGATGTAGGCAATACGCTCGTCTGGATAAGCTTCGCTTTCGGGTTGGAACCATGTACCCCACTTGGTTTCCTTGTTAGCATCGACCAAGCTTGGATACTCTTCTCCACCTCCGGACCAGGCATTCCAGCCATCCAAAGCAGTGAGAGGAACGTACTCCGCCCATGCATTCTGAGCGCCAAGCATCATCAACATAGCGATGAGGCATGACCAAAGAATGCTTGAAGATGTAATTAGTTTCTTCATCTTGTTTGGTTTTAGAAGTTAATAAATTAGGTTAATTAAATGATTCTTTTGTTTGTTTCTGTAGTTTTTATTGTTTGCAGACATATATATAATGCCTAGCAACGGGCAAAGATAAGGATTTTTTGCTTGCCTTTTTGCTTTTATTGGCTATTATTTGGCGTATATTAACGTTTTTTAACGGCTGCGAGCCGAACTTTCGCCTCTGCCCATCTTTTTCGAGTAGGCTGGGAGCGTTGGAAAGTTAGGCTAGTTACGTTTGCAAAGTTAACGTGTTATGTTGCCAAACTTAACGTGTTACGTTTGCGATCGTAACGTGTTATGATTGCAATCGTAACTGCAGTCGTTTCAAAACTTAACTGAGGTTGTTTTTTCTTCTCTTATTCTGTTCCGTTGTTCTTAATTAGGTTCATTAGCAATACCAAATCCTGAGCATTTATCTTTTCATCAGCATTAAGGTCGGCAGCCTCAGGTATGAAGCCTTCTACAGGCTTTCCTACGATGTAGAGTTTCAGGGCTGTATAGTCGAGGATATCAACCTCTCCGTCTCCATTCACATCGCCTGGAATGATGGTTTGGGGATAGGAGATGAAGAAGTCGTAAGGTGTCAGGTTGGATGCTCCAATCGTGGTATCGTCCTCTCGATGGTCGAGAAGCGTCCAGACCTCACTTTCAGGCTCCTGGCTTTGAATGTTGCTCCCATACAAAGACCACGATTTGGGATTGCGATTGGGATAGACCTGCGTATCTGCAGCAGTAGTTATCCGATAGCCGGAAGGTATGAAGGGTTCTCCCGCATCAATATATATATATAATGTTGTGCCTTTAGTGAAGGAGCCGCAATACTTTGTGTTGACATTATTATCGAAGAGATCGCCCTGATCATGGTCCTTAATGTAAGTGCCAGTACAGTAGTAAAGGGTGAGCGGATCTACCTCATTTCCCTTCTTATCCAAGAGGTCGAACTCGGAGAACTGTATTGTGGTACCGCTAACGATTGCCTCTATTGCCAGCTGATAGTAGCGATATCCAGGCAATTCCTCAACCACAGTAACAGTACAAGTGTCGCGCAAAGTACTATAATTCGGCACAGAGATGATGATGTCTGCAGTTCCGAGTCCTGTAGCAACCACATGTCCCTGCTGATCGACTGTTGCAACCGATTCGTCGGAACTCGTCCAAAGAATGCTTACATTCTGTATTGCGAGAGGGGCATAGCTGGCTTCCAACTGGAATTCATCGCCTGGAATAACCGTTGCAGAGTGCTTGTTCAGCGACAACGACTCGAGAGCATGAGGAATGTAGAAGTCGTAAGGCGTATAGTTGGTTGCTTCCATCGTCCAATCATCTTCTTTCTGATCGATGAGAATCCAGTTATCGTCGTAAGGATCAGTCAGTTGAGTGTTGCTTCCATAAAGCTTCCAAGAACTCGGATTGCGGTCTGAATTCCGCTGAGTATCGTTAGCCGTATAGATGCGATAGCCGTAAGCATCTACCTCACGACCAGCATCGAAGAGGAAGTAAGAACTTCCATAGAACGGACCACAATACTTTGTATAGACCGTATTGTCAGCTGCATTATCCCAACCTTCGTTAGAATAATGCTCTTCATATCCAGCATAAACAGAGAGACCTTCAACCTCGTTGAGCGACTCATCCAGGATGTCAAACTCGGAGAACTGCAGAGATCCGTAACTTCCGCCTTGCAAATGGGTTACTACAAGATTATAATAACGGTACTTGGCTGCTTCTCCGTTGACGTTTGTATAGTGTCCTTCCTTCTCGTAAACCATGCCAGAAGTCTTGCGAAGAACAGGATAAAGGTCATGCTGACGACCATTATCGAGGTTCTGACGCCATTTGTCTCCGCCATTTGAATTAAGCTGATAGCAAAGATAGCCGTTATCCACTTGAGTGGGATTCATGTTGTTGGTCTGCATAGAACTGTAGTCCCAGCAATTGTTGAGGACTGTACTCTTGTTGGCAAAAGCGAATTCCTTGCCTTCAGTTGCACCCGTAATAGTGCCGATATTGTAGCTGTTCGACACATTCACCTTGCCTGCAGAAGGGCCGATTAAGGCTGCGGCATTGGTCGCAGCAGTTATATTGCCCGAGTTACTGCAGTTGTTGAAGTTGAAGACAGCCAATACTCTGCCATAGCCAACGATTCCTCCTGCACTATTCTCTGTGGCAGTAACGGAACCATGATTCTCTATGCCATTCATCGTGACTGTTCCATTTCGGACACAACCCAAGAGCATTCCTACATTGTTTGCGCCTTCAACATGACACGATTCATCGAAGACTATGTTACTCAGAGTGCAAGTGCCGCAATAACCAAACAGGCCGACGGCATCTCCACCACTAAGATTGAGGTTGCGAATAGTGTGACCTTTGCCATCGACACTGCCTCCGAAACTGTTCGCAGTTGTTCCGATAGGCACGAACTCCTCGTTATAATCGGTCATATCTATGTCCGTAACAAGCACAGCCTTTGCCGTTGTCTCACCATTTTCGTTAACCATTTGACTGAAAGTACAAAGGTCGAGAGCAGAAGCAATCTGATAAATACCATTCTCTTGGCGGATAGTTCCGTAGGAAAGCATCTCGTCCATCCACGCAACTCTGTCTCGAACAAAGTCACGAACGCGGTCAACTTCCGCTTCCCAATTGCCTGGAACGGCTGGGTTGAGCGAAAGCCATTGGTTGAGGTAAGGCCAACGAATGAAGTTCAGGGTAGTCGAAGCCCTTATCTCATTACGGATTGAGTCCACATCTGCCGCAACATCATCGGGCTCGAATTTGCCTTTCTTACGGAGTTTCGCCCACATTTCCTGCAAATTAGCAAAGACAGAAGCATCGGAAAGGATACGGCTGACAAAGGACTTATAGTCGCCTGTGTCGCGTACCTTGTAGGTCCAATCCATTCTTTGATTGGCTGGATAAGTCGTTTGGTCGTTTTCCAAGGCCAAATCTGCATCCCAGATAGGGCCGGTATAGAAGTGGCCATCGCCACGCTCCTTGTAGAGGAAAACCTGACAAATCATATCGGTATTGCCGTTGAACTCACTCACAAGGAACCATCTAAGGAAAGTCTCCGTATCAATAACAGAGCGAAGACCTGTCTCTCTGTCAGTATAGTTCGAGCCGAAGACTATATTCTCCATGCTATTCCAGTAGTCCCTGATGTAATTGAACTGCTCCGTCTGCATGACATCCTCATCGGGTTCATGAATGGACATCGTGTTTCCATGACCGGACAAGAAATGATAAGTCTCGCGGCTATAGTTGTTATCCGCTTCTACTAAATAGCCTCCAGTAATCGATTCATCGTCGATATCGTGCTCGCTCATCTCGGTAATGTCGATACGATTCCTGTCCACAGAAACTGCATCGGCCAAGGTATATGTGCCGCGATAGTCGCCATTCACCAAAAGGTCGACAACCTGATTCCACGGCGTCCAATCTCTTTCGGCGCGCTTCGACATAGCCCAAGCAACAGGATTGCGCATACAAGTCTTGTCGCGATAGCTGTTGATGAGCACCCATTTCTTGCATTTGGTGGGCGATTCGTTAGCGCTTCCCCTCATTTGATGGTGGCTCTTGCCGTCGTTATACTTCATTCGGAAGGCCTTGTTCTCGTGGGTTGAAGAGAAGTTTCCGCGAACACGGAAGAGGATAGGATACTCCTGAATGAGCGTTCCTCCGTCGTAGATGAGTGTAGATTGCGACTCGAAATCCTCGCCTCGAACAGTTGGAAGGATGTTGTCCTGCACATGAATGCTGAGAGTCGGAATGTTGGTAATCTGGTAGAACTGAGTGTCGTCACCCTCTCCAGCATGCCCGTAGAACTGCAACTCCGCAATATTACAATAAGAGCCTGTGCCTCCTACATATCGGACATAACGGAAACCTCGACTCACATTCACGTCGACCATGGTATTGGTCCCTGCCGAGGGCTTACTGCCGATGAAGTAAAGGGGCAAAGCATCCATGAAGTCCGGACTGTTGGCACCTTCGAAGAGGCTCAGCAACATACGGTCCGGCCCCTGACTGTGCGAGGCAGGAGTGAAGCCGATACGAGTTATCACACAAGGTTCGCCCAAATCGAGTCCCACCCATTGAAAGTTGCCAGTACTCGTACTATAGTAGGTCGAAGCGTCTCCATCGAATGCTCTTTGCGCTTTATCCGCAGTTCCCGAGTAAATCATGGTGCCCTCGAGAAGCTGATCGACTTTCGAATCGTAGGCATACGACAAGCTCGTCAGGAAGAGCAGAAACGGGAGCAGAACGAGGATTCTGTTATGTGTGAGTTTTGACATAGTTACATTATAGATTTACATGCTCGCGTACATATATGTGCACAAAAAGCGGGACAAAGATAGTGATTTTTTTAATTGCTCGCTCTTTCGTGGCACTTTTTTTGTAGGAAAAGGGCAAAAGGTGAGTGTTTTCGAGCTAAATTTACAAAGTCGACGAGGGTGGTTTGCAAACTTTCCCAGTTACGTTGGAAAAGTTCACGTGTGAAGTTGGCAAAGATCACGTGTGAAGATTGCAAAGTTCACGTGTGAAGTTGGGCATCTTCACTAGGGTTGTTTGGCATCGACCTTTGAGGCTCTGAAAATCAAGGAGTTCTAAATCGTCTTCCCCTCCCTATATTGTTGGGGAGAAACGCCTGTCTGCTGACGGAAGAAACGGCCAAAATGCGACTGATTCTTGAAGCCCATCAATGCCGCAATCTGCTTGATGCTTTTACTGCTATCTCGAAGCGTAATTTGTGCAGAACGCACGATTTCATCGCTAATTAACTGGTTGGCAGTCTTTCCAGTCAGTCGTTTGCAGACACTCGAAAAGTACTTCGGAGTGATGTGGAACAGACTTGCATATTCGTTGACATTCAGATAGGGTTGCGAAGGGTCGTGAAGATGTTGCATGAACTGCCTCAAAATATTCTCTCCAGAACTGTAAGTCTGGTGGAACAACTCCTCATCCTGAACCCTTTGCAAGTCATGAAGGTCGTAAGCCATCGAGGCAAAGAGCAAACGAAGGCTCAATTCCTTGTGCGGAGAATCGGGGCTCGAGAGATGATTACTCAGCAGATCGAAGTAGAGACGATAGCGATTTACCGCCATTTCATCGGCATGAAGGATCTTATGCGAAGTGGAAAAAGTGGAGTAAGTCCACTCCATTCGAATCATCTGAGAGAGTTGCGCCACATATTCTGGCGAGAGGAAAAGCACCATAGCATTGAAGTCCATACTCATCATGCTCTTTTCGAAGATGTTTCGCGGCTTGCAGGTAATCACATCGCCCTCTTTCAAAAGGTAAGTTTGGTCGTCGATTGAGAACTGAGCCTGGCCGTGAGTCACCACAGCAAAAAAGAAGCCTTCTACCAGAACATCTGAGATATGTTGGTTGCGAACCTCTTCAAAATCGGAAAAGATGGCAACATGATCGTTGAAATGGAAGTTGAGTTTGCTCCCAACAATCGCTTGAATATCGAGTTTTTCCATAGTTATGTCATTTTCTTCCGCAAATTTAAATCTTTTATTTCACATTTCGTGTCCTTTTAGACATCTTTTTGTTCACTTTTACGCCTAATGATGAATTTTGTGGAGAAATAGGACAAACTTCGTGCCATATTATTATTAAATATGTGGAGAAAAAGTAGTTATTTTGCAGCGCAAAACGAAAAATAAGACAAAACACTATGAATAAAATCATCAAATTCGTTAGTCTGACAGCCACAATTCTGCTGATTGCTTGCGGAAAAAGCGAGAACAACTATCAAGTGGAGCCTTTGAGAGTCACCACAGAAACTGTTTCCGCAAGCTCTGCAACCATCGGAAAGCACTATGTAGGCAAGGTGGAAGAAGAAAGCAGCACACCAGTCAGCTTCACAGGTATGGGGACAGTTACCCGAGTTTATGTGCAAGAAGGACAATATGTGAAAAGAGGTCAGCTGATTGCTGAAATGGACCCCACTCAATGCGAAAACACTCGCCAAGCCGCAAAAGCAGCCCTCGATCAGGCTCTTGATGCGCAAGAACGCATGCAAGTCCTGCACGAATCGCAATCCATCTCCGATATCGATTGGGTAAATGTGCAGACAAAAGTGCGCCAAGCACAATCCAGCCTGGATATGGCGACTAAAGCTTTGAAGGATTGTCGCCTGTTTGCTCCCTGCAATGGAATAGTCGGAAAGAAAGAGATGGAGAACGGAATGACCGCTCTTCCCTCGCAACCAGTTTGCACCATCCTCGATATTTCGAAGGTTAAGGTTAAGGTTTCTATCCCTGAAAAAGAGATTGCCGACTTCAATCCTCTTCAAGGAGGAAATGGTAAAGGTGTGACCATTTCTGCCGAAGCCCTTGGTGGAAAAACGTATCATAGCAAGTACTTCGTTCGAAACGTTCAAGGAGATGTCCTGACACACACTTATGATGTTCGCTTCACAGTACTCAACCCAGGTCTGGAACTGCTGCCAGGAATGGTTGTAAACGTAACTACGGAAACAGATGAAGCAGGTCTTGATGGCGAAAACAGGACGATAACTTTGCCTGTTCGAAGTGTTCAGCAAAGTGCCGACGACCGTCAGTTTGTCTGGATTGTAAAGGGAGGAAAGGCTAGCCGACAGCCTGTTGAAGTAGGGCAAACACAAGGTGATCGCATCGTCATCCTTTCTGGTCTGACAGAAGGAGACATCGTGATTGTGGAAGGCTATCAGAAAGTCAGTGAAGGAAGCGAAGTAAAGTAGAATAAGAGGAACAAATGGAACAAAGAAAACAAAGTGTCTTGATGCGGCATTGGGCTGCTTGGCCACTCAGGAACTGGGGCATCACGGCATTTATCACCATAATATTTCTGGCATTTGGCTTCTACGGACTTGAGCGAATGTCAAAGGACGAATTTCCTCCATTCACAATGAGAATGGGAGTAATCGTGGCCGTTATGCCAGGAGCGACAAGCGAAGAGATAGAAGCACAAGTGGCTCGTCCGCTCGAACGATACATCTTTACATTCAAGGAGGTTGACCGCGCAAAGACAACTACGCAGAGCATGAATGGAATGTGCTTCATGAAAGTTTTCTTCGACGCACGTCTCACCAACCTCGCTCCTATTTGGAACAAGATAAAGCATGGTGTTAACGCCTACAAGAGTCAACTGCCAAAAGGAGTCTTAGCACTTATTGTAAAGGACGACTTCGGCAATGCTTCAGCCCTTCTTATCACGCTGGAAAGCAACGAACGCTCTTATCGCGAACTCCAAGAGTACAGCGACGAACTGGCAGATCGCTTGCGTCGAGTCAAGAGTATCAGTAATGTTCAACAATTCGGAGAGAAGAAAGAGCAGTTGAGCATCTATGTTGATCGCGAAAGACTTGCGGCTTATGGAATCGGACAGGCAGCCCTCGTAAAGGCACTTTCCGACGAAGGATTCACCACTATGAGCGGTAGCATCAGCACTTCTTCTACAAATATTCCCCTGCATCTCGCTATAAATCGACATTCAGAACAGGAGGTAATGGATTACATCATACATTCTGATGCAAGTGGTCAGATTGTAAGGGTGCGTGATATTGCTGAAGTTCGACGCGAATACGACACCAGCGACAGCTATATCGAAAGCAATGGAAAAAGATGTGTCCTGCTTTCTCTCGAAATGACAGAAGGCAACAATATCGTCCATTATGGGGAAGAAGTCAACAAG
>Ga0310786_10006913_pt1 | contig 14944 bp, 8 predicted proteins | sample AusTroGonzalo_MG_FD_203881 | JGI IMG/M metagenome (GOLD analysis project Ga0310786, IMG submission 203881) | Bovine rumen microbial communities from tropical cattle in Woodstock, Queensland, Australia - Gonzalo_03 (v2) (version 2) | ecosystem: Host-associated > Mammals > Digestive system >... | reverse complement strand
AGAGCTCCGCAGAACTCACCCTGTCCGACATCATGATGCAGAAGTACATTGCCATGGGCCCTGACTATCAGAAGTATAATGATGTACGTAAGTACAACTATTATATGCCCAATCCCAAGTACAACAACGAGGTGGTTTACACTGAGATGAAGGATCCTGCCTACCGTACCGGTTCTTCCAGCTCCTTCGAGCCCAGCACCAGCAGCCGCCGTCACTTTGTCCGTCGTTGGCAGCACTCTACTCACGAGACCAACTACAACAACACCGAGGTGACCGCCAGCTATGCCCAGTATGGCCTGACCAGCCCGCTGGATAACACCATCTGGACCATCCCCGTGTTCTGGGATGTAGACTAAGCTCCGGCAATATTATTCCTATTACAGGCGACCTCAAAGGCCGCCTGTTTTTCGTTGGAAATGTAGTGTGAATTATGTACCTTTGGGCTGTGAAACACTGGAATTCTTTTATAACCGTCATTCTGCTGTTAGGGATGCCGGGCTTTTTATGGGCCCAGGAGGTTTCGGATTACGAAACCTATGAACGGGCCGCCGGAACGGATATGCCCCTTCTCCGTTCCCGCGTGGCCGATTCCTACGGCAATTATTTCAATGGAACCTACCTGGCCGATACTTTGGGCTTTCTTGCCGGGGAAATCGTTTTCGAAGGCAAGACGTACAAGAATCTGCACCTGAACCTGGATGCGGTTCTCCAGCACGTCCTCCTGCAGCAGGAAGGTTCCCCCATCATTCTTGATTTGGGCCGGGACCGGGTGCAGTCATTTTCCCGTGGGAGAAAGACCTACGTCAACCTTCCGGCTCAGGGTTACGACCTTCCCGCCGGCTTTTATGAGCTCATGGCCCAGGGCAGGGGAGCCGTGTACAAAAGGGTAAACAAAATATTCAGCCATCTGGTAGATCTGAACCACGACGCCCGGGAATTCATCGGATACGATGACCCTAATTATCGTTCCGACATTTTCGATTATTACCAGCACAAGGAATACTGGTACTGGATCAAGGAAGACGGAACCATCCAGCGTCTGAGAAACAAGCGGAAAATCCGTAACGCCATCCAAACTGTTCAATCCCATGAGACGCATTAGTATCCTCTTTCTCCTGGGGGTGCTTCTGCCCCTGGCCGCCCGTGCCCAGAGCGACACGGTGAGCGTCCGCATGGTATCGGCCGATTCCCTGGTGCAGGTGATGCGCCTGGTGTCGGGAAACAGCCTCTTCATTGCCCGGGCCCAGGACGACCCTGCTACCTACAGTCTGGAGGCCCCGCGTGCCCAGTTCCTGGACCAGGCCCTGCTTAAGCTGCGTACAGCCGGCTACACCGTGACCGAATGGAACGGCAGCCTGTACATCGTGCACGGCCATTCCCTCCACACGGCCATGAGTCCGGACTGGTTCAAGGAGAACCGTCCCCAGCAGGCGGAAGCCGCCGTGCAGGAACAGAATGTGGCCGCCACCTACTTGAACAAAGTCTATGAGATTGGAGACGAGAAACACTTGAAGAAGGGTGGCAAGGCCGTCATCCATGGTTATATCCGGGACAAAGCCACGTCCGAACCCCTGGTGGGCATCACGGTCTTTGACGAAAAGTCCCAAACCTACGCCATGACAGACAGTTACGGCTTCTGGCGCATGCAGGTTCCCACCGGAGACAACCACCTGAATTTCAGCGGTTATCCTATGGAGGACGTCCGCCTGGAAGTGAAGGTGTTTGAAGACGGCGGCCTGGACATCGAGATGAGCGAGAAGGTCATCGCCCTCAAGGCCGCCACCATATCGGCCGAAAGCGTCTCCCTGCACCGCACGGCCCGCATCGGCGTGGAAAAGATCCAGGCCGACCGCATCCAGAAGATTCCCACGGCATTTGGTGAGGCCGATGTGATCAAGGCCGTGCTGGCCCTCCCGGGCGTGCAGTCGGTGGGAGAGGCCTCCTCGGGCTTCAACGTCCGCGGCGGCTCGGTGGACCAGAACCTTATCCTTTACAATGACGGGACGGTGTTCAACCCCAACCACGTGTTCGGCATCCTGTCCTCGTTCAACGCAGACCTGGTGTCCGAAGCAGAACTGTACAAGAGTTCTATCCCGGCCGAATACGGCGGCCGCATCTCTTCCGTGTTGGACATCCGCACCCGCGAAGGCAATGCCCGGAAAGTGAGCGGCTCCCTGGGCCTGGGCCTCCTCACCAGCCGCTTCCACCTGGAAGGTCCCCTGGCCAAGGACAAGACCACCTTCATGCTGGGCGGCCGCACCACCTATTCCAACTGGATTCTGAAGCTGCTCCCCAAGGAGAGCCACTATCACGGCGGCAAGACCTCCTTCCAGGATGTGAACGCGTCCATCACCCACAAGGCCAACGCCCGCAATACCATCCAGGCCTTTGCCTACTGGTCCCGGGACCACTTCTCCTTCGAGACCAATCACGCCTTCGGCTATTATAACCTGAACGGTTCCGTCAAATGGCGTCACATCATGGATGCCAGCAACAACATGGAACTGAGCATGGGATACGATTCCTACCAGAGCAGCGTGGAGGCCGATAAGGATTATGCCTACGGCGCCTACCGCTACCGCCATCAGCTGGCCCAGGAATTCCTCAAACTCAAGTTCAAGTCCACGCTGTCCCAGTCCCATACCCTTTCGTATGGCCTGCAGACCACTATGATGAACTTCCATCCCGGTCACCGGCAGCCCCTGGGAGAGGAATCCGGCATTGCAGACCGGAAGCTTCCCATGCAGCTGGGTCTGGAGCCGGCGTTGTATCTGAGCGACAACTGGACCGTGAACGACCGCCTGTCCCTGGACGGCGGCGTCCGACTGGGCGGCTTTGCCTCGCTGAGCAGCAAGGCCTTCTACCTGATGCCGGAGCTTCGCCTGTCGGCCAAATACTCCATCCTTTCCAACTGGACGGTGAAGGCTGGCGTGAACAGCTTCCGGCAGAATATCCACATGCTCACCAACTCTTCCACCATGTCGCCCATGGACGTGTGGATCATGGCTTCCGACAAGGTCCGTCCCCAGGACGGCTGGCAGGCGGGAGCCGGTATGTACTGGACCTTCGGCCCGGTGGATATTTCCCTGGAAGGCTATTACAAACGCAGTTACAACAGCGTGGATTACCGTTCCGGCACCACGCTGGTCATGAATGAAGACCTGGCGGAGGATCTTCTCACCACCACCGGCAGGGCGTATGGGGCGGAACTGATGGTGCGCAAATCCACGGGCCGTCTCAATGGATGGATATCTTATACCTATGCCCGGTCCCTAATGAAGGAAACCCAGGCCGATGATCCTTTCCCCATCAACGGAGGCAAGTGGTACAATACGCCGCACGACAAACCGCACACCATCAAGATGGTGGCCAACTATAAGTTCACGCACCGGTACAGCATATCGGCCAACCTGGATTATTCCACCGGACGGCCTACGACGGTGCCGGTGGGCGTGTTCTACTATGGCGGTATCCGCCGCCTGGCGTACTCCGACCGCAATGCCGTGCGCATCCCGGACTATTTCCGCCTGGACCTGGCTATCAACGTGGAGCCCAGCCATTACCTGAGGCGGCTCACGCATCTGTCCTTCACCCTGGGCGTGTATAACGTCACGGGCCGCAAGAACGTCTATTCCGTTTACTATACTGCGGAGGGCACCACCGACAAGCCCCAGGGCCACATGGTGTCCGTGTTCGCCACCCAGATCCCTTACATCAACCTTAACCTGAAATTCTGATGAAAAAGCGTTGGCTCATATTGGCAGCAGTCCTGCCCTTGCTGGGGGCTTGCGTCTATGATTATGAGGCGGAGCTCACGGGAGATCAGTACACGGTGGTGTTGGAGGGAGATATCCTGGTGGGTGGCGTCACTACACTGCGTTTCTCCCGCCTGAATCCGGAAGTTTTGGAACCGGATAAGGAAGTGGACTTGTCGGATTACTTAAGTAGTTACTGGGACCCTTCCCGGGATCCCACATCCTCCACCTATCTTCCGGGAACCTGGGATATTCCGATTGATTATACGGCCCGTGTGGAAGGAGAAGACGGTTCGGTGGTGGAAGGTACCGGAATCGGAGGGCTCTGCACCTTGGATACCAGGAGCTTAAGCCCCAATACCCGCTACCGGCTAGTCCTCTATGACAGAAAGAATGACGAAACCTATTCTTCCTCCTGGCAGCAGGCGATGGCCGCTCCCGTCATTGATTCCCTTTCTTACCATAGGACTGACGAGAACCTCGATATCGTGATTACGTTCCATTCGGACGGAAGCACCCCTTATTATTGCCTGGTGTACGATGAGCAGTGGGAGTATCATGCCTATACCACTACCCAATGGCGGTATATCCCCCAGGGCTCGCCGGAACCGGAAAAAGGCTACGTCATTTTCCCGGATCCCGAAATGGGTGTGGGAGATTACTATGGCCGGATTTTCGATGTCATGGAGAATTACCCCAACTACACCTGTTGGGACCAGTCCGTCTCCGGCGTAAGCTCTGTGGTCACCACGGGCGCCATGGTCTCCAACAAGATGGTGGATTATGTGCTGAAGACTTTCACTCCGGACGACCGGAAGACCAGTGTGGCTTACAGGCCCATCGTCTCTATCCGAATGATTTCCAAGGAGAGTTTCGCTTACTGGGAAAGTCTGGACAAGGCTTCTACCCAGACAGGAGACCTCTTCTCGCCCATCCCCAGCCTGCTCAGGGGTAATGTCATCAATGAAAGCAATCCGACCGCCCAGGTCATAGGCTATGTGGGCGTTTCGCAGCAGGTGACGGCCGACCGGCTCATCAAGGCCAATGAAATTGATTTCTACCGGCAGCCCCGCGAAATTGCAGAAGAACTGAAGATGAGGTCCATCGGCTGGGGCGAGGCCAGGGGAGTCAAACTGGTCCAGATGAGAAGTGAGTACAATTTGGGGAACCGTCCCTGGAAGCTTGAGTTCCCCGAGTCGGAGTCGGACAGCGGCGACGCAGAACCCTTTTATGTATGGATACCCGAGAGGTGCATGGACTGCCGTGAACAGGGAGGCACAACAACCAAGCCGTCCGACTGGCCGGAATAGGAGGAAGCAAGCATGAAGAAACTCTTATTAATAATAGGAATAGCAGGAGCTATTTGCCCGGCATTCGCCCAGAGGGCAGAGCGTACTTACGTCACCACAGACCGCGACTGGTACGCCGCGGGGGAAACCGTCTATCTGTCGGCCTTCTGCGTGGATGTGTCAGAGGGAGTCCATCTTTCGGATTTTAGCGCCGTGGCGTATGTAGAACTGACCTCGGCCGATGGGATGGCTCTTGGCGGCAAAGTGGCGCTTCTGGGCGGCCGCGGCGCCGGCAGCCTGGTCCTGCCCCGCAACCTGCCCACCGGCAATTACCGGCTCAGTGCCTATACTGCCCTTTCCGGAAGGGAAGGGAATTATGATCCCCGCACGGGTTCCCGCATCATCAGCGTTTACAACACCCTTTCCACTGAACGGGTAAAGGATGCCGTTGAGATAGGGGCAGCCCCTGCTTCCCAGCCTGTTCAGTCCTCCGGCTCCCTGCAGGTGAGGACGCTGCAGGACGGACGTATCGGCCTTACTTCTTCCCAGGCTGTAAGCCTTTCCCTGTCCGTTTATCGCAACGAACCTTTCCCTTCTTATGGTAAGGGTTCGCTGGCGCAGGCCCTGAGCGTTCCCGCCGGTCCTGCCACCCAGGACGCCGTTCCGGAATATGACGGGGAAATCCTGACCCTGCATCTGACCGTTCCTGACGGGCAGCCGCTTACCGGACTGACATCTCCGGAGGTGTTTGTGTCCCGTCCCGGCCATCCGGAAGATCTATATGCAGCCCGTTTGCAGGAGGACGGAAAGGCCCGTTTCTTTACCAGCAATTTCTTCGGCCCGGGAGATATGGTGGTGGCCATGAAGAAAGGTGCCCCTGCCTTTAAGGTGGAGGTGGAAAGCCCTTATCGTCAGCTGGAGCCCGGAGCCATTCCCGCTTTGGTGCTGGATCCTTCCCGGAGCGAAGCCCTTACCCGCCTGGGCGCGCGCATGCAGGTGACATCGGCCTTTGATTCCGACACCTTGTATCAGCGGCTTCCGGCCCGGCAGATTGCTTTCCTTTCAGACAAAAGCACCCGTTACATCCTGGACGATTATACCCGCTTTGCCACTCTGCGTGAGGTCTTTGTGGAATATCTGTCCGATATCCGTCCCCGCGGCAGGGGAGAGGATCTGGAACTGCAGGTGCGTTCCTTCAAAAGGGAAGGCGCCGGTATGGTTTTCAGGGACGATCCTTCGCTCATCCTGGTGGACGGCGTTCCGGTGTTCAACCATAATCTGGTCTATAATCTGGATCCAGCCCTGGTGAAGAGTGTGGAGGTTTATCCCTACTACACCACTTTCGGCCAACTCATGTATAGTGGCGTAGCCAACTTCGTCACCTTTAAGGGAGATATGGGCGGCATCCGTTTCGGGGATAACGTGCGCATTCTGGATTACTCCGGCGTCGCTTATCCCGTGGCCTTCACCACTCCTTCCGAAGATCTCCGCTATCCCTCCCAGCGGGAGACTCTCCTGTGGCAGCCGGTAGTGGAACTCCAGGCCGGGGAAGAACTGGTTTTGCCGCACCTGCAGGCCGAGGAAGGGATGGTCCTGGTGGCGGAAGGCCTGACAGAAAGCGGTGAGCCTGTTTTAGTTACCAAGCTACTTTAATAAAATAGTTAAAAATGCTTGGGGGTTATAGTTAATTATACTAACTTTGCTTCGCGTTTTGACTGAAACTAATACCTTAACCTTTTATTAACACCTACCTAATTTTAACCAACCGTTATTTTTCTATGAAAATGACAAAGCTTTTTGCTGCATGCGCGGCTGCGTTCCTCATGCTTGGAACGGGTTACGCGTATGCCGCCACGTCCTCGTCTGAGGTTGTGGCCGATCAGCAGCAGGTCCGGATCACCGGTACTGTTGTTGACGCTCAAGGGGCTCCCGTTCCGGGTGCCAGTGTCATCATCAAGGGAACAAGTACCGGAACCATGACCGACGCCAAGGGTGTATTTTCCCTTTCCGTCCGTCCCGGCGCTACCCTTGAGGTTTCCTGCATCGGCTATGCTACCATTACCGTAGCAGCCAAGGACAACGTCAAGATTGTCCTGGAAGACGATGCCGAACTCCTGGCCGAAACCGTCGTTGTGGGTTACGGCGCACAGAAGAAGGTGAACCTGACCGGTGCCGTTACTTCTGTGAATGTTGACAAGGCCCTCGAAGGACGTCCCATCCCGGACGTTGCACGTGGTCTCCAGGGTATGGCCCCTGGTCTGAATGTGCGCGTGGGTTCTACGGAAGTTGGTTCCGACGCCATTCTGCGTATCCGTGGCCAGCGTGGTTCCATCGAAGGTTCCTCCGCTCCGCTTATCCTCTTGGATAACGTTGAGATTCCTTCCCTGAACCTCGTGAACCCCGATGACGTAGAGTCCGTCTCCATCCTGAAAGATGCAGCCTCCGCTTCCATTTACGGTGCTAAGGCTGCTTTTGGTGTTATCCTGATCACCACCAAGAAGGGAGCCAAGGAAGCCGACCGCGTAAACATCACCTATTCTGGAAACATGGCTTTCCAGAGCATGGCCAAGAAGTATGAGATGGCCGATGTGGAAGCTCTCCACTACTGGGTAGAATCCGCCGAACGTGTGGGCAGCTACAACCCCGTGGGCGCCTTCTGGCTCATCGACCGTGCCGGTTACAACGCCGCCGTGGCTTGGAAAGAGAAGTACGGAAACGGCAAGCTGGATCCCGACTCTCCCATGACCTATGGTCGTGACTGGTATGTGGATGGTTCCGGCCGCAAGATCGGTATCCGTACCTACGATCCTTATTATTACAATGTGCGCAAGTCCGCCCCTGCCATGACCCACAACATCTCCGTTGCCGGTAACAAGGGCCGTACGGACTACAACATCAGCCTGGGTTACCTGGACCAGAAGGGTATGATGAAGAACACGGACTACGACTTCTATCGCCGTTACAACGCCAACGTCCGTATCAACACCCAGATCAACAACTGGCTCGCCGTACACGCCGGTATGATGATGACCCACTCCACCAAGTCCTGGGCCCTCTCTACCACCTCCACCACGGCTGACCAGTGGTATTACCTCTTCCGCTGGGCCGCCAACTACCCGCTGGTAGCCAAGGATGAGAACGGTAACGACCTCCGTACCATGGCTTATGAGACTTCCATCGCTCACCAGGCCAAGACCAAGACCCTCTACCAGAGCGTGAACGTGGGTACCACCATCACCCCGCTGAAGAACTGGAACATCAATATTGACTACACCTACGCCAATAACAACACCCAGACCTTCAAGCCCGGTTTCACCATCTATGGTGCCAACACCTGGTCTGCCGCCAAGCCGCTCCTCAAGGACGGTTCCACTTATACCGTGGCCAACGAATGGAATGAATACAACGGCCTGGGTTCCCAGATTACGGCTTACGGCCTGCCCGTGGAACTCTATCAGCCTTCTTCCTACAACCTGATCAACCAGGATTCCGGCACTTCCCAGCGTCAGACCTGGAACATCACCTCCTCCTACGACCTCAAGGTCGGTGAGAACCAGTTCAACTTCCTCCTGGGTTCCAACATCGTTGGTTACGACTACACCTATGTGTTCGCCCAGAAGAAGGACCTGATGGATATCAACAACCCTCAGTTCGCCCTGGCAACCGGTACCGAGACCGTTAGCGGTAACAACACCTGGAGCTCCACTGCCGGTTTCTTCGGCCGTGTGAACTACAACTACAAGGAGCGCTATCTCCTGGAAGCCAACCTCCGTTACGACGGTTCCTCCAAGTTCCCCACCGCCCTTAAGTGGCGCTGGTTCCCTTCCTTCTCCGCCGGTTGGCGTGTGACCGAAGAGCCTTGGATGCTTGGTGTGAAGGACGTTCTCTCTTCCATGAAGCTCCGCGCTTCCTGGGGTATGATCGGTGACCAGACGGTTGCTTCTTCCCTGTATATTCCGCTCATGGGTTCCCAGACCACTTATTGGATGCACAGCAACGTGAAGGATTCCGCTTATGCTACTCCCGGTCTGGTGGCTTCTGACATTACTTGGCAGGACATCATCACCACCGACTTCGGTTTGGATTTCTCCCTGTTCAATCAGGTTAACGTCAGCTTCGACTGGTACAACCGTGACACCAAGAACATGATCGTTCCTATGGAGGGCATGGGTTACAACGTGGGTGCTACCGCTCCCAAGGGTAACTATGGTAACTTGAGAACCCGTGGTTGGGAACTCGAGATCAGCTATGGCAAGACGTTCTCCAACGGTCTCAGCCTGTCTGCTACCGCCACCCTCGCCGACGCCAAGACCGTCATCACCAAGTACGGTAACAACGCCCAGTCCATCGACGGCTGGTATAACGGCAAGGTGGATGGTGAGATCTGGGGTTACCGCGTAGACCGCCTCTTCCAGAACGACGACTTCGCTTATGACGCCGACGGCAACCTGATCAAGCTGGCCGACAAGTACGGTGCTTACTATCAGTACGCTGCTGGTAAGGATTACGCCACCCAGGGTAAGATTGCCAGCGGCAGCCTTATCTCCGGTCCTGGTGATGTCAAGTTCGTGGATGTCAACGGCGATGGCCTCATCTCCGACGGTGAAAGACTCATTGGCGTTTACGATAAGGACAATACTGACAACGAGGAACTCTGGGGCAAGTCCCGTCACGGAGACCTCGAGGTCATCGGTAACACCACTCCCCGTTACGAGTACGGTTTCCGCGTAGACATGGACTACAAGGGCTTCGACTTCTCCGTATTCTTCCAGGGTGTTGGCAAGCGCGAGATGCTGGGTTCCTCCTGGACCTCCATCCCCGGTTACAGCTCCGGTGATGGTGGTATGGCTGCAACCTTCGCCAACGACTTCTGGTACGAGACCAAGGACGCCAGCGGAAAGGTGATCGCCTTCAACTACGATGCCTTCTATCCCAAGGCTGCCAACTGTGGCCGTAGCCTCATCTTCAACATGGTTCCCAGTGACCGCTACCTCCTGAACATGGCTTACCTCCGCGTGAAGAACATCACCCTGGGATACACCATCCCTCAGAAGATTACCCGCAAGATCAACATGCAGAAGGCCCGTGTGTATGTGTCCCTGGAGAACTTCTTCACATTCGATCACCTCAGAGGTCTGCCTATCGATCCGGAAGAAATCACCGGTTACTCCTCCTTCAACGACAGCAACTACAACTCCAGCTTTGCTGGTATTGCAGCTCCTGCTTACAAGAGTGCCTCCTTCGGCGTTCAGGTTACCTTCTAATTTAGCATAAGCATATGAAAAAGTTTATCAATATTCTCTTTGCTGCCGCTCTTACCCTTGCGCTCACCGGATGCCAGAACTTCCTCACCAGAGATAACCTGACTTCGCTGGATGACGTTACTTATTGGAGATCCGAGCAAAACGTCCGTCTGTTCGTGAACGGTGCTTACGGAAACTACTTCAGCGGCTATTCCGACAACTGGGGTCAGGTCAATGCCCCCGGCGTGTACTCTGCAGGTGAATACAGCGATGACTACACCTCCTCCGGTGTCCAGCGCAACATCCTGCTTTCCGTCCCGGCCGACAACTGGTACCGTGCCGAGTCCACCGCTTACCGTGGTGTCTGGCTGGCCCGCCGTGCCGGTTCCGCCTGGAACTTCGCCTATGTCCGCAAATGGAACCTCCTCATGGACCGTCTGGAGACCATGAAGGAGAACAACTTCCTCACCGATGAGGAATACAAACACTGGATGGGCGTGGCCCGCTTCCTCCGTGGCTGGGAATACAGCCGCCTGGTGTTGAGCTTTGGTGATGTCCCTTACTTTGACAAGGAAGTGGCCTCCGATGATATCGAAACCCAGTTCAAGCCCCGCGACCCTCGTTCCGAGGTCATGAACAAGTGCCTGGAAGACTTCCAGTATGCCATTGCCAACGTGCGTGAGAACGACGGCCAGAACTACATCAACAAGTATGTGGTGGGTACCATCGCATCCCGTTGCATGCTGTACGAAGGTACCTGGTATGTCTATCACAAGAACGACGAGGCCATGAAGACTTCCTCCAACATCGAGGCTAACGCCAAGAAGTTCCTGGAAGCTGCCCGTGACTTCTCCGCCGTGGTGGTCAACTCCGGCAAGTTCGCTTTCGATACCGATTTCCGCACTCTGTTCGGAACCCTCTACAAGACTCCGACCAGCAAGGAAATCATCCTCTATCGTGAGTACAACAAGAGCGTGAACGCTTCTGCCCAGCACTGCATCGCCTCCTATTCCGGTGGTAACGGTGGTTATGAGAGCCAGATCACTTCCGGTAACCTCTCCACCCTGAAGGCTTGGATCTGCAACGACGGTCAGCCTTATTCCAGCACTACCGTTGAAGGTGCTGACAGCTGGAGAATGCAGGATATGGTCAAGACCCGTGACCCTCGTTTCGAAGCTTCCTTCGTGGACGAGCCCGTCCTCTCCGGTCCTACCGGCCTGTATTCCGAGAAATTCATCGACCGTATTGGTGTGCAGTATGCCTACAACGGCCAGACCTGCCCTCCTTGCTACGCTTCCGATACCAATGAGAACGGTTATCCCTGCGTCCGTTACGCAGAGAGCGTCCTGAACTGGATTGAGGCCAAGGCCGAGCTTGCCGAGCACTTCGGTGGCGCCGCCGTGACCCAGGAAGACCTGGACAAGTCCATCAACGCCATCCGTCAGCGTCCTCTGGACGAGACCGCTATCGCCAAGGGTGTTCAGAAGACCGCCCCTCTGATGCTTTCCGCTATTCCTGACGATCCCGCCCGTACCGGTGATCCCATCAAGGCCACCCTGGGTTACAAGACCGCCGGCGCCGTCTCCCCGCTTCTTTGGGAAATCCGCCGCGAGCGTCGTATGGAATTCTTCCTGGAGCAGTACCGTCCTCAGGATATCCGCCGTTGGGGCCAGCTGGAGCTCATGCTCATCGCCAACAACCCGGATCTGGGCGTAGGTGGTTGGGTTGAACTCGACCTCGCCGCTACTCTCACCTCCGAGCAGGCTGCTGATCTCCCTGGCAACCGTCAGGCCCAGACCACGAACCTGAAGAAGACCAAGGCCAACGTGGGTTACAACCTCCTGACCAAGGGTAACTTTGACATCGTGGCTGTCTATCCTCTTGAAGGCACCAACGCTGACGGCACCCTCAAGCTGGGTGACGCTCAGTTCTGGAGCGACAAGGTGGGCGACGTGTCCGTGATGCGTGGTTTCCTCCGTCCCCAGAAGATCCAGGACCGTGACGCCCGTAACGTGGATGTCCGCAACTATCTGGAGCCCATCTGCACGGATGTGATGAACCAGTACGCTGAAAAGGGATTCGAAATCAAGCAGAATCCTGGTTGGTAATAGCCAAATCTGAATGAATGATGGGGGAGGGCTCGGTTTTTGAACCCTCCCCCTTTTCAAAAAAGCCTATGAAAAAGGTAATACTATCCCTTTGCGCCTTCTGCCTGCTGGCGCTTAGCGTAAGGGCCCAGTCTGCCCAGGCCGATTTTGAGGCCACGCTGCCCGACAGCGTCAAGTACGTGATGCCCGCCTTCGGCCCCGGCAACATCCTATACAAGGACGGCGGCTTCTCCCGCGGGTCCTTCAACATCTGCACGGTGGACAACACGCTCCGCTACATCGATACCGACAAGTCGGAGAAAGTGCTGGCCGATCCTTCCCAGGTGGAGAGCGTGTCCATCTCCGGCGTTCTCTTCCTGCATGCGCAGAACATGTATCTGGGCGTGGTGGGGGATTACGACGAGGTCCTTCTGTGTGTAGAAAAGCGCATGGTCTTTGACGACAGGAAGGCAGGAGCCTACGGCACAACATCGGCCACCTCCAGCATCAAGACGGTGGGGACGGCTACGGACAATGGAGCCACGTTCCGTTTCTCCAACGTCAAATACGAAATCAAGGAAACGCCCTATCTTTACAAAAAGGGACGCGTTTACGTCCCCTCCAAAAAGACGCTCACCAAGCTCTTCCCCGCCAAGAAGGCCGATATAGAGGCCTATCTTGAGGAAACCCGCATAGAGTTCTCCGATTACCGGCAGGTGGAGGCTCTGTTGGAAAAGTTGAAGTAGTGTATGAAAGGTATGATAAAACGTTACTTACTCTATGGAGGGGCCCTTCTCCTGCTCCTGGCAGGTTGCCAGAAGAAGGAGATCCCCGTAGACAAGATTGTGGTGACCCCCGAAGTGGTCAAGCTCTTCGTGGGGGAAACCCAGGAAATACAGGTGGAATGCTATCCCTCTTCCGCCACCAACCTGGACCTTCTGACCGTGGCCAACAGCAACCCCGAGGTGGCCGATTTCGAGAATGGGAAGCTCCTGGCCAAGTCGCCCGGCTACACCCAGATCCTGGCCCGCTGCGGCAATGTATCGGGCAAATCCGGCGTGACGGTCTATGCCGGCTGGTTCACCAAAAGGGACCAACGCTACGGCGTAGACATAGCCAGCGGTTATAACCTGCTTATGGGTGACTCTACGCCCCAGGCCATTGAACTGGAGCTGACGCACCAGGTAGACGCCAACAACCAGGAACATTTCTGGCTGTGGATGCTGTGCAGCGAGTTCGGAAAGACCATCGATTTCTCCGGCGTAGTAGGGGAGACCATGGTGGCCGTATATCTGAATAACAACGAAGACGGTTATACCCTCTTTGGCGGCTCGGAACCCGGCTGTTCCCTCCGTTCGGCCGACTGGGTCACGGATGTGAGCGACATCTCCCTGGTCAAGGGCACCCTGAAAGTGGAGCAGCCCGAAAAGAACCGCTATAAGGTAAAGGCCGATTTTGAACTTTCCAACGGCTTCAAGTTTACCGCCGATTGGGATGGCTATCCTGCCATGAAAACTGAATAGACAAATATGAAACGCATGCTGCTGACGGTGGCCGCCCTGCTGGTGGCCCTCCTTTCCCGGGCCGAAGGTTGGGTCCGGATCAATCAACTGGGCTACTTGCCCGAGGCCACCAAAGTGGCGGTTTATATGGGTTCTGAGGTGCCCGTCCAGTTCACGCTGGTAGACGCCTATACCGACAAGGAGGTTTTCCGGGCCGATGCCCGCCCCACGGGCCCGCTGGGGCAGATGGCCGCGACGGCGCGCCTGGATTTCAGCGCCTTCCAGACGCCGGGGGCATACCGTATTGTGGCAGGGGACGGCACTTCGGAAACCTTCCCCATCGGCCCCCAGGTATATGAAGGGGCGGCCGATTTTGTGCTCAATTACATGCGTCAGCAGCGCTGCGGCTGGAATCCCTTCCTCCGCGAGAACTGCCACCAGGAGGACGCCATTATCATCTATCATCCCACCAAGAGCGGTCAGCATCTGGATGTGCGCGGCGGCTGGCACGACGCCTCCGACTGCCTGCAGTACACCACCACCACGGCCAATGCCATCTACCAGATGGCCTACGCTTATGAGTCCAATCCCGGGGCTTTTGGCGACGCTTACCAGACCGACGGTACGCCCGGCGCCAACGGCATTCCGGACATCGTGGACGAGATTCGCTGGGGCCTGGACTGGCTGGACCGCATGAACCCCGAACCGGGGGAATACTACAACCAGCTGGCCGATGATCGCGACCATGTGGGCATGCGCCGTCCGCCGGAAGACCAGGCGGATTATGGCTGGGGCAAGGGCGGCGCCCGTCCGGTCTATTACTGCACCGGCGAACCCCAGCAGCAGGGCCGTCACGGCGGGGTGAACAAGACTACGGGCAAGGCCTCCATCGTCGGCAAGTACGCCTCCTCCTTCTCCATAGGCAGCCGTGTGCTGGAACCTTTCTATCCCGAACTGGCCGCCCGCATCAAGGCCAAGGCGGCCGATGCCTGGGAAACCGGCGTGAAGTATCCCGGTTTCCACCAGACGGCTTCCATCGTGAGTCCGTATATCTATGAAGAGACCAAC
>Ga0310786_10006912_pt1 | contig 14945 bp, 8 predicted proteins | sample AusTroGonzalo_MG_FD_203881 | JGI IMG/M metagenome (GOLD analysis project Ga0310786, IMG submission 203881) | Bovine rumen microbial communities from tropical cattle in Woodstock, Queensland, Australia - Gonzalo_03 (v2) (version 2) | ecosystem: Host-associated > Mammals > Digestive system >... | reverse complement strand
TGGAGATCATGAAATGGGCGTGCTTCTTGTGGACATTCTGAATCATCTGCTTACCGTTCGCGAAGTCCTCAGCTAAGAAGTCCATCGCGTTCCACAGATAGTTACTGCCCCAGTACTGCCAGTCCTGGATAATACCATCGAGAGGCACCTGCAGTTCACGGTACTTATCGACAATACCCTCTGTCTCGCGGGCTGTCTTATAACGCTCCTTCGACTGCCAATAACCGTAAGTCCACAACGGGAACATGGGCACGTCGCCCGTCAGGTAACGCATCTGGGCAATGACGCCGTCAGCCGAGCCGCCATACATGAAATAATAGTCTACGCCTTCGCCCACTTCGGCATCGAAGGTCATTCCCTGGGCATTGTCTTCAAACAATGTCGGTGAGTAGTTCTCCCAGTAGAGTCCCCAGCCCTTGATGCTTTGCAGCACATTCTGGAAATCTTCCAGATTCGACTGCTCCATACGTTTCTTCTCACCGCGACGGTTCATCTTGCCGTTCTGGATCGTGCCGAGACCGTAGACTGCCTCATCCTTATCCAGCGTAAAAGTCTGACGGGCTTCCGCCACATCACAACTTTTCTCCTTCAGCAGCAGCTTGCCCTTGGCGGTCAGGAAAGTCAGATTCCCCTGGGCATCCTGTTTCACCGTCAGCTCGCTGGATTTCCAGACTCCTCCAGACTCCGAGATCAGGGGATCTGTCGGCTTCGCCGTAATGACCAGCGTCTTCGTGGGCTGCCCCTTCACAATGTGTACGATACTCGGAGTGATAAACTCCACCTTAACATTCTGCGCAGATACGGCGACCGTGAGCATCACGGTCATCCATGTGATAACAAGTCTTTTCATATCATTGGTTTTGTTGATTTGGCTGCAAAATTATAAAAAAAGTGTCAATTTCCCACTTTATTTTGTTTCATTATTTTTTGTTTTTGAAAAAATTCGTAACTTTGCAGCATGATGACAAAGAAACTTTACCTAACCATGATAGCTCTGATGATGGGCTGTCAAGCAATTATTGCTCAGAAAAGCATTGTCATTCTCTATGAGAACGATGTCCATTGTGGTATCGACGGCTATACCAGGCTGGCCGGTCTTCGCGATGCCATCGAGGCTTCTGATACAGCCTATGTCGGAGCCGTCTGCGTGGGCGATTTCTTGCAAGGCAACACCACGGGTGCCATCTCCAAAGGTCAGTACATCACCGACATCATGCGACTGATGGACTACCATGCCCTGACCCTCGGCAACCATGAGTTCGACTACGGTGTGCCTCGTCTGAAGGAGCTGCTAGCGCAGGTGGCTGCGCCTGTGGTTTGTGCCAACTTCTACGAGGCTGGCGAGCCGCAGCCCGTATATGCCCCATACGTCATCCATCAGTACGGCGATAAGAAGGTGGCCTTTGTCGGTGTCTGCACGCCGGAGACAATGATCCTCGAGGGCTACGCGTTCTACGATACCAACGGCATCCTGCTTTACGACCTCAAGCCGAAGGACTTCTACCAGCTCATCCAGCAGGCCGTCGATGCTGCCAGGAAAGAAGGAGCCGACTATGTGGTTCTGCTCTCGCACGTGGGAGAGACGCCGCAGTCGATGGGCTTCAGCTCCCACCGGATTGTGAACAACACCCGCGGCATCGACGTGGTGCTCGACGGCCACTCTCACGAGATCTTCGAGGGCGTGAAGGTGAAGAACCTCGACGGCCGTGAGATCACCGTCACCCAAACGGGTACGCAGTTCGTTAATGTGGGCAAGCTGGTCATCACCCCCGATGGCCGTTTCACCACCCAGCTCGTCAAGCGTAAAGATATCCCCTATGAGAACGCTAAGGTCACCGCAACCACCGACAGCATCCACCAGATGGTGGAGGCCGTGACTTCTGAGAAGGTTGGTCACAGCGACTACCGACTGGTGGTTAGCGACGAAAATGCCCGGTGGATTGTGCGCGGAGAGGAAACGAATGCTGGTGACCTCGTGACCGATGCCTACCGCTACGCCATGAAGGCCGATATCGGACTTGAGAATGGCGGGGGAATCCGTAATGACATCATGCCCGGCGACATTACTTACGGCGACATCATCGGCATGCTGCCTTACGACAACACCCTGCGCCGTATCATGGTCTCTGCCGAACAGCTCCAGCAGATGCTCACCCGTTGTACAGCCCTCCTGCCCGTGCTCGACGGCAACTTCCCACAGGTCTCGGGCATGCGGTTTACCATCCACAGCAAGAGCCACCGCGTCAGCGACATCGAGATTCTACAAGAAGATGGCAGCTACAAGCCCATCGACATGCATCGCACCTATAGCGTAGCCATCACCAGCTACAACCACGATGCCGGCGGATTCTTCGACTGCTTCAAAAAATGCGTGGTACTCCAGGAGAGCGCTTTGCGCTACTACGAGGCGCTGTCAGACTATCTGAAGAATGTCCTCAAAGGCGACACCGGCAAGGCCTACGCCCAGCCACAGAGTCGCATCAGGATCATCGACGACTAACGGTTAATCCTCAGCACAGGGGCAATCTTGTTGCATGGCGCCGGAAGATTCACCTCAAGCCCGTCGGAAGTCTGACGGGCTTTGATTTTGCCGTAGCCCAAGAGATAGACACTCGTGATGCTCTTGCGGAAATCAGAATTGCCCTTGGCCAACGACTTGATGACGAGTTTGCCATCCTGCGGCCACCCCATCGCCGTCACATACAGATACTTCCTGGTCTGATTGAAGCGGATATCGCGATAGTCCATGCCGTTATACTGGCCCTCGTTAAAGCCCTGGGCATTGATGGCGATATTCTTCTCAGCCACAGGTCCCTCACCGAACTTCACCCACGGACGGGTACCGAAGATGCTCTCGCCGTTCTGCGTCATCCAGGCTTCCAGCTCATCCAGGAACTGCGCCTCCTTCTCGTCGTAGGTACCGTCAGCCCGCAAGGGGATATTCAGCAACAGGCAGCCGTTCTTCGAGACAATGTCCACCAGCTGCTTCACCAGATTCGTGGCGATGCGATAGCCGCGCTCGTAGGTCCGCGTGTTATAGTGCCAGTCACCTATGCAGTTACACGTCTGCCAAGCCTCGGGCATGATGGCATTGGGCGCACCGCGCTCCACATCCCAGGTCAGCGCTTTCTTCTGCTCGTCGTTCAGGATCTTGCCAAATACCACACCCCGCGGGTTCTTATTATACAGATGGGTGACAATCTTCAGGCCGCAGTCGCTCAGGGGATAGAAGGGCAGCACGGTCACATCGAAATAGATGAGGTCGGGATTGTAGCGATTGATGGCGTCGAGGGTACGGTCATAGAAGTTGGTGACAAACTCAGGCGACGGCGGACAGGCGCCGTTCTCCCAGCCCCACTGACTGTGGATAGCGCTGTTCGACCACGAACGGTCGCTCATGGGATGATTCTGCTGATAGAGCATCTGCGGGTCGTAGCCTTCCCACCATTTACCTTTTCCGTCTTCCTTCTTCAGTTTGCCATCATAATACACACCTGCTTTGGGGCCGTTCTGGTCGTAGCGCTGTGCCGGCTCATACCACGTCCACGCATGATCGGCATGGAACGAGATACCCAACGGTAGTCCGGCCTTCTTGGCAGCCTTCGCCCAACCGTCCAGAATGTCTTTATGAGGACCTATATTCTTCGAGTTCCAAGGCTGATACTGCGAGTCCCACAGGTCATAGTTATCATGGTGATTTCCCAATACGAAGAAATACTTCGCGCCACAACGCTTATAGCGCTCTACCAATGCCTCGGGGTCCCATTTCTCGGCCTTGAACAGCGGCAGGATATCCTTGAAGCCGAACTCCGACGGATGGCCGTAGTGCTCCACATGATACTTATACTGGCCATTGCCCTCGATATACATGCCTCGGGCCATCCAGTCGCCGCTTCCCTCCACGCATTGCGGTCCCCAGTGGGCCCAAATGCCAAACTTCGCATCGCGGAACCACTCCGGAGTCTGGTGCGTCTCCAACGATTGCCAAGTAGGTTCATACCGTCCCGTCTGCATTTTCTCATGCTGCTCCGATACGGGCACTTGATACGTCTGCGCCATTGCTACAGTCATACCGCAGCACATAGCCAATGTCATAATGATTTTCTTCATAATTTTACTCGTCCATCAGTTTGCGATAGCGGGCGCGTTTGGGTTCCTCCAAGCCCAGACGCTGAGCCTTGTTACTTTCGTATTCACTATAGTTGCCCTCGAAGTAGAACACCCTACCCTCGCCCTCGAAGGCCAGGATATGCGTGCAGATACGATCCAGAAACCAGCGGTCGTGACTGATGATCACCGCACATCCGGCAAAAGCCTCTAGACCTTCTTCAAGAGCCCGCAGCGTGTTCACGTCGATATCGTTGGTGGGCTCGTCGAGCAACAGCACGTTACCCTCTTGTTTCAAGGCGATGGCCAGATGCAGGCGATTGCGCTCACCACCCGACAACACCGCACATTTCTTCTCCTGGTCGGCGCCACTGAAGTTGAATCGCGACAGATAGGCCCGCACGTTGACATCCTTACCCCCCATGCGGATGGTCTCATTACCGCCGCTCACCACTTCATAGACGGATTTAGCGGGGTCAATATCCTTGTGTTGCTGATCCACATAACTCAGCTTCACCGTCTCGCCCACAGAGAACGAACCGGCATCAGCCTGTTCCAAACCCATGATCAGCCGGAACAGCGTTGTCTTTCCAGCGCCATTGGGGCCGATCACGCCTACGATGCCATTGGGCGGCAGCGTGAAGTTCAGATCTGTAAACAGCGGCTTCTCCGGATACGATTTTGCCACATGCGCGGCCTCGATCACCTTATTACCCAGACGCGGACCGTTGGGGATAAAGATTTCCAGTTTCTCTTCCTTCTGTTTCTGCTCCTCGTTGAGCATCATCTCGTAGGAGTTCAATCGGGCCTTACCCTTGGCGTGACGGGCCTTCGGCGCCATACGCACCCACTCCAACTCACGCTCCAGCGTCTTTCTGCGTTTCGAAGCCGTCTTCTCCTCCTGAGCCAGGCGCTGCGACTTCTGCTCCAGCCACGACGAATAGTTACCCTTCCAGGGTATTCCCTCGCCGCGGTCGAGTTCCAGAATCCACTCGGCCACATCGTCGAGGAAATAGCGGTCGTGGGTAACGGCAATCACCGTACCCTCGTACTGCTGCAGGTGCTGTTCCAACCAGTCGATCGACTCTGCATCCAAATGGTTGGTAGGCTCGTCGAGCAACAGCACATCGGGTTTCTGAAGCAACAGACGACACAATGCCACACGACGACGCTCACCACCACTCAGGTTCGTTACCGGCCAATCGTCCGGAGGACAATTCAGCGCGGCCATCGCGCGATCCAGTTTCGAGTCTATATTCCAGGCATCGGTCGAATCTATCACATCCTGCAGTTCGGCCTGTCGCTGCATCAGCTTATCCATCTTGTCGGGATCCTCGTAGTATTCAGGCAGTCCGAACTTAACGTTGATTGCGTCGTATTCTGCCAAAGCATCATACACGTGCTGCACACCCTCCATCACGTTCTCCTTCACCGTTTTTTCCTCGTTCAGCGGCGGGTCCTGAGGCAGATAGCCCACGCTATAGCCCGGACTCCACACCACATTTCCCTGATACTGCTGATCCAGTCCGGCAATGATCTTCATCAGCGTAGACTTACCTGCACCGTTCAGACCAATAATACCGATCTTGGCACCATAGAAGAAACTCAGGTAGATGTTCTTGAGCACTTGTTTCTGGTTCTGCTGGATGGTCTTGCTCACTCCCACCATCGAGAAAATCACTTTCTTGTCGTCAACTGTCGCCATAGCTTATTTGTTATTCGTTTGATTCATTTCACACCGCAAAGATACAAAGAAAAATCGGAAATAACTAAATAAACGTTTCTTTTTGTTTGATAATTGTTTCAAATGACCACGAATCATTGGAGAGATACAATTATTTTCGTAATTTTGCAACAAAAATCAGACTAACATGAAACGAACTGCAGTTATTCTATTGGTACTATGCGCCTCAATAGCTATGATGGCGCAAGAGAAATTCTGTATTGCCAAAGACGGTAAGGTGGCCACCATCCTTGTAGATGAGAACGACTGGAAAGGCGTCATCCGCGCCGCCCGTGACCTCGGCGACGACATGCGCAAAGTAACGGGCGTAGCCGCGCCCGTCGTCGTTAAGTCTGCTGCTGTGCCACAGCAGCCTGCTTCCATCCTCGTCGGAACCATTGGCAAGAGCCGCCTCATCGACCGCCTCATCAAGCAGAAGAAGCTCGATGTGAAGCCTATCAAAGGCCATTGGGAGGCGTACGTGATCGATGTGGTGGACGGCAAACTCATTATCGCCGGCAACGACAAGCGCGGCACCATCTACGGCATCTACGAGATATCGCGCCGCATTGGTGTATCGCCTTGGTATTGGATGGCCGATGCGCCCGTGGTACATAAGGATGAACTCTACTGGTCTGACGGACGCATCACCGACTGGCCTGCGGTGAAGTATCGCGGCATCTTCATCAACGATGAGTGGCCCTCGTTCGGCACCTGGTGTCAGAAGCACTTCGGCGGGGTGAACGCGAAAGCCTACGAAAAAATCTTCGAACTGCTGCTGCGTCTGAAGGCCAACTACTTCTGGCCTGCCATGTGGGCGACGAACTTCAACGAGGACGACCCCGAGAGCCCACGCCTCGCCGACGAGATGGGCATTGTGATGGGCACCTCGCACCACGAGCCGATGATGCGCTCACACCGTGAGTACCTGCAGCGCAAAGAGCAGGTAGGTCCCTGGGACTATGCCACCAACAAGGAGCGTGTCGATGCCTTCTTCCGCGAGGGCATGGAGCGCAATAAGAACTACGACAACCTCGTGACCATCGGTATGCGTGGCGACGGCGACGTGGCTATGGGAAAGGGTGACGACCAAGAAAATATGCGCACGCTTCACAATGTGATCGACGGTCAGCGCCTCATCATCAAGGACATCTACGGCCGCGCCGACGCCGTGCCTCAGCTTTGGGCCATCTTTACCGAGGTGCAGCGCTATTACGATGCAGGCTTCACCGTGCCCGACGATGTCACCCTGCTCTTCTGCGACAACAACTGGGGCTACATCCGCCGCAAGGGCACCGAGAAGGAACGCAAACGCAAGGGCGGTCTCGGACTCTACTACCATATCGACATGAACGGCGGCCCCTGGAACGACCGTTGGATCAACACCACCACCGTGCCGAAACTTCGCGAACAGCTCAACCTCGCCTACCAATCGGGCATCGACCGTATCTGGATCATCAACGTGGGCGACCTGAAGCCGAAAGAAATGCCCATCTCATTCATCATGGACTATGCCTGGGATCCTGAGTGTGTGAATGCCGGCGACGAAGAAGCCTGGCTCCGCGAATGGACCCGTTCTGTACTCGCCTGTGCCACAGCCGACGACGCCAAGCAATGCGCCGACATCATCGCCCGCTATTCGAAATATAACCTCTGGCGCAAGCCCGAGGTGCAGGTACCCGGCCTCTTCAACTATCCGGAGATGATGAAGCTGAACAACCTTTGGCAATCACTCGTTCTCCGCTGCGAAGCCCTCAAAGAGCGCATCCCCGCCCAAGCTCAGGATGCCTTCTATCAGTTGGTCTACTATCCCGCCGTAGCCTCCGCAGGAGTTGCTATGATGTACAACGCTGCGACCATGGGCGACAGCCTTACCGTCTGCCACCTCATGGAGAAAGACCAGCGACTGACCGACTATTATAATAAGGTATTGGCAGGAGGTAAGTGGGACGGCATGATGTCCGACAACCACATCGGCTACACCCGTTGGAGCATCCCCGATCAAAACCGTCATCCGATGTCGCTCGGCTATAAAGTCGACTACCCACTCCTCACCTCGTTTGCCACGCCGTCAAAAGAATACTCTATTCCTGCCATCAACTTTGTCAATACAAAGAGGGAGGTACACCCCTGCTTTAATGGATGGGACATTCTGTGGGGACTTGGTCGCGGCGACGGCTGTATGGGAGCTGCCGACGTAATGAAGGAATGGCCTACTGACGGCAGCGGCCCGAAACTGGAGTACGATATAGACCTGACCGAAGAAGGAAAGATTGCCATCGGCATCCTGCCCACGCAGGACGTGATGCCCGCACGCGGCCTGCGCCTCGGTGTGCAGATTGACGACCAGCCCATGCAGGTGATCGACGCCCGTCAGGGCCTGCACGACGAGTTCCAGGAATACACCCCGAAGAACCTCGCCCAGTCGAAGAACCTCAAGCCCCTGCCGCCACACAACAACCTACTTTTGAGCGGCTGGCGCAACGGCCGCAAAATGCTCCGCCGCGACGAAGTATTCGACAATATCCGCTGGCTGGAGGTCAAATTCCCTGACGTCCCCTCCGGCACACATAAACTGAAGCTCATCATGATCGACCCCGAAATCGTCATCGAGACCATCGTCGTCAACCCCGACAACAACCGCTACAGCTACTTCGGCGCCCCCATGAAGAATTAACCCGCAATAAAACAAAACATCACAATGACATACAACGTTAAATATCTCTTCGGCCTTGTAATGGCTCTGTCGTTCACACATTTGGTGGCTCAGCCCACCGTCCGTTTCGATGCCACAAAGATACATCAGCACATCACCGGCTTCGGCGGCTTCGTCTGCTCACCACAGTTCCAGTACGGCCACATGTCGACTGCCGACATCAAGAAAGTCTGGGGCCCCGAGAGTACCGTAGGCTGCAACATCATGCGTCTCTACATCCCCATCGGCAAGAACAGCTGGAGCCAGTCGTTGCAGACCGCCAAGACCGCCAAGCAGATGGGTCTCATCGTCTTCGCCTCGCCGTGGGGACAGCCCGCCGAGTGGAAGACCAACAATTCGAGCAACGCCAAGACCAGCGACGGCAAGGAAGGCCGGCTGAAGCGTGAGAACTGGGCCGACTATGCCCAATATCTGGAGGACTATGTGCAGTATCTGCGTCAGAACGGCGTGGAGCTCGACGCCATCTCCATCCAGAACGAGCCCGACTGGGCTGCCAGCTATGCCGGTTGCCTGTGGTCGACCAGCGAGATGGCTGAGTTTGTGAAGACCTATGGCCCCACCATCAGTTGTAAGGTGATGGCACCTGAGTCCATCGGCTGCAGCGACGGCTATGTGAATGCCCTGAACAAGACCGACGTACTGAATGGTTTCGACATCTACGGAGGTCACCAGTACGGCGGCATACAGTCGGCCTATAAAAACCTCGCCGCGAAAGGCAAGGAGATCTGGATGACCGAATACCTCATCAACTGGAACGAGAACAAATCCGACGCCGACAAGCGTAACTTCGACTTCTCTAAAGACTTCTTCGACTTCTTCCGCGCCATCAACACCTGTATGGTGGGCGACTTCAACGCCTGGATTCACTACGCCGCCAAGCGTTATTACGCCATGCTGGGCGACGGCACCACAGGAGCCGGCAGCAGCGGTACTGTCACCAAACGAGGCTACGTCATGGCTCACTTCGCCAAATTCGTTACCGGCATGACCCGTATCGACATCGACTTCGGCACCACAGCCCTTGAAGGCTCGGCCTACCTCTCGCAGACAGGCGATACGGTGGTGGCCGTCGTAGCCAACGCTACCAACGATGAAGCTCCTGTGACACTCGACCTCCCCTTCTACACCCAGAAAGGAGAGCTCCTGAGCACCACCAAGACCAAGAGCATGACCGCCACGACGCTCTCTCCCGAAACCGAGACCTGCCGACCTGTCGCCACCATCCCGGCACAGAGCGTCAGTACCATTCGCTTCGTCAAGAGCCGCGAGCGTCAGGCCTCCAACATGAAGGGCAGCACCGCGGGCTTCGACCGTCTCGACGACATGACCGCCACGAAGTCTGCCTTCGGCACCAACTATAAGATGAGTGGCAAGAGCAAGAAGCTCGACCACAGCAATCCGCTCATCTCCTCACGCACCGATGCCTCCAACGGCTACGTGGCCCTCGACGACCGCTACAACCGACTGGTGATCGAGGTGAAGAAAGTCACCTCTACGCTCAACTACAGCTCGGCAAAGACCACGCTCATCTACGTCAACAACGCCGGTGCGGTTAGCTCGCACGACTACGGCGACCTGAGCCTCGAACGCCGTGAGAACTTCACCCTCGCCTTCGATCTCTCGCCAGCCACACTCCCTGACGGCTGCATCGGCCTCATCTCGCTGACCAACAACAACTGGTCGTCGACCCTCACGCTGACCCTTGGCGATGTAACGCTCGACAACGGTTCCAACGACTATGCTGCCACGCTGAGCGGCGACTATGTTGAGGACGACAGCTATGTGCAGGAATATACCGCCGATGCCCATTGCACCGACCTCGACCTCACCGCCTGCACCAGCTATCCGTCGGCATTCCCTTGGCTGGAAGGTTCCAACCGGGTGGTCTGGCTGCCAGACGACAGCACAGCCGGTGAGTCCGCCGGGGCCGCAAATCTCATTCATGGCAACGTCTGTCAGCATCTGTCGCTTTCCGCAAAAGGTGGTGACTTCCGCCCTAGGCAGGCCTTCACAGCCGAGAAAGCCACACTCACCATGGATATCGACGGTTGCCGCTTGGTGATGCTGCCGTTTGTGGCGAGTGTCCCCGAGAATGCCGACGTCTATGCTTTCGACGTGGCCGACCTCGACCTTGACGACTATTCTACCGAGGGCAAACGGGTGCTCAAGCTTAGTAAGACGTATACCATCGCGGCCCACTTCCCGGTGCTGGTAGTGGCCAACGGCCGCGTGACGTTCGAAGGCCGCGGCAATGTAGACTATGCCAAGCGATATGTCGTAGAAGGCCTGCGCGGAACATATAATGCCATCCCGCTTTACGCCAGAGACTATGTCCTCGACCGGAAAGACGGCGTGTGGGGATTCCGGCGGCTCGACGGCGATGCCATGCTGCAGCCTTTCGATGCTTACGCAGCCTTCGACAGCGATGAAGACTTCATCGTCATCGAATCCGATGCACTCGCCATCCATTCTGTCTCAACCGATACAACCGCTCCCGCCGCCACCTTCGACCTTCAGGGCCGTCAGATACCCACCCCGTCGTTGAAGCCCGGCATTTATATCAGGAACGGAAAGAAAATCGTTGTCAGATAAAACAGTCCTACAGGGAACGATTAAACGTCCATAAACAGGACACATTTCAGACATTTTGGCCAAAACTCGGACATGCATTCTGAGTTTTGGCCTAAATTCGTTTTGTTGGCCAAACAAAATAAGAAGTAAAACGTAAAAAAGAGAACAAGCTACTGAAAAACACCCTATTTTTGCAGTGTCGAAAAGACATATCGACAGAAATAAAACATAGTAATAACAATTTAAAAATCTACAATTATGACAACAAGGAAGAATTTGGTAAACCTGGTGCTCATGAGCATCGTTACCGTAGCCACGTCGTTCAGCTTCACAGCATGTTCTGATACTTTCGAGAGTGACCAGCTCGCCAATGATGGCAGCAAGGAGAATGTTACCAGAGGAGAACTCCTCGATCCGATCGCACTGATCTACACAGACTTCAATTCCGCCAGCGACGTACAGATCATTACCGACGATACTACCAAGATCAGCATCAGCAAGGCTCTGGCCGACAAGTTGGACATCACCTCATTCGTCGATCACCCCATGGGTATCCAGGAAGGCGAGCACATCCGTCCTTATCATATCCGCGCCACGAAGGAGATCCTGCAGGGCGACCGCTATATCCTCGACGTAGTACAAGCAGGTATCGGCGAGTTCATCGCAGATCCCATCACCTTGAGCACGGATTTCTATAAGAACGAGGGCAGCGCTACCCGCAGCGCTTCGGGCGACGCCTATACCGATGCAGAGGGCGTGATTCATCCTCAGGGTGTCTATGTCATCGACGTTCCGACCGACGCTCTGGAGTTTGCAACACGCAGCCTCTACGAATCTCCTATGACCTACTTCTCAGCAGAGGAAATTCTGGGCCTCACCACCACACGTGGTATCAAAAACGGCACCTATTTCAAGATCGACAAGACCGGTAATGTGATCAACCTGAAGTCGGAGATGAAGAAGGATATCAAGTTCGGTTCTGACGAGGACACCATCATGGTTCACGTGAAGGCTCCCGTGGTATTCGACCTGAACTACAAGCTCTATATCAACTGCGGCCGTAAGAAATACGTGGTTCCTTACATCAAGGGTTTCGATGCCAACATCAACGGTTCATTCTCTTTCAAGCCCGAGGTGACAATAGGTTTCGACAAGGAGGTGAAGATCGCTGAGAAGAAGGTGAAGATTGGCGACTTCAAAGGATTCAGCTTCAAGTTCTCAATCGCCGGCGTTCCTTTCTGGGTGGACATTAAGCCAAAGATGTACATGAAGTTCGACGCAAAGGTCGATGGAAAGTTCTACGGCGGTTTCAAGTACGAGTACGAGAAGACCTTCAAGGCTGGTATCAAGAAAGACGACGGTTGGAAGGCTTACGGCGACTCTAAGGTCCAGAAAAACGAGTTCACCTTCATCACCCCACGCGGCACTTTCAATGCAGAGGCAGGCGTAGCCCTGATGCTCGGAGTAGATATCCTCATCGACAAGTGCGCAGGTCCGGAGCTAGCCATTGGTCCGAAGGTGAAGGCAGAGGCAGAGATGACATTCGCACCATTTGACCAACAGAAGCCTCTCTCATTCGAGGCATCGCTCAAGGCAGGCATCTATGCCGACCTGGGAGTACAGATGAAGTTCTGGAAGTTCGACATCGCAGAGTGGAAGACCACCTTCAACATGGTACCTGAGCAGAAGCTTTGGAGCTATGAGTATCCGCAGGATATGGACAACAAGAAAAACGATCCTGTAACGAAGGTGCTCAACGAAGCCACAAAGGCCATTCAGGAGGCTCAGTTGTAGGCCTGCTCGTAGGTCATCAGCGCACGGGTCTGCGCCTCGGTCTCAGCCTCAGGCTATGCAAAATGTATTATCACGATGTTTTACGAAAAATCCCCTCGCAAGCGAGGGGATTACTGACTGGGATCAGTAGTGGTGCTTTGTTTTGGTTTTTGGGGTAGTTTGCTATTGAATAGAACCATTCCTCTGTGATAAAGAGGCGGGAAAATTTGCAAAAGCCGCAACTATTTTGTATCTTTGCAGCCGTATTAAAATATAGGAGATATGAAAAAGCTTTTTTCCGTACTCATGCTCGGCATGATGCTGAACACCGTTTGTGCCCAAGACGACACAACTGTCGATGCTTATTTTACCACCGGCGAGATGCCCGACATGATGGTTTTCATGCCCGGTCCTCCCGACAGTAGTTCTGTGGCATTCGCCAACGACGTGAACCGCTACTTCTGGGGCAAGGAGATGCGCAAGGACCCGGAGCGTGCTGCCCAGGCCGTGCGCGACGCCGTATATGGACTGGCAACCATCCTCACAGAGTTTGAAGAGGCCTTCGGCATGAAGATCACCAAGGAGGACACGCCTGAGATCTACAAGGTGTTGCTCGAAGGCACCGCCACCTGCGACAGTATCTGCACGCTGCCGAAGACGCGTTATGGCCGCACGCGTCCGTTCGTCCGTTTCAACGAGCACACGCTGGTGCCTGAACTGGAGGAAGAGCTCAATCCCCATAAGTCGTTCCCCTCCGGACACACGCTGCTCGGTTGGAGTTCGGCCCTTCTGATGATGGAGATCAATCCCGACCGTGCCAACAAGATACTTGCCCGCGGATACCGCTACGGCGAAAACCGTCTCGTGGTGGGCGCACATTGGCAGAGCGATACCGATGCCGCACGTCTGGCCGCCTCTGTGGCATACGCCCGTCTGCACACCAGCGAACGTTTTCTCGAGCAGATGAAGAAAGCCCGCGAGGAGTTCAAACGGCTGACTGATGCCACTGCCGTGAGGCCAACCCGCGCTCCACAGCAAACAGAGGCGGCAACCGTCTATGACCTGTCAGGTCGTCAGGTCAGCACACCGCCTCAGGGTGTCTTCATCCAAGGTGGTCAAAAGAGAATCAGATAACTATAAGCAAAAATATACTTCGCAGTTCAGCTTTGGTAGTGACGGTCGTTGCTGCCTTATTCCTGTCAGGATGTGGGGGCGACTCCAAAGAACAGGAAAGGCTGGGCAGAGAGGCAGAAGACATTGTGAACGAGGCCTATTTGAACAGAGACTACCATCGCATCATAGAACTTGTGGACAGCTTGAAATCGCAGGGAAGCATGTCGGAGGGCAAGACCGACTACTGGTTGGGCTACGCCTACGACCGCCTCATGCAGAAGCGCATGGCTGAACTTTATTGGAAGAAAGGTATAGCGGCAGTCGAGAATTCCATCGAGATTGAGGATGTGAAGGTATATGCATCCATCGTCCAGCGTCTGACAGGTCTTTTGAATGTATGGGGTGAGTATGAGGAAGCACAGAAGATTGTCCTGCCCGCCATCGAGCAACTGGAGGAGTTGGACTGCGACACCACGAGCGATTATGCCAACCTGCTTATCTATGAGGGTTGTTACCAAAGTCGTTTTGGCATCAGCGAGGCTAAGGCCGGCGATTATCTGGAACAAGGCTACCGGATGCACCTCGACCTGATTCAGCGCCATCCTTATTACATGTACTATCGCGATGCCATCATAGGTCTGGGCATCGTATGTAACACTTATCTGGATATTCATAAGTATGGAAAGGCCTATATATGGACAGAACGCTTAGCCGAACTGGTACGTGGATATGAGAAAGTGCCGGACGGGCGTCCAGACTATGCTGACGCCGACAAGTTCCGCGACGGTGCCGAGCAGAACGACGACCTCACCATGCTGGCCTTCCAGGTGACCGCTTCAAGCAAAACTACCTGACAGCTCGGATGCAACGGCCGCTGAAACGGTTACTTGAAAGTTTTCCGAAGGTCACCTCTATATTTGAGCCGTCGAATTCCAGACAGTA
>Ga0310786_10006911_pt1 | contig 14946 bp, 5 predicted proteins | sample AusTroGonzalo_MG_FD_203881 | JGI IMG/M metagenome (GOLD analysis project Ga0310786, IMG submission 203881) | Bovine rumen microbial communities from tropical cattle in Woodstock, Queensland, Australia - Gonzalo_03 (v2) (version 2) | ecosystem: Host-associated > Mammals > Digestive system >... | reverse complement strand
TTTGAAAATGTTTTTTATTTGGATGCAGCTTCGAGCGAAGAGGATTCGTTTGCTGTCGCGATGCCTGAGAATTTCTTTAAAGATGGCACCGCGGCCTATATGCTGCGCAATTTTACCTATAGGGTGAGTTCCTTTGACGGGTCTGTGTGGGGACAAGATGTGGGTACGGATCCATATCCGGTTTTCAAGGATGCCATTACGGGGATGACATCAAGTGCTATGGCTGCATTGATTCTGCATACTTATAAAGGCGACACTGTGGCGTATCCGAAGTATTATGTTCCCGGGTACGAATTCAGTCTCCCGTATGTTGATCGAGATAATTATGTCTTTCAGGGATGGTATGAAAACGATGCGTTTACGGGCGACGCTGTGAAAAATATCTTAGCCGATTCCGAGGGAGCCAGAGAATTCTGGGCTAAAATGTCCAGGATTTGCTACATCACGTACGCCGCTGCTGGTGGTGTTGTCGATTCCAATGTGGCAACGGCGTATGTAGAAGGCACGGGGCTTACGCTCACGCGTAAAGTCTCGCGCGTCGGTTATGTGTTTGCTGGATGGTATACGGACAGCGAATATACCGGTGAACCCGTGGCAGAGATTACTGCCGCAGAAACAGGAAACAAGGTCTTTTATGCCAAGTGGATTAAGAAAGAAATCCCGTCAAAGGATGCTGATGGCTGCTATGTCATCAAGACGGCTATGGAGCTGTATGGCTTTGCCGCTATCGTGAATGGTACAGACAGTGTTGAACGTGAGCATTATGCCTGCGGGTCCCTCGCAAACGATATCGAGGTTAACCAGAATGTGATCGATGAAAACGGTGTGCTGAACGAAGCCGAAAAGCATAAGTTCCTGGAGTGGACGCCCATCATGGAATTTGCAGGCGTATTTGACGGCAAGCTGCACTCTGTTTCGGGATTGTACTATAACGACTCTCTGAGCGATGGCTTTCCTGGAGCGGGATTCTTTGGGAGCGTGGATAAGAGAGGCAAGTACGAAGATGTGATTGTCAAGAACGTGGGAATCGAAAAGTCCTATTTTGCGGCGCAAGGTTTTGTGGGCGCCCTTATGGGTAAGACGGTCCATTATGAATACGTGGCGCAGGGCGGCATCCAGGTTCTCAATAGTTATAGTACATCTACCGTGCATGGCTATGAAGCTACGTGTTACTACTGCGATGGTGCCGGTGTTGGCGGTCTTGTGGGGGGTGACGTCGGGGTAACGGATCTCTATATCGAAAACTGCTACAATGTCGGGCGTGTCGAGTATAGGGGTAGTCTCGCCGGAGGCATTGTTGGCTGGAAACACCACTATCGGGAAAGGAATTACTTGACTATGGTCAATAGCTACAATATAGGACCGGTTCTTAATTTAGATACAGTTAGAATTGCGTATGATTTGATTGACGGTAACGATGAAAGAACGACCATAGAGAATTCTTATTATTTGGAATTTAAGTCTGATGAAGAACATGGCGGCACGCCTTTGGCTATGGGTGTGTTCAAGGATGGGTCCGTGGCACGTTTGTTGCACAATGGCGAAAACGGCTCCATCTGGGGACAGAATGTTGGTGTGGACGAATATCCGAACTTCTCTGGCGTAGTCAAGAATTATAGCGGTGTTGAACATGCTGTGAGTTTCCATACCTTCGATGGCGATACGGCTGCGTATTTCACAAGCTATATGCAAGGAATTGAAACGGCGCTCCCCGATACGGCAATGCGGACTGGCTATGCTTTCTTGGGCTGGTATGCCGATTCTACACTCAGTGGTGAGGCGGTAAAATCCATCGCGAAAAATGCCACGGACTCGTTGGATTTCTATGCCAAGTGGGAAAAACTTCGCTATAAAGTTGTCATGAAGGTTGACGTAGTTGGTCGCGGTAGTATTGGTGGCTTGAAAGAAGATGGAATATACGAGTATGGAGAAGTGGTTGCGGTTGAAGCGCTGCCCACTGATAACTTCAAGTTCTCTTATTGGGCGGATGATGTGAATAATAAGGATCCGCTCCTTACATTCAAAGCGGTGAGCGATACAACAATTGTTGCTCACTTCGAGAGAATTCCGCGCAGTTCTTCATCTTCTGTACCGAAGTCGTCTAGTAGCTCTAGCAAAAATAAGGAAGGCTTGATGACCGTTGCACAGGTTCCGCAGTTTATGCTGATGGCTGTCGGTCGCGACATTCAGGTGTCGGGCATCTCTGAAATGGCTCGCTCTTACACCGTATTCGATATGCAGGGCCATGTCCTTCGCAAGGGACCTGTCCATAGCAAGAACTTCGCAATTCCGGTGAATGCCGCTGGCAATTACTTGGTGCGTATTGGCTCCCAGGTGCAGCGCGTGTCGGTGAAGTAGTTTTTGCGACATCATTTGAGGAATCCCTCGGCAAATGCCGGGGGTTCCTTTTTTGTAGGGGCATTGTAATACGGGCTGAATTAATGTATATTTTTGATAAAATAAGCGAGGAGAATTATGAAAATCGGGTTTGTTTTTTCGGCCGTTTTGTCATTATTTGCGATTCAGTCTTTTGCCGCAAATGGCACCATGAAGGGGGATGGCTCTGCTGAAAAGCCTTTCCAGATTGAAGACTACGAAGACTTGAAGGCGATAGGCAAGGGCGCCTATCTGTATTCTTCGGATTACGTATTGACAAAAGATATCGATGCCTCTGCTTCAAAAAACGAAATGTGCAATGCGGATGGCTGCAATGGTTTTATCTCTATCGGTAAGAATAAGGATGCTGCTGACAGCATTATTTTCTGGGGAAATATCGATGGCCAGAACCACACCATCAGCAACTTGAATATTTGGCTCCCGTGCGAAAGGGATGTGGCGTTTATTTCTTACTTGGGTGGTTCCGTTTCCAACTTGAATTTTGATCATAGCCATGTGACGGGTAGGGTGTCCGAATCGAACTATGTCGCGACGGTGGCTGCAAAGTTGATGGGAACCATCAAGAACGTTAAGGTGACAAACGGTTTTGTTCAGGGGCAAAACTATGTAGGCGGTATTGTCGGCCATGCCACGGATGATTATAACGATAAAGCGACTATCGCGGATGTCTCTTTCCAGGGGACTGTCAAAGGCTCGCAGCGGGTGGGCGGTATTGTCGGCCAGTTGGACATGAATCTTGATACTGCCTATGTTGATGCAGATATCATAGCCTTGAAAAAAGATGTGGGCGGTATTGCCGGCTATTTGACGGGTTATGTGAATAATTCTCGTTCTAATGGTTCGATTGTTCCGGGAACGTCGGAGATTGATGATGTGGGTGGCATCGCTGGCTATTCCAAGGGAATGGTTTATTCAAGTGTTTCCTTGATGAACTTGAATTCTTACGGATACGATTTCGATGATGATATCGGCGGCATCGTTGGCGACAACGAGAAGGGCGGAATTATGTATTCGTATTCCCTTGGTAACATTGAAGGCGAATCGCATGTCGGCGGTGCTGTCGGAAACGGCGGTTATGTGTATGCTTCGTTCGCTATGGGTTCGGTGAAAGGAAAACGGTATGTCGGTGGCATTGCTGGTTCCGGTGGTAAGATTATTCATTCTTATGCAGCAGCTTCAGTTCAAGGGAATGGTGATGTGGGCGGACTTGTCGGGTATTCTCCCGATTCGATTTTTAGTTCTTATTGGAATGCCGAAATTTCGGGCCTCGATTCGAGTGCGGGTGGTGTTGGCCTTACGACAGCCCAGATGTTAAAATGGGAATCTTATGCGGGTTGGGATACCGTGGGTTATGACGAGTATGCTATCGATGGTACGGACACCTGCTTTTATTACGAATATGCGGGTTATTGCAGTAGCCCTACGGGAAACTTTATTAAAATTTGGGATATTGACGAAGGCAAGTCGTTTCCCTATCTGAAAGAAAATCGTTTCTCGGAAAAGGCTCTTGTTCCGATTGCTATTCCGACGGTAGCGTCTAAGTGGCAAGAAATTCCGGTGGTAGCCTCACTCATTGAGGTGGATGGCGAACTTGTAGGAAAGTGGACAGGCTCTGTGCAGCCGGTGTTTGTAAATGATTCCCTTTGCAGAGATTCTTTGTACTATGGCTACAGAATTGGTGCGGTTGTCGGTACGGATACGGTGTGGGGAACATCGAGTCATGTGGCTATCCCGAACAAGATTGAAATTTCGACTTTTGCAGAACTTCAAAAAATTGGGCGCGACCTTGCGTACCCGCTGTTTGGAAATTACGAACTGACTGCCGATATCGATGCTAAAGGTTTGAAATTCGAACCCATAGGCGATAGCGTGCATATTTTCTACGGAACGTTTGACGGCAAGAATCATACCATCAAGAATTTGGTAATTGACGAGCCCACCCGCGACTTTACAGGAATGTTTGGATATGTTGAAAGTGGCGTAATCCAAAACTTGACGCTTGAAAACACGAAGGTCGTTGGCTCCTGGGTTGTGGGCGCCTTGATTGGCGAATCACGCAATGCTGTCGTGAGCCATGTCGTTTCTTTAAATGGCGATGTTCGGGGCGAATGGTCTGTAGGTGGTTTGATTGGCTACAGTGTCGCAGATAGTGTTGTTTATGTCGGAACGACCGGAAAGATCAAGGGTACGGAAAATGTTGGCGGCATTATTGCCTACACAAGGAGCCACGTTACGTTGACCGATGCGTTCTCTGTTAACGTTATCAAGGGCCATGAAAATGTCGGTGGCGTTATTGGCAACGATTATGACTACAGCTTTGGTGATGGAATGCGTGATGTCTATCGCGTTTATTCAGCAAGCATGTTCAAGGCTCCCGAATACGCTGCCGAAGGAATTCTTGGGGACGGTAGTAGCAAAGTGGTGGATGACAGTACATGTTTCTTTGACAGCACTGTTGCTGGAATTAGCCGAAAGGGCAAGACGACTGAGGAGATGCTGTTAAAGTCGACGTATAAGGATTATGACTTTGAAACGGCATGGGAAATTCAGGAAGGTGTTTCTTACCCGTACTTCAAGGGCATGGACCCGATATTGCCGGGGACGCTCGTAGATGATGGTACGGTAAACGTACTTGCTGGTGCAGGCACAGAAATAGACCCCTACAAGATTTACGATTACGATGATCTCAAGTATATCGGCAAATATGAATATGGTCTTGATGCCTATTACAAGCTGATGGGCAACATTGATGCTACGATTTCGTTTAAGGAAAATTGCAATGCTGACAGCTCCGTTTGCAAGGGCTTTGAACCGATTGGCGAATTCAGCGGTGTGTTTATCGGGAACAATAAGATTATAGCAGGCTTGAATATCAATCGCCCCGACGAAGATTCTGTTGGGCTTTTCCGGACTTTGGCGAAGGGTGCTAAAGTAAGCGGCATTGTCTTTGATACAGCTTCGCATTTTGGAGAAAGCTATTCATACGGTTACAACCGTGAAAAGGGCGTGGTACGTGGCAAAAACTATGTCGGTTTTCTTGCGGGTGTCGATAATGGTGCGGATATTGAAAGAATCTATGTGAAAAATAAAGTTTTCGGTGGAAACTATGTAGGCGGAATTGTCGGAAAGAAGACGGAGGGCTCCATTTCGTTAAGTGCATCGAGGGATACCGTTTCTGGTGTAAATTATGTGGGCGGCCTTGTGGGCGGCTTGGTGAGTTCTCATGAAAATCGCGTTTCCGATTGCTATTCCCTTGCAACGGTTTTGGGTGAGAAGGATGTTGGCGGATTGATTGGCTACTCGAATACGGTCTGGGTGGAAAATTCCTTTGGCGCGGGCAATGTCGTGGGAACCTCTGAATTTGGTGGAATCACTGGTAAAGATATCAAGTCGGTTTATACGTCGGTTTATTACGATAGTACAATATGGCTTGTCACCACGACGGCGATGGGCGAACTTCGCAATACGCAGCAGATGGTTAAACAGGAAACATACAAGGATTGGGATTTCAAGAATACCTGGAAAATTGCCGCTGATACCACATACCCTTATCTGACTTGGATAACAAAGGCTTACTATATCGGTAGTACAATCGATCAAAAGTTTACTCCTGATAAATACAGGGATTCGACAATGATGCACCTTGCCGGTTCTGGTACCGAGAGCGACCCGTTCATCATCAAGACCTATAGTGACCTGAAATCGATTGGCTTGGGTAAGTATAAACTTTCATCGGTTTACCGGTTAGGAAATGACATTGACGCCTCTGCCTCTAAAGACGAAAAGGTTGATTATTACAGGAGTGGATTTAAGCCCATCGGACTTATTCGTTACTATGTCAAAGGACTTGATATCCAAGATACAAGCAATGTATTTACAGGTAAAATTCATGGCGCTGGTCACACGATTACGGGCTTGTATATTTATACGCGAACGAGTGAGGTAACTAGCTTTATTGATTCGATTGGCAGTACCGGCGTTATCGATAGTTTGACTTTTAAGGAATTTGAATCTCATGGGACGTCTCATGCAGCTGCTATCGCTTCTACAAATGAGGGAACCATCAAGAATGTGTCGGTCTTCGGCAGTGTCGAGGCGTCTGACTATGGGGCTGGTCTCGTAGAAATTAATAACGGCGTTATTGAAAATGCATCGTATACGGGATTGGTCTATTCAGGCAGCAAGAAGGATATCTACACGTGTATTTTAGCGGGCTTTGTAAGGGAAAATAACGGCACCATAAAGGGCGCTCAGGGCAATTTGACTCTTAGGGGCGCACTTCATGGCGGAGCTGGAATTGCGTATGAAAACAAAGGAACAATCGAAAGCTCAAGGTTAAATGGAGACCTTCATTTGGGCGCAGACTATGCTGGCGGCATTGTGGCGAAAAACGAAGGTGTTGTATCGGCATGTACCGTTTCGGTGAATATTGAATCTACGGGATCTTATGTAGGCGGCATCGCTGGCTTTAACCGCGGCACCGTATCGGCCTGCTCTGTTACGACGGGCATTGAAACTTCAGGATCTTATGTGGGTGGCCTTATCGGAAAGGACGACGGAATTGCCGAAAAATTCGAAGTGTCGGGAACCGTGAAGGGCCTCGACTATGTCGGTGGATTTATTGGCGATGCTGATGGTAGAAAGGACTTCGATTCGCTTCATACCGCAATGGATGTAACTGGCAGAAATTACGTTGGTGGGCTTTTCGGTAAGACCAGCAAGAATATTTCCAACTCGTATGCAACGGGAAATGTCAAGGGAACTGGCGAGAGCATAGATGCTTACAGAGGGGCTGCTGTCGGTGGGCTTGTCGGCTTGACTAGCGCAGATGTAGACAGCTGCTATTCGACAGCCTCTGTCGAATATGGCGCCGGGCTGATCGGCGTGAACAGGGGCACAATCACCAATAGCAATGCATCGGGAAAGATTGTTAACGGTGCGGGGCTGGTCGGTGACAATATGGGCGTAATCCGCGATTGCTACACAACAGTCCACATTGAAGACGGGGAGGGATTTGTCCGTATGAACAACACCAATGCGGTTATAGAGAATTGCCACTCGTCTGTTGTTATAGAATCGAAAACAGAAGGAGCGGGATTTGTCAATTACAATACGGGCACTATAAGCAAATGCTATGCGACGGGTTCACTAAAGTCTTCTTCTGGTTGGTATGTTGCCGGGTTTGCGGTAAGCAACGGTGGCTCCATTACGGACAGTTACACTACGATTGATATTGAAAATGGGGATGCGGGCTTTGTAAATGACAACGAACTTTCCGGTGTGATTGAACGTTGCTATGCGACGGGCTCCATTCGCGTTTCCAGGGATGGCGCCGGCGGATTCGTCTTCAGGAACGATGGTACCATTAGGCGGAGTTTTGCTACAGGCGATATATTCGAGGAGACTGAAAATGAAAATATCGATTGGGCAGGAAAGCTCAACAACATCAGCCTGTTCTATGTCGGTGGTTTCGCTTCGGTCAACAACACGCATGGAATCATCGATATGTGCTTTGCTACGGGCGATATCAAGGGCCGCTTTAACCATGCAGGCGCATTTGCCGGGAACAACAAGGGTGCCATAAACAATTCCTATTCTACGGGTAATTTGAAGCGCCGCGTCAAATACCTTGGAGATTCGTCTGCAACGGCTTCGAATATGCTGGAGATAGGCTCCTTTGTCGGGTATAACGAAGGCAAGGTGGATTATGACTATGCCACGGGATATTTTGAGGAGTATGACGGATCTCGCCATTGCTCGACTCGAAAAAGCGATGGTGGCGGGGTTGCCTTCTACTACAATAGCGATTCCTGCGCCGTCACGGAATCCGCGTGGGTGGGTAACGACGTGAGCAGTGCGGACTTGCGCAAAAAGGCGACCTTCAAAAACTTTGACTTCGATTCTGTCTGGTATATCAAGGATGGCGAGAGCTATCCGTTGCTGCGGGGAATGCCCAATGTTCCGAATGTGGGGAAAGTTAGTCTGAATTACGGTAAGGGTGGTGCCACTGCAGAACATGTTGTTAGACAGTTGCTCGACAAGGCGATTGTGGCGGACACTTCGTATGCTTTGGTGATTGAAGTTGAATCCGCTAGCAAGGCTCTGCTTGATTCACTTGAAAGACTGGGCAAGAATGCTGGTGGTGAGTATGTTGTCGATTTCCGCGTCGGTGTCGCTGTCGAGGGAGATACCCTCTGGAGCAAATTTGCCAAGGCCGAAGTCAATATTGATAAAACAACGGGTGTTCGCGCTCGCGAAATCGTAGTGACGCATTCTCTCGGCGCCGTGTTCCGCGATGGTCATGTGGCTCTCCGTTTCGTGATTCCTGATGCGGGGGCGGTGAAGTTCTCGCTTATGGATATGCAGGGCCGTATCGTGAAGGCCTTTGATCTTGGCAAGCGCGCTGCAGGTGAATATTCCGAAACGGTTGCTGCCGAGGAAATCGCTCGCGGGCGCTATATCGGCGTGCTGCAGGTGAACGGCCGCGTGACGGACAGGGTTCTGTTGCTCAAGAAATAAAATACAACCTCTAAAAGCGTATGAAAGGCTCTCTGCTGAATGCGGGAGCCTTTTTGTTTTATATGTTGGTCTATTTTGTTTTATGAAATCAAAATTTCTTTGCTGTGAAATAAAAAGTGCTTAAATTTGATTAAAAACGATAATTTTGTTTTTTAGAAAATATTGCATGAGCCGAAGTAATAATCTATTTTATGATTGTTATGAAGTCGATTATTGAATACAAAGACTATCGCCAGTACATTCAGGACTACTACACCGAACGGAAACGTTGTTCTGCATTTACGTGGCGCGAATTTGCAAGGCTTGCTGGCTTTGCCTCGGGGTCGTATTTAAAGTTGGTTTGCGATGGCAAAACCCGCTTGGTAGAAGAAGGTGCCAAGAAAACTGCACTTGCCATGGGCATGCTCGGCTTTGAATACGACTATTTTATTTTGATGGTCCGCTATGAAAATGCGAAATCGGACATTCAGAAAAAGAAATGTTTCGAAGAAATGCAGGCGCTAAGTACCGCGCACCATGTAAAGATTCTCGGGAGTGACCTGTACACATTCTACGAAACATGGAAGCATTCCGTGGTGCGTGAATTAGCTGTCGCGATGCCGGGTGCAAAACCGCTTGAAATCGCTAAGGCTTGCAAGTTCCCGATTTCGGCGGCCGATGTGAGCGCGAGTCTGAGTTTCCTCTTGAAATCAGGACTGCTTTCTCGTGACGTGAAAGGCGATTACCAGCAGACAAACCATTCGCTTAGTACGGGGCGCCTGAATGTGGTTGCTGTTGCGGTACATTCGCTGTTGCGCCAGATGGGCGAATTTGCGCTCGAAGCGCTTGATAAGTTGCCGATCTCGGAACGCCACTTTAGCGGTATCACCATGGGTGTGACTCAGGAAACTTACCAGAAAGTTGTCGACGAAATTGCGGAATTCCGCAAGCGCATTATTTCGATGGTGGCTGAAGAACGCCGCCCGGATAAAGTGTGCAGACTTAATTTCCAGTTTTTCCCTCTGACAGATAATATAAATCGTGGCAAGTCCACATCGGGTAAAGGAGTTTAAAGATGTTTGAACAATGTAATTTGAATATGAAAAAATGGTTTGGGGCGGCATTTGCGCTCGGTGCGATGATGATGGCCTGCTCCACAGAAATGGCAGGCACCAGCGAAGAGAGCGAAGGCGTTGTTGCCATTTCTAGCAAGAAAATTGCTGGCGTGGCGCAGAAGGGACCGTTCGTGACGGGATCCAACATCGTGCTCAAGGAAACTTCGGCAGAAGGGAATCTTGTGGCGACTGGCCGCGAATTCTTTGCGACGACCCGTAGCGACCAAGGTGATTTTGTCATCGACGATATCAATTTGGAAAGTCAGTATGTCAGGCTGACTGCAACCGGTTACTATAAAAGCGAAACGACGAAAGAAAATTCAAAGTGCCAAGTCAGCTTGAATGCGTTGTCGGATATTAGCGACCGCGGCGTAATAAACATTAACGTGTTTACGCACTTGGAATACGGCCGCACGCTTTATCTTGTGAAAGAAGGTAAATCGTTTGCAGAAGCTCAGAAGCAGGCACATGCTGAATTGATGAAGAGCTTCAGTTATGAATGGATTTCTGAAGATTCCGAAAACCTCGATGTGACCGACACGAGTGAAGCCGGCAAGGCTCTGGAACGTATCAGTAGTGGCTTGGATTTGGCTATGAATGATGCGCAAAAGATGGCTGAAGAAGGTGTCCGTTGCGAAGCTGCCCAAGAAGTTGTAGATGTTCTGGCCAAGATGTTCAGAAAGTCTGGCGATTTTTCGGGAGATTTCAAGACGGAATATGCGTCGAGTGATGTTATAATGTTTTTCTTAGTTACGATGTCTTATCCAGAATAGGGGGTTTCTATGTATAGAAGGATCAATCGTATTCTTTCACTGATTGCTGTGGGTGCGGCTTTGATGGCTTGCAGCCAGGCGGAAACGAACTCTACGTCGTCAGAAGGGGCGAGAACCATTTCTGGCAAATCGCAAAAAGGACCGTTTTTAAAGGGTTCTGAAATCACCCTTTATGGAATGGACGAACGCTTGCGCCAAACGGGAGCTAAATTCTCTACCAAGGTTGAAAATAGCCGTGGCGAGTATTCCTTGAGAAACGTCAACCTGGACGATCGCTATGCCTGGCTCAATGCGAACGGCTACTATCTCGATGAAATAACCCGGGATACCTCTGCTCAAAAAATTTCATTGAACAGTCTTGTTGATTTGCAAGATCGCGATCACGTGAATATTAACGTTCTGACGCATTTGTCTTTTGACCGTATTCGTTACCTAGTCAAGGAGGGCAAATCTGTTGAAGATGCTAAGCGCCAGGCCGAAAAAGAAGTGATGGCTGCATTCGGATTCTCCGATGAGGGCGAGTCCTTCGACCAGCTCGATATTATGGGCCGTAGCGAAGGTGACGCTAAACTCTTGGCCGTTTCGTTGATAATGCTTACCGCCAAAGATATTGGCGAGGTGACGACCAATATGGCCATGCTTGCCATAGATTTGGAGAAAGACGGCGTCTGGGATGATACCACCTTGAAGAACGAACTCAAGAAGAACGTTTCTATGGAGAATCAAGGCGAAGCCTATAAGCGTGCACGGCGTAACCTGATCGATATGGGTGCAGACGAAATAAGCGATTTCGAAAAGCTCATCAACCAGTTCGCAGCTCCTTGGGATTCCGCATGGGGCCTTGGCGCCCACTGTGGAAATCTAGATGATGTCAAGGACGGCTATATTTGCCGCAATGGCGTGTGGAAGTGGTATAATGGCGCAAGAACGAATGGCGATGCGCCTGTGGATACCGCAGGAAAATACGGCACGCTGGTCGATGACAGAGATGGGGCCATCTATAAGACTTTGGATGTCAAAATGAAAGATGGAGAGACTGTCTCTTGGATGGTGAGTAATCTGGGATTTAAGCCTTCCATGGGTTCTGATGGCATTCGAGAATGGTTTGCGATGGGGGAAATGGGTAGTCCTTATCATGTTTGCCAGGCATTGGATGCGCCCGATGAAGAAACTTGCGAGTCGGAGGCTTACCGTTCTGAGATTAAGGAAAAGGTACTCCGTAAAGAATATGTTCAAGGCGCATGCCCCGAAGGCTGGCATCTTCCCCAAAGTTATGAATGGCAAAAACTGGAAGAGGCTACCCAAGGCGATGCTCAAACTCAAGAATTGCTTTTGTATCCGCGCTTTACGGAAAACGAAAGTGATTATAAGATTGCCCAGTGGGGCAGTAGATTCTCTCTTGATGAAGATCGCGAATTCTTCGGACCGGAAGAACCGACAAGCGCTCCGCCGGCAAAGACTATCTACGAGGTCCGTTGCGTAAAAGACTAAGGTGAAATTCATTCCCCCGATTTGGACCCGGGAGTGTTCGGGGTGGGGGATGGTTAGGAAAGAATCCTGCGGAAAGTTCCGCAGGATTCTTTTTGTGTTCTAGGGCATGTTCCTAGAATATGAAATCATGTTCTAAAAATACTTAAATTTTGTGAATTTAATAGAAATTGGTAAAATTTGACTAAAAACGCTAATTTTATGTTCTATTTAGACCGAATGAATCTATATTTGTAGTCATGAAGGAGATCATAGAATACACTGATTATCGTAAGTTCATTCAGGACTACTACGATGAACGAAAACGCTGCTCTGCTTTTTCTTGGCATGCGTTCGCCCAGAAGGCGGGCTTTTCGTCAGATGTTTACTTGAAGTATGTCTGCGAAGGGAAAAAGAATTTGAGCGTCGGTTCGGCGGGCTCGGTGGCGAATGCCATGGGCCTTGTCGGCTTTGAGTATGACTATTTTGTCTTGATGGTTTCTTATGCGCATGCAAAGAGCAACGAAGCTAAAAAGGCTGCGTTCGAAGAACGTTGCGCGCTGGCGAATGCTCACAAGGTGCGTGTGCTGGGGGACGAAGAGTTCAAGTATTTTAAGTCGTGGAAAAATTCCGTAATCCGCGAATTAGCGCCGCACATGCCTGGCGCAAAACCGCTTGAGATTGCTCATGCCTGCAAACAAAAGATTTCGGCTGCAGAAGTTTCTGAAACGCTCGATTTCTTGGTGAAGGCGAACCTCCTGAAGAAGGACAGGAATGGAAACTACCAGCAGACAGACAAGACGATTAAAATGGCGCCTGTGGAGGCCGTGCCGCTGGCGGCTCGCGATTTGCAGCGCCAGATGGGGGAGTTTGCCATCAAGGCAATTGACTTGCCGATTGCGGAACGCATGATGTCGGGTTATACGCTTGGGCTTACGCGTCGTGCGTACGAACGCATCAAAAAAGAGACAGAAGATTATTACCGCCGCGTGGTGGCGATTGCGACAGAGGAAGACGAAACGGAACAGGTCTACCGCCTGAACGTGCAGTTGTTCCCGTTGAGTGAACATTTGAAAACCGAAAAGGAAACCGTTTTAAAAAAGGGGCAGAGAAAATGAGAAAAATGATGAGCAAGGAATTGTTTATGAGGAGAAAACAAATTATAGGGTGTCTCGCGCTGGGGGCCGTGTTCTGGGCCTGTTCCGGTGGCGATTCCGATAGTATGGATCTCGGTGGCGGCGCTTCGGGCGATGCTGGCGTTACCGCTGTCGTAGACTGGGAAGTAGCTGGCGTTTCGCAGAAGGGCCCGTTCGTGACGGGTTCTGCCGTGACGGTGCAGGAACTGGACGGCGTTACGCTCAAGCAGACGGGCAAGAGTTTCAAGGGCTCTATCAAGAGCGATAAGGGCGACTTTGCCATCAAGGATATTAATTTGGGATCGCAGTATGCAATCCTTGAAGCATCAGGCTACTACCGCGACGAAATTTCTGGCAAGAAATCTTCGGGCATGGTGACGCTCCGTGCGTTGACTGATCTTTCTAACCGCAAAACGGTGAATATCAACTTGCTCACGCATCTGGAATACGAACGTGTGATGTACTTGGTCAACAAGAAGAAAATGTCGATTGCCGATGCGAAGGCTCAAGCCGAAGAAGAAGTGCTTGCCTCGTTTGCAATCGAGGGTGACTTTGGCGAATCCGAAGACTTGAACATATTTGAGTCGGGTGACGGAAATGCGGCTCTGCTTGCTGTGAGCGTGTTGATGCAAGGCGATGCTGATGTGGCCGGCCTTACCGAACGCATTGGCGAGTTCAGCATTTCGCTTGCTGAAGGTGGCAGCTGGGACGATGCCGACACCAAGACCGCGATTGCGGACTGGGCTTGCGATGTAGACTTAAAGGGCTCGCTTTCGACGGTGCGCAAGAATGTGGAAGATTGGAAATACGCCGATACCGTGCCTGCGTTCGAAAAGTACGTCACGAACTTCTGGTGGAATAATTATGGCCTCGGCGTCTGTAACGACAAACGTGAAAACGAAACCAAGCGCAACATAAACAAACTCAGCAATCTGTACAACGAATACTTCGTGTGCGAAAAGGGCCGCTGGCATATTCCGAGCGATGAACCTTTGTCTAGTTCGTCTTCTTCGGCACCGGTTGAAGTCCTGTCAAGTTCATCTGAAGAAACGTCCTCGAGTTCTATTTACAATCCTTTCGTTACTCAAGATCCGCTAGATACGATTCCGCCTTTGCCGGAGCAGTTCTCGTTCATTGATACTAGCTATGATAAGAAGGGCTACAGGAGCTATGGTGATGGAAAGCAGGAAGTGTGGATGTTTCGGTATGATGGAAGATTTGGTGATTTGAAAAAAAATTCGAGAGATTCCGTGGCGAAAAGCCTAGTCGATGCAATGGGTGCGATGGGTTTTTCGTTTGATGGTGTCGTGAAAAATGATTCTGTCGGAGACTCGAACAATGGGATAACGACGTATTATGCCGATTCATCGTTTTTGTATTCGAAAACAGAAAACGGGACCGTTTACAAGCTCGGAATAACGGAGAGCGCATATACGTATGTTGGTTATGCCACCTATTACTGTATTGATGTAAAAGTCGTCGTGTTGAAGGATGGGTTTAAGGAAGAATCTACGCTTGATTATGGAATGATGCGCTATGAGACGGATTTGTCGGATGAAT
>Ga0310786_10006910_pt1 | contig 14946 bp, 7 predicted proteins | sample AusTroGonzalo_MG_FD_203881 | JGI IMG/M metagenome (GOLD analysis project Ga0310786, IMG submission 203881) | Bovine rumen microbial communities from tropical cattle in Woodstock, Queensland, Australia - Gonzalo_03 (v2) (version 2) | ecosystem: Host-associated > Mammals > Digestive system >... | reverse complement strand
AATAAATAGCTATCATGTATCATTCGTAGATTATGATGGAACAGTATTAAGTGGAGCAGATTATGAATATGGAGCAAGTATAGAAACACCAGCAGATCCAGAAAGACAAGCAGATGAAACATACACATACGAATTTGCATGATGGACACCAGAAGTAGAAGAAGTAGTAACAACATGAGCAACATATACAGCGACATATACAGCAAGCTTGGATACGAATCACAATTTAATACCAGATGTGGAAGAAATAAAATATACGGTGACAGTAAATTATGAATACACAGGATGAAGATGAGAGGCGGCACCAAGTGTAAGTTGAGAATACCTAACTTGAATAACGTACAGTTTCGTAAGTCCAGAGATACAATATTATCATACGAATTCATGAACAATAAGTGGAACATGAATAGAAAGTGATCAAACATTTACAGTAATCTATGAACCAAATAATGATTTGAATGGAAACTGAATAGCAGACGAAGAGGAGTATTTCACGATAGAGTTTACATGAGGAATACATTGAACATTAAGTGGAAAATCTGTATATCAAAATTTGTTACCATCATCATGACTAACAATAAGTTGAGCATGAATTACTATTCCTGAAGTTATAGCTGAAAGTTGATATGTATTTAGTGGACGATATCCAGAATTTGATGAAAATACGATATTATCGTGATGAGTAGTATATTCTGTAGTATATTGAGAAGATAATAATTACAATGGAGTAAATGATGAATTTGAGCAAAAACATACAGTAACAATTAATTACGTTTACACATGATGAAGATGAGAAGCAACATGAAGTTATACAACAGGAAATCAATTAAGTTGATTTACATATAATATTGATTCACCATCTATCCAATATTATCAGGCTGATAGGACAAATGTAAGTGGAATTATAACTTGAAATATAGTAGAGACTGTAACATATAGTCCAATAAATGACAATAATCATAATTGAATAGCAGATGAAGAAGAGCAACATAGTTCATGATGAAATAGCTGATGATGATGAGGATGATGAAGTTCAACTGTTATCAAAGAGGAAGATGATTGTCCAGATTGAGATTTCTCCGAAAGTATTTATGACGGAATTTGCTGAACTGGTGGTTCTCATTGATCTGCTACTTGAGAGACACAGCTTGATGAAATGACACAGGCTTATAATTGGGCTTATGATAGGTGAATTACGACAATGAAAACTATTCAAGAAGCTGACATGTCGTGAAATTTAACAAGAATTGCAATGGCTAAGATGTTGTCATATTATGCAATCAATGTTTTGTGAATGAAGCCTGATGAAACGAGAATAAATAAATTCAATGATGTATCTGATGAATTAGATGCTGAATATAATAGTTGAGTTACGTTAGCATATCAACTATGAATTATGTGAATTAATATGCCAAATAATAAATTCAGACCATTTGATTTAGTACCAAGAGCTGAATTGGTAACAGCTTTATCTAGAATGATATATAAGACATCTGATTGAATTTATGTAGGTACAGATTATTATTACATGAATCATATGAAAAAATTATGAAATGAATGAATTGTTACGGTACTTGATCCAACTCTAATTGAGGTAAGAGGATATTTAATGATTATGCTGATGAGAAGTGAAAAATCTGTAAATGTTGTTGATTCAGGTAATATAGTTTCAGATGAATATGAAAATGATTTATGATCAGGAGTAGTTTCTTATTTTACAGAGGCTTTTAAGGTTTGACAGATTTATTCTAAAATTTGAGATTTGCAGAAGTTATTACAATATTTATGATTTTATAGTTGAAGTATAAATAACACTTATGATAAAAAGACAATCAATGCTGTATTTGATTTTCAGGTAGATGTGTGAATTTTAGATGCTAGTGATACTGGTTCATCTAGGTGATATTTGTGACCAAATACTAGAGCTATTTTAAATAAAAAATGGGCAGAATTTAAATAAACTTGTATTTAATTGAATTTAAACTAAAGTTCTGGATTGGGTTTGAAGATTTTTAAATACAAGTTTATAATTTGCTCGATGAAAACTGGTAAAATGTAATTTTAGAAAATTATGTTTGGTTATTGTTGTATGTGTTTTCGATAATCTAATCGTAAAATTGTATCTAAATCTAGTGGTGGAATATTAAAATTTTTGCTAAGATTTCAAAAATAATTAGAAACTTCTAATGTTTGGGTTTTTGTTGGTAATATATTGGTATTCAGAAAGTAAATTTTTTTGAGTCTGCTGTCCACTGGTATATTTATGGACATGGGATAATTAATATCGTTTCATGAAATAATGGTGTAAGCATAACCAAACATTTTGATTGCAAAAACGATTGTTTTTGAATAAATTGCTGTATTCATAGTTTTTGCTAAAAGTTGGTTTAATTCTTCCAAATTATTTCCATATTTCAAAAAATTTTTTTCTGTTTTTAAGATATTGTTTAATTTATCGAGTCTAGATTTTTTGATATTGTAAATTCTTTTATTATTTTTTGAGTTTTTGAGAAAATCTAATCGCCAATCACTGTTGTTTTTGTTAGCTTTCCACATATTTTGTAAAATATTTCGATCTTTTTCTACTTTTTTTCAAAATTCTGTTCGTCGTAATTCTCCACTTCATGCTATTTGGTATGATACAATTGAGCATTGTATAACAAGGAAAAGAAACAAATTTTCATCTTTATTTTTTATATTGTTTCGACAATTTTGTAATGCTAAAAATTGTGGATCTGTATGTTCAAGTTCCTTGGCTTTTTTTACGTCATATACTTTCAAAAAATCTTCTAATTTAATCATCACATTTTTTTATGTGGTTTTCGGGTGGAAAATCAAGTTTTAAAATACGTGTTTAATCTTTTGCGGTACACTTATTACAAATAATTTTTATTGACATTTTATGTAAAAAATATACAATAATTTATTAATTTATCCGCTAATCATAATATTTTATGATAGAACAGTTAGAATCAGCAAAAATTCGTAAAACAATTGTCGATTGAGCTAAGCACGATCCTAAAATTCAAAAGATAACAGATGACATTTTGGACAATTTTGTGGCTAATACGAAAAATTTATGATTTTGTGAAGAAGATTATTTGTCTGCTGGTGAGTCGGTTCCTACAGAAAATGATAATTTATCAGTTATGGATTTATATTATACAAAAGAAATAAAAGACGATGATTTGAGCTTTTTGTCATGATTTTTGGGTTGATGTGATTATGTTCGTATAAATGTAAATCAAGAGCCGTATATTACACACAAATGATTTGAAAGATTAAATCATATTTTGAATATGGCATCTAAACATGCAAGGAGAAATTGACTTTCCACTTGATATTTTAGAAATTCATTCGGAGAAAAAGGTATGGATATAATGGACTATGTTTGAGCACCAATCGAGAAAGAAATAGATGGGAAAATGGTTACTATTCCAAGTCCTAAAAAATGAAAAATATATTTTCGCGTAAAGACAAAAGAACAATATTTACAACTTATCAAAAAACTTACATCTCCAGATAGTGCTCCATTTTTTGATAAAGAGAGAGATTGAGTATTTTTGAAAAATATAGTTGATTTATGATATCTTTGAAGAAATGAGGTATATTCTCAAAAAAGGAAATTATTTCAATATGTTATTACAGATATATTTTGAAAATTTTTTCATCATGAATTTAGTGATTTTTCTGTAAATACTGACACTCATGGAGATCATGGACACACTATTACAGAATCGTTTGATTGTGTCGTAGGTGGTGAAAAAGTAGAAGTGACATTGACTTGAAATGTAAAATCAGAGAAATCTACAGTTGACAAATTGATGAGAGAAAAAACAGCGACTGCCACAAATGATATAATTCGTTTTCAGTTGAAATTCAAAAATCACAGACAAATGGTAAATGGTTTAAATGATTTTGTGAATTTTTATTTAAACAATAATTGACGTGTTTTTGATCATGAACCTTGAGATTTTTGAAATTTAAAATGAGTAGATAAAAATGCATTAAATTCAATAAACACAAATAATTTGGAGCATATAAATGATTTACAAGATTGAAAGGCTAAAGATTTCATTAAGCATATTGAATATAATAGAAAAAAATGATCATCAAATTATAGGGATATGAAATTGATTGTGCCAGTAAATGTAAAATGAACCGTATTTAATATAGAAGTAAAATTTGTTACACAAGATTATGATATGGAAAATGATAGATGATATTCATCACATGTGATTTTGAAATGATTAGAAAAGATAGCGACTTTGAGTAGGCATAAAAAATATGTCACAACAAGGGATGTGGAAAATATTGTACAAGAAATTATCAAAGACTGACCAGAATTGGAAGATCAAATATGAGAATGAAATAAAAAAATATTAGCTGACGAATTATATTCATATTTATTAGATAAATGTGAAAAGATAAACATACCAGGTCATGAAACTGTATATCTACTAAAATGAGTAAAAGAGACATTGAACAATGAAGGATTTTGGCCACATATTCAGCCTACAAATAACGACTAAATCAACTATTGATATATTTTTTCAAAAAATTATATAATTAAACTATAGAGTATTTATTGCTCAATTTTATTTGTACAAACAAAAATTTTGGCACATAAAAACTTAAAAGATTTTTTGCAAAAAAAAGATGAGAAAGTGCTACCATTTATCGATCATCTTTTGAAAAAATTAGATGAGCATATCGCAAAAGGTGGTAGAGTTCTCCTTTTGACATTGACCAAAAAATCTAGTGAAGAAATAACAAATTACTTAGTTTCAAAATGATACAAAGCATACTATCTCCATAGCGAAATTGCTACAATGGAGCGCTGGGAAATAATCAAAAAATTGAAAACAGGAGAAATAGACATTATCGTATGAGTAAATCTTTTGAGGGAGTGAATTGATTTGCCAGAAGTTTCGTTACTAGCCATACTTGATGCTGATAGGGAATGATTTCTTCGTTCCACAACTTCCTTGATTCAAATCATCGGTCGTGCTTCCAGAAATCCTGATTCTGAAGTTGTACTTTATGCTGACCAATTTACAGAATCTATGGTCAAAGCATTGCGAGAGACTTATCGCCGCAGAGAAATCCAAGATAAATTTAATAAAGAGCACTGAATTACACCAAAGAAAGCTACATCAAACGCAAAAGAACTTGAGACAGTAAGGACAGATATGGACTTAAATCAAAGTTTTCAAGCTATGGCAAAATGAAAAGTCCAAGATAAAAAATTAAAGAGAATGACTATAAAAGAAAAAAATATGATTGCAAAAGACCTCAAATCTCAGATGGATTTGGCTATCAAAGAGTGGAGATTTGAAGATGCAGCAGTTATCCGTGATCAACTTAAAGAGTTGGAAGGTGAATAAAATAAATTTTTTTAGTTTTTTCAGGAATAAAAAGTTTTATTAAAATAAAAAGTGGCCCAGAATGGGTCACTTTTGCGTTAATACGTATACATGTGGTGAATTACCACAGTCTGTTCACCAAGTTTCTCATATTTCGGCATCTCTCCAACAAAATGAGTTACAGTTTTAACGGAATAGCAGTGATTCTTTTTATCTTCCGCTCTAGTGTTGCCATCTACGTAGCAGAGGATATAATCCTTATCGTAGTTGATTTTACCATTCTCAACTACATAAAACCGTCTGTCATGTTCTGTTATATGGCGATAGTATTTACCAGCAAAGCTCGACAGGGTTTCCGAGTTTTTGATGTTAGCCATATTTGTATGTTTTTAATTTACTGTTGCAGTATAAATATTTTATTCGATAAGTCAATATTTAAATCTTATGATTGTTATCCGTGATCAACTTAAAGAGTTGGAAGGTGAATAAAATAATTTTTTAAAATCGCTTTTTCTTGTATTTTTATACAAAAAAACTATAATTCTCCCTTAGTTTTTTTAATTTTTTGTTAATTTTCTTATGGAAATTAGAAATATTGCGATAATAGCACATGTAGACCATGGAAAGACGACTTTGGTAGATCAATTACTAAAACAATCTGGTACATTGAAAAAGATGGATGATGCAAATTTAGTCATGGACAGCAATGATCAAGAGCGTGAAAGAGGAATTACAATCTATTCAAAGAATACAGCGATAGAGTACAAATGAACTAGAATCAATATAGTAGACACACCTGGACATGCAGATTTTGGTAGTGAAGTAGAGCGTGTTTTGAGAATGATCGACTCAGTAATTCTTGTTGTAGATGCTTATGAATGACCAATGCCACAGACTAAATTTGTGCTAAAAAAAGCTCTCGAATTAGGTCTAAAACCAATGGTAGTAATAAATAAAATCGATAAACCAACTGCAAGACCACAGGAAGTAATTGATATGCTTTTTGATCTGTTTATTTCCCTTGGAGCTACAGATGAGCAATGTGATTTCCCAATAATATACGCAAGTGCCAAAGCATGATATGCAATGAATTCTCTCGATGATGAAAAGAAGGATATGACACCATTATTCGATGCGATACTAAAATATGTGCCACTTGCTCCAAATTATCCGGACAAAGATTTCCGTATGCAGATAGCCAACCTTACTTACGATGATTATTTGTGAAGGATGTGAATTGGTCGTGTGTATGAATGAACAGCGAAGGCTGGAGAAACTGTGACGATTATTTGAAATGATGGAACGGTGAGAACTGGTAAAATCGGTAAAATTTTTACCACTTTGTGACTTCAAAGGATAGAAACATGAAAAGCAGATTGTGGAGATATTATTACAATTAGTGGAATCCCATCAATTTTCGTTTGAGAGACAATCTGAGAATGAGATGTAAAAGCTTTGCCAGCAATCACTATTGACGAGCCAACCTTGAAAATGGAATTTTTGGTAAACGATTCTCCATTTGCTGGAAAAGAATGAAAATATATGACTACTAGAAATTTAGCTGAGAGATTGGAAAAAGAGACAGAGACAAATGTTTGACTCAAAGTCGAGATAGAAGATTGAAAATTTATGGTTTCTGGTAGAGGAGAGATGCATTTGTCCGTTTTAATCGAAAGTATTCGTAGAGAATGACGAGAATTACAGGTTTGAGCACCACAAGTAATTTTCAAAGAGATAGATTGAAAGAGACAAGAACCAATAGAAAGTGTTGTCATTACAGTAGAAGATGAATTATCGTGAGCTATCATAGAAACAATATCGAATCGTAAATGAATTATGAAAGATCTCAAATCAAAAGATGGAATGAGTACTATAGAATTTGAAGTACCTACAAGATGACTTCTATGATTTAGGTGAGATTTTACACTTATGACAAGATGAGAGTGAATTATGTATTCTTCTTTTTCACATTACGAACCATGGAAATGAGAAATCAAAAAAAGAGAGGTGTGATCAATGATTTCATCTGCAACTTGAACGGCAATGAACTATTGAATATTTAAACTCCAAGAGAGATGACCAATTTTTGTAGATCCAGCTCAAAAAATATACGAATGAATGATTGTTTGAGAGCATTTGAAATGATGAGATATGACAGTAAACCTTACAATCAATAAGCAACAAACATCAGTCAGAAATAGTTGAAACGACGAAGCAATGATTCTTAAACCAATTCGTCATATGTCATTGGAAGATGCTTTAGGTTACATCTGATTAGATGAATTAGTAGAAGTCACTCCACAGTCAATTCGTATCAGGAAAAAGTACCTCACAGAATTAGAGAGGACCACAGCAAGGAGACAGTGAAAAATTTAAGAAATAAATGCAGATCGTAGAAGTTTTACAATTACATAAGCGAAAATTATAATCAATATTCAAATAATAACCATAGTTAAACCTTTTGGTTGATTTCCAAGAAACTCTTTTGTGATTCTTTTGTATCATAGATAGATAATAGCAACCGCTCAAACCAATAGTGCTACTTCTCATAAAAATTTAACTAAATATACACAATAATCCAATATAGTATCCCAGCTCATAATTCATGAACTAAGTTGATCAGACAATGTCATGTCTCAGCTTTTTATTAAATCTTTTTGTTTAGCCATAACTTCTCATCATACAGAGACCTCAGAGACATATCATCCTGCCTTATTTCATCATCCTGGTATTAGTGCTTGTGCTTGAGCAAAACATAATCATCAAAGAAATAATAATACAAATATTGATAATAATTTTTTCATGTTTTTGTTGTAAAAAATAAAATTTATGAACATTGAGGCGTTAATTTACTTACTCATTTGTTTATTTCTGAAAAAGAAGAATTAATATCGAACATTACCTGTTGTAACTCTGATAACTTATCGTTTACAAAGTATTTACTTAAATAAGAATCAATATTTGATCATAGTAATATATTGGCTTTTTGCATCAAAAGAGTTTGTGTATACGTTCGTTCACGATCTATCCTGGAATTAGTTAGTTTTTTGCACAATTCATACTCAGATTGTGTGAGTCATTTTTCGTTTGTTATATAGTTTTCAACGATATAATTAACTAAATCACAAGATAAATTATATTTATCACGTAATGTCCAACTGGTATATCAAATTATATTAGATTTTATACTATTATCCCAAGTGCTTTTTGTGTCTTTGTCATTATTAATAAAAGATGCAACATCTTTAGTTCATAACCAATATTCTTCATACTTTGTTTTTATTTCTAAAGGTTTAGTTCCAGTTATGCTGTTACCTTGTGCTGTTATAAAATTTCTCCATTCTAAACCACTTCAATCGGCTTGTAAATCGTATGATAAATTCCCTCAGTTATCATTTTTTTCTTTAGCATCGAGTCTCCTTAAATAAACATCTAAAATATGGTCAAATATATAAATTGATTCAGGATAAAGTGTATTGTCATTTGAATTGTCACAATTAATTATTTTAGCATCACAGCAATATTTATTTAAATTATGAAAAGCCATTTCCATAGCTTTTTTTGGCATGGCTGTAATTACACCAGTCAATAGATTACCCTCATCCCATTTTGCCAAAATTGAATCTTTCGACAAAATTAATAAACAATCTCAGTTAGAATCTGCTGCATATGTTGTTCATAGCAGGGCTAATCATATAATAATCATAATAAGTATTTTTTTCATGTATTATTTTTAAATATAAAACTATATGGTATATTATAATCGATTTTTAATTTTTTGCAAATTTTTAGTCTTCAAGTATGTTTTTGATTTTTACCTTAACATCTCATAATATATTATTTGAATTTTTATCTGTTTTGAATGTATAAATGACACTATTTGTGGTTTCGTCAAAATCATAATCTCCATAAATTATAGCATCAGTATATATTTCTCATATAGGTGAAATATACAAAATAACTTCTCAATTTTGTAGCACTGCTTGTCATCAGTAAAAATCTCAAAATACTTCACTATCCAGTGGTTGAATTGATAATTCCTCCGATACTAAATTGATATCTACCAATTCTATGCTAGAAAATATAATCCAAAATATTGTTTTCTCTCATTGTAGAACTTTGATAATAGGTCTCTTTGGTGAATAATCTAAATCTACAGATATGATATTTCTAAAATTATTCATTATAGTTATTTTTCAATTTTCAGGATTTACAGTAGCTACCATATCTCAACTAATAGAATATAATCAAATATCATTACCAATATCAAAATATCATCAATATATCTCTGTGTTTCCTGGTTCTACTTTGAAATATGGTATATTATTGTTGTTAATATGTCCTGTTAGATTTTCTCGTTTATTAAGTAAAGTATTTTTATCTACAGTTCTATTTCTAAAGAATTGGACATAACCAGAATCAATATCTTGACTAAGTTCGGCAAGGATGGTTACTTCAGAAGAGTTATTGTTTGTTATTGGATTTGTACCTAAAGAACGGATTAAACTTCAATTATTATAACTTAAATTTTGATATCATCACAAAATATTTGTTATTTCAATTGTTGGTACCTTGATTGATAAGTTAGTTTTTACTACATATTGATTTCAGTTTATATCTATTCATCCAATATAATATGATAAATTGTGAGTTCACGTAAAGTATAGTCATGGGTATTCAATATATCAAGTCTGTCTTGAGATATTCTTTTCTTCAACCAATCTGTCTCATAATTCATCAGCTATCCAAATTTCATCCAATGCTACATTATCTTCCCAATCTACTTGTAAAATGTAATTTGTTCAGACAAATCATTCCAAAGAAACTCATTCACTAACTACCTTGTCTGTGGCGGGCCTGTATAATTTTATTGTAGGATTTGGTCATTCATCATCAGCTATTATTTGTGGTCAAGCAACGATTTGATTACTTGAACTACTAGAAAGCATATAGGTATTATTTATGAAATTCAAGGTATAAATTTCACTATATTGCCAATTTCTTGGGATATCGGTTATTGTGAGATTTATAGTATCGTCTGATTTATTGTAATAAAATAAATCAAATATAGTGTTTCAAGTTCAAATTAATAGTTCTATAGTTCCTGTTATTCATTCTTCAATTTCCAAATTTGTTCAAGTAATTTCTGATTCTTCAGGTAATACAAGTATATATTTTTTGTCAAATAATTCACTATTATTTCATTGGTTTAATAAAGGTTCCTTATCATGGAATTGATCTACTCTATGAATCATTTTTACCAAGTATCAATCAATATTATATCCAAATTTATTGCTATTGGATCGAGAAACTTTTATTGTATCAAATGTTTGTCAGACATACTTAAAGTTTTTTACTTCTCGATTTGAGTCTATTAATTTTACATATTTTCATCTAATTTGGACGAATCAATCTGTTGCAGTTTCACGTAAATCTTTATAGGAATCAATATGGTAAGAGTAATATGTGGATGCGTCACTATATTTAATATTATTATAGTTTGTGAAGCCATTTCTATATTTTATATATATATTGTGTTCATCCCATAAAATTAAATCTTGACGACTATCTTTATTTATATCTGTCAGTAAAAATCTAGATTGAAATTTGTTTGTATAATCTCTATTGGCTAGCAAGATACTTCATTCTTTAGTATTTAATGTGTATCAATCAATATAATTAGCAATATCAATTGTATTTGAAGCTGTGCTACTGCTTTTACGATCACCTCATCATCATCTAGATTGAGCTAATAAAATATCAGGTTCGTCATTTGTATTATTATTTGTAATAATATCGTATGCATCATCAGATACGCTTTTTATTTTCTTTAAATATTCTTTATTTAAATTATAAACATTTTCGTCCATATTGAGTGTTTCAGGACTGTTATTTTCCAATGCATTTATATATCACTGCAAATTATTCATGTTGTAATCCATATATTTTTTTATTATATTTTCTTGATTTGATAATGTTTGGATGGTGTTTTTGTCCATATCGAATAATTTTGTTGATAGTGTAATACTAAAAGAATTATCTTTTACAAGTGATGTATCATTATTTCATACTGCTACAAGGAAACTATCGTAATCATTTTGGATTAAATCTATAATTTCTTCATTATTATTTTTATAGTCAGAAATTACTGCATTATATTTATTTCCTACATTGTTGATGGAGTCGACATTAGCATTGATTTTTGTATTCGTCGCAATAAGAGATAAATATTCTTGAGCTCTATTTTTTATATCTTTGTTGTTAGTTTGATCTTTTATCTCTGACAACATGTTTTCTAATACTTTGAAATTATTTGCGTTGATGTCGGCATCATAATCTACATAAGATATTTCTCATCAATTAATATCTTTGTATAAATCTTGTAAATTTTCAGATCTTTTCTGTTTATCCCTTTCTTTTTTATTATCAGATTGAGTTTGTCCTGATTTTATACTAGCATTTGTCTGATTTATAATACTAAAATCGATATTTTCTCATGCTTCTTTTATAGATTGATTTATCTGGTCAATAATATCATTTCATTTTTGTGTTAGCTCATCTTTTAGAGATGAAAGGCTATTAGATAAATCTGAGAAAGTGTTTTTGATTTCATTATATTTTTCTATAGCATTTCAATATTCTGCATTTAATTTATCGATTTCTGTTTGCAAATTATTTATTTTTACATTATTTACTTCAATTTCATCTTGTAAATTTTTGATTGTTTTATTTGAAAATTCTATCTTATTTGAAATAATGGCTTTATCGGTATCATTTTTTGCTTGTTTTAACTGAGATGTATAGTTTTGTAATGATTCTTGGTTTTCACCCAATTGATTTATCAATCATTCAGTCACAGATTGAAGATCTTGTTTTTCATTTTTTTTACGTTCAAGCAATGATAATGAATCTTCAAGTCATTTAAATGAATTATCCAATATAGCTCTGTATTTGTTAGCGCTGTTTTCTAATTCTTTATATTTATTTACATCTTCTCCTGCATCAGGATTACATTCTATAGAAATAGGATTGTTTACACAAGCCTGTAGACGATCTTGAAACTCTTTAGATATACTTGAAGCCTTGTCAATTTCATCAGAAACATAATCTGTTATTTTATATGTAAAATTATTAACTTGTCATACGACGGATTCTACAAAAGCATAAAAATCATCAAAATTTAAATGTAAATCAATGTATGTTTGTAATGATAAATCAAATCATTTTAATTTTGCCTCTTTAAATTGATTAGTTTGTAATATCGCTGCTACTCAAGTAAACATACTAGCTAACGAACTAGGAATTGTTATATTGTTACTAAGATTCCAAGCAGATGATGTTAAATCTAAATTGTCTCGGAATGGGATTTCATAATCTCTTTCAGTTATTTGTTCAACTTTTGCTTTTATAGAATTTTCAGCTACAAGTCCAAATTTTCATTTTATTATACATAAAATTTTTCCTACTAATTTAGCTGCTTTAATTGTTCCTTGTATAGTATTAGGTAATTTTGGAATTTTTGGAGCAGGAGGTAATACTGGTAATTCCATTTCCAAACTAGGTATAAATGAAGGCAATTCTGGCAATGTCGGTGGAGATGGAATAAGAGGTATATTTCACAAATTAATATTAAGATCAATTCAATCGATTTGATCGAAAACATCCAAATTTAGGTTAAAATCAATATCAGGAGGTTCTGGAATGTTTGGCAATTCTGGTAAAGAAACACTAATAGGATTAAATGTAAAGTTTGGAAGTTTTATATCAGTTTCTATATGTATTTCAGAAAAATCTAGGTAAATATTAGGTATTTTCATAGGAGGAATTTCAAAAATTGGCAATTCAATATTTAACATATCGCAGATTTTACCTAATTTACATGAAAATTGATTATAATTATCATTTGTACATGTACTACAGCTTTCTGTCCAATCAGCAGATAAATCTATAATTAATTGATATGTTTCCAATATGGTTATCAAAGTGATTATTGCATCAATATATTCTGAATATCTATTTGCGTTAGTTTCCATCCACATCGACAATGTTCAAAGGATGGAATTAACCAAACTTGATGCGTCTCATAAATATCTTTCTAATACATGAATCCATTCATATAATTCCATTGGGAATAATTTGTACTGCTGTAATGTTTCTATGTTTTCTTTTACAGAGAACATTAAAGAATCTGCATTAGATTGTACATTTAAGAATCAATTTACAAAACTATCAATACTTCAGTCCATAAACAAGTTTGCACAAGAATGATAAACATTTTGAGTTGCTTGTTTGATTTTTAATCAGTTATTGCTAATTTTTGCTCAATTTTTCTTTATTGATACCTTAGTTTTTCAAGTTGTACCATTAGTAAGTAAGTCAAATCATGAAGTAAACATACTTAAGTTATTAGTATCAAAATAAAGATAAACATCGTATGGAACTATCTCACCAACTTCAACATACTCAGTATATACATAAAAACCTCAATCTTTTGCTTCATATATTTTATATTCTCATAGATCATTTAAATTATATTTTTTTTCAAGTTTTTCGAGTGCGTTAATTTTTCACTGGATATTTTCCAAAACTTTATCATCTTCTCATTGGCTATAGTAAGAGGCATCTTTAAACTGTTCTTTTAATTGATTTATAGCATCTCATAAATCTTCTATTCAATTTATTGTTATGCTTCAGCTACTACAGAAATCAATTAGTCATTTAAAGAAATCTTCCCATTTTGTTAATATTTCTTGTTGTCTATTAACCCAACTTTGAGACATGCTTATGTAAGATGTGATATCTTCACTTGTAAGCATTGGCACATTTACCGTGATATCTTGCGTACTAATATTGACCACAGGGGTCTCATTAAATGCTTCTTTCAATTTTTCAAATGGATTTGTGTATTCAGACCAACTTGATATTTGATCTCTACTAATCAAATTTTTTTGTCATCGAGCATCTAATTTAGACAATGCTGAATCTGATGCTGTACATGTTTGATTACTAGCATTTCGTTTCAATCATCTATTTTCACATTTTAATTTTAATGAGGCAGGCGTATCTTCACAATATGATGAAGCTCAATTTTCTATCCATTTTCATTTATTTTTTTCACATTTTTCCTTTTTTTCATCATTTGTAGCCATATCAGATTTCACATTATTTACAGCTATAGTAGATGTTTTTCCAAATATTGATTCTAAATCTGGCCAAACGATGCTAACTTTAAAGTTTGATAAATTATTCATTATATATTTTATTTGTTTGTCTAACCATTTTTTTACTATTTTATCAATTAATCATTGTTCTTTTGATCCTTGGATTTGATTTTTTATTTTTGTTCATCACTCCAGTATAATAGCATCAATATCCAAAGTACTACTTTCTTTGTATGCACTAGATGATTCAGGTTTTATTTCAATATTTATAAATCATCCAGCATAGCTTCCGTCAGGAATGATTGGTTGAAATGAATTACTATTTGGACTTGATCATCCAAATACAAAAGGAGTTGATGATTCGTTGTCTCATAAATATATAGGGTTATTTTGTTTGTTACATCATTTTAAAAGTGTAT
>Ga0310786_10006908_pt1 | contig 14947 bp, 15 predicted proteins | sample AusTroGonzalo_MG_FD_203881 | JGI IMG/M metagenome (GOLD analysis project Ga0310786, IMG submission 203881) | Bovine rumen microbial communities from tropical cattle in Woodstock, Queensland, Australia - Gonzalo_03 (v2) (version 2) | ecosystem: Host-associated > Mammals > Digestive system >... | reverse complement strand
ATGATGCTTTAGAAAACGTATACAGCATTACTGCCAATGCTCTTTTCGCGATTGTCGTTTGCTTGCTTCGTCCGTCTGTTTCCAAAAAATTCTTTCCGCAATCTTTACATTTGTATCTCTGCTTCTCCCTTATAATTCCGCTTTTATGCGTCTTTTCCGATCCGCAATATCTGCAATGCATTCTTTTAGCCTCTTACTTACTCCTCTATATTACCATATAATATATTTATATGAATACTCTCACATTTTTGGAGTCATTAAAAAAATCGGGGCCTTGCAGCAAAAATTTAAATCCACTTTGATGCCATTCAATATATATCAACGAATTGAAATGGGTATACCTGCTCACGATCTCATCTTTGTTATAACTTTCTGACTTCCTCGATGGAAAGACCCGTGATTTTCGCAACTTGATCAACAGTTAATCCCATATATAAAGCCGTTTTCGCCGACTCAACTTTCTCTGCTTTGGCTTTTTCTACAAGCTGCTCTTTCTCTGCCTTGGCTTTTTCTATAAGCTCTTTTTTCTCTTTTTCTGCTTTTTCTCGCTCTTTCTGTATAGCGACATTTTTCTCGCTGAGATAACCAAATTCCGTATGCTGACGCAAATAGTAGATTTCTCGCTCATCTTTATCTGCACTGATTTCTTTCAAAGTATCCAACGCCTCTTTTACTTCCGGAACATCCTGAATATCGTCGTTTAGTGGATTTTTCAAAAACGCCATCCAGACATCGAGCATGTTTTTGCGATCAATGTGTTTCGGGTGAAACTTTTGCAACTCAACAAAGAAAATACGTAATTTGTCCGTGATGATCTGATATTCATCTCTTTCTGTTGGAGGGAAGGCCACACACGCCTCGTTCACAGCGTCTTTACGATCAGTAACATTCTCTCCCATAATCCAAATTCCGATTACTTTCGGATACTTATAAGTCTGCCTCTGTCCAGCTTCTTTCTCTTTTTCCGTCAACTTTCGACAATTCAAAGTGAGAATTTCCGCCAGATACTGAACGGCCCTTTCCATAATTTCACCAGTGTTGCGGACTTGGATCTCTATGTCGACGAATTCCTGAGGACTTATCTCGGCTTTGATATCCAAATAAATAGTGAGATTATTTTTCACAATCTTTGAAATTTCAGTATTACGAATCTCAAGATCCATAACCGTCGGATTGCCTTTTAAAATTGAGTTGATCAGAGAAATCAGGAGCTTCTTGTTTTTTTCGACGCCGAACACTCTTTTAAAAATGTAGTCGGACTGAATATCTAAAAGTGTCGTTTCGCTCATAAATCACTCCTGCATAAATTACGGTTCATTATAACATAGATAATACGAAAAGGTTAATTTTTACTGTCTATTCTGCAGAGAATCTTCGTTAGATAGAAGAAAAATCCTATTTTATATTTATGGCTATATGACCGTTTTTGTAAAGTGGATGGCTCTTCAGTTTACCCATCTAATTTTGGTGTACAAAAAAAGTGCGTTTTTTCGGTCGACTGGTAGGGCGAGAGGTCTTAAAAGTTAACGGCATTTTGTAACCCATTGAAATTCAACGATTTACCAAAGTCAAAAAATGGAGAATAGTTGCGTTATTTGTACCTCTCTCTCCGCCAGTCGAATGCGGAAAGGTGGCCGAGTGGTTGAAGGCGCACCCCTGGAAAGGGTGTATGCGGGGAACCGTATCGAGAGTTCGAATCTCTCTCTTTCCGCCATAATTTGTGTTCTGGTTGATCATGAAAGCATTCGTCGCTCAGCTGGATAGAGCGTCTCCCTCCGGAGGAGAAGGCCGTAAGTTCGAATCTTCTCGAATGCACCATTTTCGTTGTTTTCGGAGAGAGTGCTGATGTTTATTTACCGTCTCCAAAATTACCAAAAATTCATAAATTTCTTCCGAAATCGTTCTCCAGTCTCCAAAAAAGTGTACACGGAGACTTGGAAAGTACACTTTCTGTAGCGTCTCCACGCCAGGGGGTTGCGTGTCAAAACCTGAATTTTCAGAAAAAAAGTGTGGAGAAAGTTCCACTGACGTCGAGAGGGATTCGAACTTTTTTTGTTCTCCAAAAGGATGCTGGATTTAGAGGAAAAGATCAGAAAATCTCTAAAGCCTTCCGAAGAATTTAAACAAAATTATATCTAATTTCCAGTGAACAGTCAGATTGCTGATGTTTTTTCGATGATACTTGATTAAAATGCATACGTAGATGCAGGGAGCAAATTTTCGATGTTAAAACTGAAGCACATTGCGTTATCAGCGTTTGAAATTATCAATGACGGTGGCACGATATTGATCGATCCGTTTGTATCTTTGAATTCGCAGTATAATTACCGAAATTCCAATAATATTTCAGATATTTTCGTTACCCATGGCCATTATGATCACGTCGGACAAACAGTTGAAATTGCGAAAAGTACAGGAGCAGACGTTACCGCTATTGTCGATGTCGCAGCGTATTTCAAAGATCAAGGAGTAAAAAAAGTTCACCACGTAGGAATCGGCTCATGGCTGAATTATGATTGGGGACGTTGCGTATTTTTACCCGCGATACATACCTGTACGCTTCCGAACGGCGCGCCGGGAGGAGTTGCTGCCAGTATACTTTTTGAAATTGAGGGTGTTCGAATTTTTCATGCCGGAGATACTTCATTGACGGTGGAATTTAAGGGAATAAATGAGGTTTATCATCCTGATGTAGCATTGCTTCCGATCGGCGGAATTTATGGAATGGATATCGAACATGCTGCAATTGCCGCTAAGTGGCTCGGAGCAAAAACAGTCATTCCAATGCATTATTATTTACCTCCGGTAATTGATGTGGACCCAAAAGACTTCGCGAAAAAATTTGAAGGGACAGACATAAAGTGCGTTATTTTGGATGAGGAAAGTGATGAGTTGCTGCTAAAATGAATCCAGGGCTAATTTCTAAATTATGTTGTGATTATAGCAGTTAGTTAATGGGAGAAAAATGGGCAAGACTTATCGTGACAGCGTTTTCGTAAATCAGCATAAAATAAAAAGTAAGCATATAAAAGTCGGTGATTATACCTACTATTCAGGATATTATCACGGCGGCGATTTTAATGATTGCGTGCTGTATCTTGACGAAATTGACGATTCAATTGAGGATATAGATGAACTGATCATTGGGAAATTTTGCTGCATTGCAAGCGGAGTGAAATTCATAATGGGAGGAAATCAAGGACATGATTACAGCAATATAACAGCTTATCCTCTCGAAATTTTAAGATCAGATTTTGCTGGCTACGCGAAAGAAAGTCCGAAAGCATATCAACGAAAAGGCGATACAGTAATTGGAAATGACGTTTGGATTGGGTTTGAATCGGCGATAATGCCGGGAGTTTGCATTGCGGACGGAGCTGTTATTGCCTCTCGTTCGGTTGTTACAAAAAATGTAGGACCGTATGAAATTTGGGGAGGCAATCCAGCAAAACTTATCAAAAAGAGGTTTTCGCAAGAAAAAATTGATGAACTTCTGAAAATGAAATGGTGGGACTGGGATTTGCAAAAAATATTTGATTTCTTTTCTTCCTCGGAGATTATTCCAGAAACTCGCAACACAGAGGAAGATAGCGGAGAATTCGAAAATGACACTTTCTGAAAAATTAGACGCAAATATGATGGGAAAATTTGTGTATTTGCCGAAACTTATGGGAATGGAAGTCATTGAACAGTCAGGCGGTGTTATTGTCGATACGAATATTCCGTGCGATATGTTTAACATAGTTTGCTGCCCGAAATCGGCACTTGATGTTAAGTCAGCATGTGACCGCTTTTGGCCTCGTAATTTGCCGTTTGCTTTTTGGGTAGGATTCGATGATGAATACGGCGATTTTCAAAACGATATGGAAAAAATTGGATTGAATTGTGATGAGATGGAAAGCGGAATGGCTGTTTCTATAGATGAATTGGATTTTGAAATTTCTTGCAAAAAGTTGGAGATGAAGTTTGTTTCGAATGCGGAATTATTGCGGGAGTTTATCACCGTTTACAAAAACCTCATTCCGAATGACGCAAGCGCGATAGATGAATTTTATACGAAGGCTTCTCCGTTTATTTTGGATCCGAATTCCCGTCTTAAACTTTTTGTCGGTTTTTATGAAGGAATACCGGTTGCGACAAGTGCTTTGTTTTTGCAGGATAATGTTGCAGGAGTTTGGGATGTAACGACATTGCCGAAGTTTCGCAGAAAAGGAATAGGAACGGACATGACTCTTCACGCATTAAAATACGCAAAAGATTTGTATGGTTACAGCATCGGAGTTTTAACCGCGAGCGCAGACGGAGAAAGTGTTTACCGAAAAATAGGATTCCGTAAAATCAAAGAATTTCGCATCGCTAACGTGTCCGTACAGTAGTCGCGATCTCGAAATATCGATCGATTTTTATTTTCTCCAAAAAAGCTTTGTCGTGCGAAACAATGATCATTGCGGCAGGATATTCTTGCAAAATTTCAGCGACATGATTTCTTGTTTCCAGATCGATATTATTCGTTATTTCATCCAAGATCAGCAATTTCGGAGGCTTTGCGGCAATTCGCGCAAGAGACAGCCGCGCTTTTTCACCTCCCGAAAGATTTTTTACCTCGCAATTTACTTCCTCATTTTTTCGAAACAAAAAATCGTTCAGATGTTTTCGGATTTCCGCGAGAGTCCATGTCGGATTTGTTTCAGAAATGATTTCAATCGCAGATTTTTCAGAATCTAAATTCCTGTAATGTTGATCTAGGTATCCGATTTCCGAAAATTTCGGCACATACCAATCTCCTTTCTTAGAAACAGACGAATCTCCCATAATTGCTTTCAGCAAAGTGGTTTTCCCTCCGCCGTTTTTTCCGATAATCGCAATATGCTCACCGAACATGACGGAAAAATTTATGTCGGACGCAATGACCGTTTCGGAATATCCGATTTGTCCGTCAGTTACGGAAACAATCGTTTCTTCTCCGACTTTTTTAAATGGCAGATAAAATTTTGGTACAATAATTTCAGGCATGTGCATTCCGTTCAGCTCTTTCGCCAATTTTTGCTTTTTCTCATCAAGATTTTTAGAATTCTTCCCCTGAGATTTTTCCGCCTTCATAGTTTTGAGATCGGCAACGGATTTCATCCACTTTCTATTCGCAATTTTCTTCTCTCCGGACGCTCTGCTTTTCGCTGATCGCTGCTGCTCCTGCATTAATTTTTCATGCACGGATTTTCTTTCGCGTTCCAGCAATTGTATTTGGTGCGAAAGAGAATGATATCGCGTCTGTCTTTCTCTCATATAATTATCATAATTTCCTCGAAAAACAGTCACCTTCCCATCATCGATATGCCACAAAATATCAACGCAACTGCGCAGAAGTTCTTCGTCGTGAGTAACAATGATCAAAGTTCCGTAATACGAAGACAGCATACGCATCAGACTTTTCCGGTTATCGATATCCAGGTGATTTGTCGGTTCATCGAGCAGCAAAATCGACGGATTTTCCCCCAACGCCATCGACAAACTTTTATTGAAACGTTCACCTCCGCTCAGCGAATCAAAATCTTCAATAATCTGCGGAACATAAGCTAGGTCGGCACTCTTATTTTGATTCGCGATCATCTTCAACAAAGACGATTTTCCACTGCCGTTTTTCCCGATAACTGCTATGCGATCGCCAAACGCAATTTCTGCCGAAAAATCCTCGAAACAAATTTTGTTCGGAAACGATAAACTGAAATTTTTTATACGAATAATGTCATGCATGAAGTCACCCCAAAAATTAAAAATAAACAATTGAATTTTTAACCAAGAATCTTCATGACACTATCTCTCCTTCAAACACGAATTAATTTTACGCAAAACTCCGTCGGGAAGCAATAATTTTGGGTAGCAACGATACGCGATCGACGAAGAATGATCTTGTTAACTTATTTTTAACCAATACTTGAGAAACTACCCACGTGTAAGTTTTTGTGATAAGGAGTTCTTTATGAGATGGTTTGCCAAAAAGATATTTGACAGAGGGGGGGTAAGAGATTAAAAAATTATTTAAAATCAATATGTTATCCCTCTAATGTCTTCAAAAAACTAAAATATTTTACCAGAGAATTAGCTCAGTTTCTCAAACCTCGCGATGAAGAAGAACTATCACGCGGAGCAATCTTGATAGAGTTTGCTGTTTGTATGCCAGTATTAATTATCTTACTTTTTTATATCAATGATTTAATAAGAATTAAGAGGTATTACTCTCAGACGGAGTTTGTTGGACAGCAAACAGCTAACATGATCCAAAATATCTCGAAAAATAGAGAAAATCCCAGGATTACGAAAACAGACTTGCTAAATATACACGCTCTTGCTTGGCAGACGGTTTATCCTGGTGTAACTATATTTAGAAAAGATTCAGTATATCCCTTAAATCACAAACCTATAACATCGATGTATTACGTCAGAGGCTTAAGCAATGGTAAAGCTTCTTGTATTTGGAGAACATGGACAAGACTATATGAAAGTCCGAGTAAATATGGTTACAATTCTTACACAAACGATAATCCTCATAGTGCCGTAAGATATTTAACGGAAACAGTTCCTGCAAACATTTATCCGACTTTAAAAATAAATCCTAATGAGGTGAAAATCATTGTCGAAACTCTGATAGAAAGAGATAATAGTGGAGTCCAATATAGTGGAGTTTCAGATCGAGTATCGACAGGACTATATCTTGTAAATCCAGCAAAAATTAAAGATGGAACGTGGAGTTACATGTTCCATTCCGTTGTGATATTTACTCCCAAACCAGGCTTATTCACCGAAACTGCTCCTCAATGATTTTCAAAAATCGATTGATCAACGTCAGAGTGGGCTAAGGGCAGTTAAGTTTACTTTAGAAAGATGAAATGAAGGGAATTAGATTCCTGTCATATTTATGAAACACTTTAGATGACAGTGACTCTAAATATCCCAAACGGAAATAGCATTAGCATTATTCGATAACAACTGAGTTTCGGGAGTTAAACAAATTTCGCATCCATATTCCACTGCTTCAATCTTTGAAAAAATCTTAAAGGCAGAAACATCTTTAAACAGAGGGGTAGCGTGCTTTTTGATTTCTACTGGATAATATTTTCCATCTTTCTGAATTAATAGATCGATTTCATGACCTTTTTCATCTCGGAAGAAACAAACAGATAGATTTTCTGCATTATGTTTGTATGATTTCAAAATTTCAGTTACAACAAATGTCTCAAAAAATGCTCCGGCTGAAGTACCAAATTGCAAAGCCTCCGAAGTTGTCCAACCCGCTAAATATGCGGCCAATCCCGTGTCCATAAAATACAACTTAGGAGTTTTGGTTAATCTTTTGGTGATGTTTTTGAAGTATGGCTGCAACAAATAAATGATACCTGAAGTCTTTAAAACTGAAATCCAATTTTTAACTGTAGACGGAGAAATTCCGACATTCCTCGCAATATCTTCAAAATTCAGTTCTTGAGCAGTTCTTGCGGCTACAACTTTCAAAAATGTGATAAATGATATTTCATTGCCGACATTAAGAAGTTGCCGAACATCTCGCTCTAAATAAGTTCTGACATAAGAATCGTAAAAAGCATTCCAATTCTTAGGATCTTCTTTAGACACTGCATCGGGAAAAGATCCTTGCCAAATAATTTTAAATGTATCAGTCATCGATTTCTTTTTGAGAATATTTTTCGGCCTAGATGAAGGCAGAAACGGACTCTGTTTTTCTCCTATACCCTCTCTCTCGTAAGAAGAAAAGCCGAGCATGTCAATAATTGCAATACGTCCGGCAAGAGACTCAGTGACATTTTTCATCATGTCGTACTGCTGAGAACCAGTCATCCAAATAAGACCATTCTGATCTGAATTATCGAGCAAAATTTTTATGTAGGGAAACAATTCAGGCGCATACTGTATTTCATCGATGATGACTGGAGGACTGTATGCATCTAAAAAGCCTCTCGGATCAGTTTTTGCAAATAATAAATCTGATTGATTGTCGAGAGTAACGTATTTGCGGTTGACATCTGAAGAACGTTTTAAAAGAGTGGTTTTCCCTATTTGCCGAGGTCCCGTTATCAAAATAGCCTTGAAATTCTCCGATATTCTCCTTACTTCTTTAGCTAAAGTTCGTTCAAAATACAATCTTTCTGACATTTAACTCGCTCTCAATTCATATTGTTAAGCAATGTTAGCTCAAATTTTAAACAGAATCAACAAAAGTCGTAAAATAATATTATAATTGTGGATTTACGCCATTTAATCCCCAAAATATCGAATACTTTTTTCATTATCTTTTGGTTTTTTTATCGTAGGATATGTTGTGATAATTTTTTTGTAACATTCGCAGGCACTTCCGTGGTCGTTGATAATTCCGCAGGCTTGTAATTGCGAATAGACTGTAGTTGGACCGAGAAACTTAAACCCACGTCGTTTTAAATCTTTGCTGATTCGATCGGACAATCCGTTGCTTGCTGGGATCCAACCTTTTTCGTGATCTTCGTACAAAATTGTCTTTCCGTCGGAATATGCCCACAAGAATTTACAGAAACTGCCAAATTCCTCCTGAATTTTCTTAAAGCATTTTGCATTGTTTATTACTGCTTCGATTTTTCGGCGAGACTTAATCATTCCCTCAGTACCCATAATTCGATCGATGTCAGATTCATCATATCGCGCAATTTTTTCGTATTCGAAATTATCAAAACACTTTCTGAATATTTTTCTTTTCTGAAGTATTATTCTCCAACTCAGACCGCATTGCATTGCTTCCATCATCAGAAACTCGAACTGCATTTGGTCATCATGCAAGGGGACGCCCCACTCCTCGTCATGATAGCATTTATAAAGTTCGGATATTTTATCCCATTTGCAGTAGGTCATCGCTTAGTCCTTTCGATAATATACTCTTTGATCGTTTCTGAATGACATCTTTTGGGAAAGCACCAGCAAAACAGATTGAGCTTGCCATGTTTTTCGTAAAGGCGCAGCAGTTTCTCTGCTTCATTTCGGAATTCCAAGTATTTCTTTATTCGTTCGTAAAAGTAGGCTTGATATCTATCGAGAGCATCATCGCGCAGAGATTCGTCCTCTATTCGAAAAGGATTTCCAAAAATAGTTTTTCTATCAACGCGCACATCAAATACATAAGACGGAGTTGAATAATCCATGTTCTTAATAGTTATCACTGCCCTGACACCTCTTCTACGAGAATATATTTTACAATACTATTGGCGTTTTTCAGCAAAATAAATCTGTATCGTCAGCAAATCTTCATTTTTAAAGCAGGAATAGTTTCTACGCTTCCGTCTATACGTTTCCAGCCTGTTTTTATCTCCGTAAGACTGTTCATTTTGCAATTGAATTTCTCGAAAACAACCAGACAATCTATCAGGTTAGTAGAACGGCAGGAAATGGTGAATTCTTTTACACAGTGAGCTTTCAAGATGTTTACAATTGCTTCGATTTCATTAGGCCAGATCAGCTCATTAAAATCGATGAGGTCTTTTCCCGCTTCCTTACTTTTATGGTATGAGCGGTATATCTCGTAATTTGCACCCGATTTACAATCCTCAAATGGCTGCTCGAATTCTGAAATGTAAAGTGGTGATTTTTGTTCATTTTTTAAGCTCTCTACGCACATAATTGTCTCCATGTCTAATCGTGTTGTAATATAACTCTGTTTCCTTAATTATCAAGTTAATTCTTTGTTTTTATTGAGTTTTTTTTATCATACGATCGTTTCCTCCTGCTCCTTCCACGATAGCGGAATTTTAGTCGTGAGAATCTCCTGGGTCGAAATGTTTTTCGGCATCCAGCCTTCCATGATACGTTTTTTGAGCTTTGGGCTGAGGAAATTAAACTGCATGATTGCGCGAAAATAACGAGGCGAGATTTTATTGAGTTTACAGAATTTCGCTTGGTTTAGTCCGGGATTGTCGATCAATCGCTTTTGCAAAATGTAAGCCTTGACCAAGATTTTCGAGAGAGGCGTGACAGCGTTTTTATCGTCAAGTTTTGAGTAATAAGCCTTCTGTCCTTTCTTGAGATTAATTCTGAGGGGTACGAATACCTCCTGCTGCAGTGAATTCATGTGTCTTACTTTCAATTAGCCAACTGAGTTAACAGAGGATCAAAACCATCTAAGTTTAGATTGATTTTCAAACCATCTTTCTTGACGATGACGTTGTTTACGAGCATGTCTACGATTTTCTTTTGCTCGGCCTGATAGAGATAATGCCAGACTGAATTCAGATTTTTTAACGCAGAAAGGAGCTGTGTCTTGTTGATCTTTTTGTCTTCTTCGACCAAGCGATTTAGATGCATGACGACTTCGGGGGATTTCAGAATTCGAACAATTTCAGAGATCACTTGTTTCTCAATAGGTTCGGCAGGAAAACTTGATCGAGGTGCAGAGCATGACTTGAACTTAATGTGGTTGTAGCAGGTGTAGTATCGGTAACGCAGGTTTTTCTTGTAAGTGTAAGTTTGCTTCATCGAGCATCCGCAATCGCAGCATTTGATTAATCCTGATAAGAAAGACGGGCCTTGAGATCGGTTTTTCCGCTGTCCCGGCATTGATTTGGATTTGAAGATTTCCTGTGCTTTGTTCCAAGTTTCTTCATCAATTATGGCTTCATGCTCGCCGGGGTACACGTTGCCTTTGTGAGTAACGCAGCCTTTGTAATACGGATTTTTGAGGATTCGTTGAACGTGTTGCGGAGAGAAAAGACCGCCTCTTTTTGTTTTGATACCGGCTTTGTTGAGCGCGTGAGCGATTTCGAAGTAGGATTCAGTCTTCAGAAACTTTTCGAAAATTAATTTTATCAGCTTTGCATTTTCCTCATTAATAACGAGTTTTCGATCCTTAACATCGTAGCCCATCGGTGGATTACCGCCCATCCAAAGACCTTTTTTGAGAGAGGAAGCGAATTTATCTCGTATACGTTCACCTGTCATTTCTCTTTCAAATTGAGCGAAACTTAGCAGGATGTTCAGCATAAGCTTCCCGGATGATGTGGAGGTATTAAACGACTGCGTGACTGAAACGAAACTGACATTATGCCTTTCAAACAGCTCAACAATTTTTGAAAAATCGAACAGCGAACGGGACAAACGATCAATCTTGTAGACCACGACCATATCGACTAAGCCTGCTTCGATGTCAGCAAATAATTCTTTCAAAGCAGGTCGATTTAAATTTCCGCCGGAAAAACCTCCGTCATCGTAATGTTTTGAAATCAGCCTCCAATTCTCGTGAATCTGACTCGCGATGTAGTTTTCCCCTGCTAATCTTTGAGCATCCAAGCTGTTAAATTCTTGTTCGAGTCCGTCTTCACAGGACTTTCTCGTGTAAACGGCACATTTTATAAATTTCTTCTCCATGGTTAACTCGCGACTCCGAAAAACTTCAGTCCATTCCACTTTGTCCCGGTGATTTTGTTGGCGATCGCGGAGAGAGATTTAAAAACATCGCCTTCATAGGCGAATCCGTTGTCGACTACAAGCACCTCGTAAGTCTTATCATGATATTCCTTGACGATTTTTGTTCCGATCTGAGGCTGGAACTTCTTTTTCTTCTTGTTTTTGAGTGAAGTCTTCTTTGCTTGCTCTCTGATTTTTTCTTCAGTAGCAGGATCAATTCCGCCATAAGCAAGTTCCTGAATCTTGTAAGCTATTTTTGCGATCATATGCTGGCGACTCGAAACTTCAGGCTTGCAGTCAAAAAACTTGTTCCACATATTTCGCAAAGAATCCTTATCCATGCTCTGCAGCGCAATGATTTGCTTGATTATGCTCAGATCATTTTGTGTATTCGAAATCATGTTACTTCTCCAACGGGTCAATATTACTGGCGTTATTACCCCTCCAAATCCGAGATAAGTCAAGTCGGTAATGATGAGTTTTTTCTCCAATTTCAATGTTTTTCGAATTAATGTAGCGAACGATGGCTTCATAAATAATTTTTGCCAACATTTCCGCTTTATCACTTATGATTTTCTTACTCATTGGATGCCTCACAATAATACGCTGCCTGAAATTACGTAGACTTTCTTGTTTCCATCCGGAGTCCACTTCTGCTGACGATAGTCTCCGTTATGGTCTTTCAATAGAAATCCTTGATCAATCAACAGCGAGATTACTGTTTTTCGGTTGAAGTTCTTGCAAATCTCCTTCTGAAACACGGATGGAGAAACAAAAAAAGTCGTCCCATTTTCATCAGTCTGTTTGTAACCAGCCATGTTGAGGATTTTTTGATCAATATATTCATCTGACTTGTAAGGATTATAAGGGTTGTAAGCTTTTTTGTTCAAATTATAGAAACGGCTGTGTCCGTGCAATTCGAAGAAAGATTTAACCTGATCGATGATTTGGCGGTTTTCATCATCACCAACTCCGTCTTTATCCTCAAGCCAAGAATTGAAGCAGGCAACTGCGGAATTGTATGAAGTCTCAGGTTTCCAGCATACAACGCCATATTTGATTGCTAATTCGCCCGCGAAACCAACGAACATGAATCTTTCAAAAGCACGCATGTCTTGCCCTTCAGCATTTTTTGGAAGATACAGGGACTTCAATCGAAAAAACTCTTCTTTATACGAATCTCTGATATCCGACTGATGATTCAACACATGTTTAATAAATTCGACGGAGGCAATGCCGTAATACTTTGAAGTGTTCTCTCTCAAGTAATCGGAGAATTCCGCTCCGTCCTGAAAGCCCATTAAATTTTCGAAAATGCCGCAGCTGTCTTTGGACGCTTTCGCAGGAATATTCAGCAAGCGTACTTTCTGTCCGGCCTTGGAAGTTTTGCTATCTTCAGCCATATGTGAACTAAGGTCGACCTCTCCGCTGGAAAGAAATATCAAAGTCCAGGAAAAAGTTTCTCTTGCGTTGCAGTTCTTATCGAGGCGTTTTTTCCCTTGGCCGTTAGCGAGCATGTAGGCAACGTCACCAGCTTTCGATGGTGAAATTTCAGAAATCTCATCGAGGATAAGTAACGAATCATTTCTTCTGAATGCGATGTTTTCCATAGCGTTATCTGTAGCCTTCCAGCTTACAACAAATTTGGAATTACCGAACACCGAAGCGGCAACCTTCAAACAGGTTGTCTTACCCGAAGAACTGTTTCCGACTATATGGAATCCGAAATTTTGGACGTTGCAAATGCGCAATAACACGCTGGCGAAAGCCGTACAAATCGCGAAAATCAGCCGAGAATTGCCAACGCACCATCTTGCGATCAACTCATTCCACTGCTCAAGAGTTCCCGAAGTTCCGTAAGACTCGTCATTCACAGCGGTATCCAAAATTACTTCATCATCGGATTCACCGACCACTTGGTCTGGTCTGATGTAAACGTCGTTGAGAAAGCCAGTACGCGATGCAAGAACCAATTCTCGATTAGGTACAGAGCTTGAAATATATTCAAACAGCTTTCTCTTGGATAAGGACGTTCCGGCATAAACAAAGCCCTTACTGATCAACTGAACTCGAATCTGGTCGCCGTCCTTTGTGAACATCGTTGGCTTAATTAGAATTCGCTGCAAGTTGTTTTTGTAGTCTTTGAACTCAACAAGCCGTGAAACTTCGTCATTGTTTTTTGTGAAAGCAATTACTTTGATGTAATTCGAGATTTTGGTCGGAGATTGCTTCTTATCAAGGCAAAACAGCCCTTCATCAGATAAAACAAAGCCATCTGGAACTTCTGAATCAGAGCTAAGATTTTCAACTGGTTTAGCTTGTTTAGTCGATTCTTTTTGAAAAAGAAACTGTTCGATCGTTGATTTTACAGCATCTTTACCTTCAAGAATCATAAGATCATTAAAATCTGTTGGGTGTGTTGATGAATCTTTGAACTCAGGAAAAACAACTTCAGCACCGACTGATTGAGCGGCATCTCTTGCTTTTTCAATACCGGGATTAATTCCATTTTCATGATAGCAATCATTATCAGCGCAGAAGATAATCTTGATATTTGAGTATTTCTCTCGAAGAGCCTGGGCGACCGGCTTCAAATTCCCGGAATCAAATGCCACTACGACAGGCTCGTTCATTATCTCATAAACAGTAGCTCCAGTCGCGTAGCCCTCGCAAATAAAGACTCGTTCAGCCCCACTCAATGAGCCAATAGTGAAGAAGCATCCTTTCTTCTTTCCACCACTCAAAAATCGCTTCTTTCCTTCTGTATCAATGAATTGAAGAGTCCATAATTTCCCATTGATATCATATGCAGGGATCACAAGTGCGCCTTTGTACTCCATTAAACCATGGGAAAAAATGCCTTTTTTATCGAGATACGCATTTTTGGTCGCGCTACGTCGCGATGACGTAACGATATTTTGCGCTACGGTAACGGCATGTTCATTGACGGTCAACATCGATGCGTCAACTTTTTCGTATGCTTTTATGAGCCTTTTTTGGGCGATTTTAAGCTTCTCACCCTTAAAATTTCTCTCGAATACGTGGTCGTTGAGGCCTGTTACGAAGTCACCAAAGACGTATCCTCCGTCGAACTTCTTAAGCCAGTAACGATTATTGCGTCCCCAGCGTATGATTTTAAAGGTCTCTGTGTCCTTAGAAGGCACTGGAATATTAGCGTTTGTAAGAGCTTCAGCAAGCTTATTCATAGTGTTTGCTCCTTATCTGTGATTAAAAAAAAACAATCCGAAATTTTAGAAAAACAGTTGGGAATCGAGGCTATTCTAAGTACTGTCAATCGAGGATTTATACTTTTGGTTATCCGAAAACACACAAAAATTCGGTCAGAAAAATTAATATATATATTTACATGTATAATATAATTAAGGTTAATAAAATTAATAATAATGTAGTATATAATAATAAATATAATAAAGTTAGAATAGATATATAGATATAAGTATATATATAAATAAGTATAAAGTACTGAAATAAGAATAAAATAAAAAATAAAAATTAT
>Ga0310786_10006907_pt1 | contig 14948 bp, 24 predicted proteins | sample AusTroGonzalo_MG_FD_203881 | JGI IMG/M metagenome (GOLD analysis project Ga0310786, IMG submission 203881) | Bovine rumen microbial communities from tropical cattle in Woodstock, Queensland, Australia - Gonzalo_03 (v2) (version 2) | ecosystem: Host-associated > Mammals > Digestive system >... | reverse complement strand
GTCGCCAGCTGGAACGGGGAGGGGTCCTCCCCCTGGGGTCACCAGGGGCCGTCGCTGGTGAAGAGCTTGGGCTTTATCTGCTGCTGCGAAGCAACGCCGACCCGGTTGCCCTTCTGGGCGTTACAAATCCAGTGCGCCGGCTGCAAATTGTTCCAGTCAGACGCGGCAGCCTCGGGGCTGTCGTATCCGTATTCACGCCACCTGGACACAGGATGTATTTCGTCCACCACAAAGGACAGCGGGTGCCGCGCGTCGCTGGGCTCGTCGTAGTGGATCGGTCCCAGCGCCCCGCGGCATATTCCGCAAGGTCCGCCGGCGGCCTTTATCCTGGCGCGGTTTTTGCGGCGGCGGTTGCCGTTTTGATATCTCGGGTTATTCATGGCAAAACAAAAAGCCGGAGCCGATCATCACCGTCCTGGTGATCATCGGCTCCGGCTCTCAAAGCACTGGCCCTCGTGGATGTCAATCGTCAATTCAGTTTTGCAGTCCCGGCAATAGACCGGGATGCGCTGGCCCTCGGTTTCCGGCAGCACCCGCATCAGCCGCCGGTTGCGTCGGCAGATCGGGCACTGGAGCCAGCCGTCCTTTACTGTCAACAGTTTATCGCATACGCCTTGATGTGTCAATGCTTTTTCCACCTTTGTCCTTAAAATAATACGTGTTTCAAGACAGAAAAATAAATAAAAAGGTCAATCCCGCCGCGCTCGGCGCCGTCTAGCCCGCGGCGCGCGGCCCTCGGTCCAGCCGAAGCGATACTTAATAACGTGATAGCTGGCCCACTCGGTTTGTTTCTTTTCGTCGATCAGGACTGTGCAGCCGGCCGGCGGCGTCAGTTTGAAGTCATCCGGGACGGTCAGCGTCTCCGTCTCCGGGCGCTTCGCGTTGCGGGTGCAGCTCCAGCCGTGCAGGCCGGGCTTGTCGGCGTAGTCCTGGCACTCGCGCAGCTCCTTGGTCATGTAGCGGGCCAGCGTCTCGTGGTTTTTCTCGGCGTCCACGCGGAGCTTGCGGGCCTCGACGTCGCTGCCGTAGATCCAGCAGCGGCGGATGATGTCGAGGTCGCGGCCGGTGTTCGTGATGACGATGTGGAAGTGCCAGCGGCCGGTCGCGCTGGTCAGCACCTCCGGCGCCCAAAAGATCACCGGCAGCGGCACGCCGGCGGCCTTGTACGCGGCGGCCAGCTTTTGCCGAAAGTATTTCGCCCGGCGCTGCGCCTCGGCCCGGCATTTCGGCATGTGCGCGTCGTCAAAGGTCAGGACGATCACCCAGCCGCTGCCCGGCGTCGGGAAGTTTACGGCCAGCATCAGCTCCAACTCCTCAAATGAATGGATCTGATTTATTCGGCGCTGGGCCTCGCTGGAGGCCTTCTGTTTCGCCGCCCGCTGGCGCGGAGTGTCGTATCGGCTGGTCCGGGGATAAAGCGCCTCAATCCGCAGCGGGCCGGCGTCTATGCGTTTGAGAGTTTGGGCCACGGTTTCCTCCTTGTGTCTGAAGTAGACCGTGGCCCTCGCGGCTCTCGTCTTATTTATTGATATTGATTTGGTTTACTTTCTGAGCAGCCAAAACTTCATCCAAAAAGGCAGGTCACTTTCTGCTATTGCTTTTGCGATGAGGAACGCAGCAGCCAAAATAACGGCGACCGCCGCGCAGACGATCAAAAACTCTACGAGCTTCATTCTTTCCCTCCTTGTTTTTCCGTGTCCTCGTCGACGATCTCCACCGGGCAGCCGGTGAGATCCCGCAGCGCGCAGCGGACGTCGTCGGTGGTGCCGCAGGGGCCGCCGCGCTCGAAGCAGAGCGCCTTTGTGCAGCCCGAATTCCGCGCCGGGTCGCAGAGGTAGGTCTTGGTCAGCATTCCAAAAGCGCCTTTCTTTCATAGCAATGATACTTTGGGTTCCATTCCTCTTGTTCGCAAAAAAGATGGCCGCGGATTTCAAAACTGGGAATTGTCAAAAGCAATAAAACACTGGTTTCAGAGTACCATTCCCCATTTACAAGCGCGTCATTCAAAACCTCATGCAAAACTTCCTCAATTTCCAAAGCGGCTTTTTCACTTTTTACACTCAACAGATAAAGCAGCTCCAGCTTATTGGGGTTTCCGGTTTGAAGGGATTTTAATCTGTCATCCGGATAAATTGATTTTCCGATTTTGACATGGTGCACTCCATCGTGAACGAAATAGATATATGGCATATAGCACGCCCCCTCATTCTTCATCAACCACACACGTTTTCCATTCTTCCGGTAAAGGATGCCATGCCCTGACCTTATACAAATTATCAAGAGTATTTCCATACGCAGTCCACTTAAAATCTCGAAACTCGCATTTAAGTTCATGCATTTTTTGTCCGTCGCCCAGATCAACCAAGCATAGATATCTCCCATAATGCAGAGGAGTTCCTATCTGCCAGTGGGCAATCGTAGGTATTGGCTCCGGAAAAAGCCTATCGTCATGTCCGAGCAGATAGTCGGTGCTGCATCCGAGCATATCGGCAGTTTTGCAGATCGCCTTCACGTCGTCCGGGTGGATGTTCGCAAAGGGAAGGTCGGCGCCGGGAGTGAGTTTTTCGTCGGGGTTCTCAAATCTCTCGTAGCGGTCGTCGTGCCATTTCCCGCAGTAGCTTCTTCCGCTGCCGGTGAGCGTGTCTTCTACGCTGAGGCCGGCGGCGGTGCGCAGCTCGTGGAAGCGGTCCCAGCAGAGGCGGGCGCTGTCAACAAGCACCTGGTCGCGCGCCTTCTCTTTTGCAATCTCCTCTTTCCGGCGGTCGCGTTTGGCTTTTCGTTCCGCGTCCTGCTCCGCCCGCAAAGACGGGCAGACAAATTTGCAGTTCACGAAGTCCGGGCACTTCTTGCAGCAGCCATACGAAAAACACCGGTGCCAGCCCTCCTCCAAGTGAACGACGCGGAGCATCGCCTTCGCATGGCCGCAAGCCGTTCCGTAATACGGGCATTTCATTTCCGCGGCCTTTTTGATGTTCTCGGCTTTCTCGTCAACGCGCCATTCGGTGAGATAGTCCGGGCGCGTGGTCAGGGCGTCGATCTCGCTCTGCACTTCCGGGGCAAGCCGGGCGAGCTTGTATGCGACTGTCTCGTTTATGACGTTCTGCTCCCAGCGCTCTTTCCATTCCGGCGTGAGTTTTTCCCGTATGACCTTCAACTGCGCCAGCTTCGTGGAGCTGATTTTGCAGGCCTCGGCGACGGCGTCGCGCATACGGCCGGAAAATTGGATGACGCCGTCCTCTTTCAGCTTATACAAAAGCATCTGGACGCGCTCGACCTGCTTGGCGAGGTCCGCGCTGCTCATGCGCCGCGTGTCGGCGTTGGCCATGATGAGGCGCAGCTCCTGGAGCTCAGGACTGCCGGCGGTCTGCTCGACGATGCAGGCGACCTTTCCCCATTTTTCCGGGTCGTCCTTGTAAAGCTCCCCGATGGCCTTGCGGCGGCGGTGGCCGCTGACGATCAGATAACGGCCCTCGGCCTCCGGATTGGCCCGGACGCGGATCGGCTGCTGCAAGCCGATGAGCTCGATGTTCGCGGCCAGCTCGTCGATGCCGTCCATGGAGTAGAAGTTTTCGACGTCCTCGTCCAGCTTGGTGAAGTCGATGTAGGTGATCTGCTCGGAGTGGTCGGGTCCTGACACATTCCCCAGCACGGCGGCGAGGCTGTCGCCCAGGTCAAATTTCTGCTTCGCCATTATCGCACCTCCTCCAGATACTCGGCCACAAACGCGCGGTAATCGCGCCCGGCGGCGGACTGCGGCGAATACGCCTGGAGCGCCTGGCCGGCGAAGATGCTCTCCGTGACCTTGTCGCTGCGGCGGATGGTCTGATTGAAGACCGGCACGGCGGAGGCGCGCAGAGCGCACTCGCCCTGGATGCAGGCCGCCGTGTTGTGCCACTTGGTGATGAGGGCGCCGGCCACGCGGACGCGGGGCTGGATGCGGCGGACGGAGTTGATCTGCGCCAGCAGGGTCGTGAGGCCGACGATGGAAAACAGATCCGCCTCCACGGGAATGATGACGTCGTCGCTGGCATAGATCGCAGCCACGCTCGCCGCGGTGAACGAGGGCGGGCAGTCGATCAGCACAAAGTCAAAGGGCTCGGGCGGCTCAATGACGCCCTTGCCGGCCTCGGTGAGCGCCTCCAGCAGGTCGGAAATGGCCTTGACGCTCACGCGGCCGCCGGCCTTCATGCTGGCGATGTCCGCGTTGATCAGGTCGATGGACGCCGGAAGGAGAGAAATGCCGGGCATTGCTGTCTGAATGATGTAATCCTCGGCGTAGTCGCTGCGGCCCTCGGCGTCCAGGTCCAGGAGCTGGGCCAGAGTGCAATCCAGCGTCTTCTCCGGGTCTCTGTAGCCGAAAAACTGTGTCAAGTTCGCCTGGGGGTCGGCGTCGATGCACAAAACCTCCTTGCCCATGTCGGCGAGGATCGCGGCCATATTGATAACCGTTGTGCTTTTCCCCACTCCGCCTTTGAGGTTGATTAGTGATATAACTGTTTGTGTTCTCATCGCGTTAATATCCTTTCTCAAGTGAATTGGAACGCTTCCCGGAAACAGCGTCCGGGGGCGATGTCGAAGCGCAGCACGTAGTATCTGCGCTCCGGGTGGATGTAGACGACGGTGGCGTCCACCGTCATTTCCGAGGGTTTTCCGCCGGCCTTGCGGTCGGGGTCCCAGATCTTCATGCGCCGCTTTACTTTTTCGCCGACTGTCACGCCTTCACCTCCTCCATGCTGATCTGTTCGCCGCCGCGGCGCTCCGCGTCGTGGCGCTTGCGCTGCTCCTGCTCCAGGGCGCGCTTGACGTCGGCGTCCCGCTGGGCGTTGTACTCGGCTTCGATGTCGGCGCGCTCCTCTTTGGAGAGCGCCCGCTTCTTTTTCATCATTTCCGCCCAAATCTTCGAGTCCAGGACCGACGGCGCCGCAAATTGCATTTTGCTCCCCTGGAAGTCCATGAAAAAGCGGCCGATGCGCCCGGTGCGGTTTTTTCCGACCTCCAGGACCCGAAAGCGCGGGAACTGGAGCCGCAGCGGCGCGTGGATGAAGATCACCGCGTCGGCGTCCTGCTCCAACTGGCCGCTTTCGCGCAGGTCCGACGGCGTGGGGACCGGAATCCAGCCCTTGTCGTCCTCCGGGCGGCTGAGCTGCGAGACGGCGAAGACGACGATGTTTAAGTCCATCGCCATGTCCCGGAGGCTCGTGCTGATCTCGGAGACCTGGGTGTAGCGCGTATTCCTCGGCGGCCCGCTGCTGCGAATGAGCTGGAGATAGTCAACGAAGATGACGTCGTAGCCGTACTGAAGGACTCGGGTGCGGATGTCTTCGACGGTCATGCGCGTGGCGGGCTCGTAGGCCACCTGGTCCCGGAGCTTGAACCACTCGCTGGCCGACCGCCCGGAGGCGAGGATTTCGTCTTCGGTCAGCTCGTTGAGCTTCGCGCGCTCGGCGTCGATGGCGGCCACAACGGCCATGGACCGGTCCAGAAACTCGTTGTATGGCATTTCGTTGGAGAAATACGCCACCTTGCGGTCCGGCGCCATGTTCCAGGCGAGGCGCAGCGCCAGCGCGCTTTTTCCGTGGCTCGGGTAGCCGGCGAGGATGTGATAATTGCCGCGCACGGTGTGGAGAATGCTGTCGATGCAGCCGATCCCGGAGACAAAGAGGTCCGGGCGCTCCTGGCTGTTGATCTTCGTGATCCAGTCCGCCGCCATTTCCATCGCGGTCTTGCGCGGCTGCCGCGTTTTGTCCAGTGTCAGCTCGGCGGCCTGCTGCATCAGCGTGCGGGCGTCGTCCAGTGTGGCCGCGGCGGCCAGCTCCTCGCCCAGATCCCGGAGGCGCCGCAGCCGGCTCTGCTCCTTGCAGGCCTTGATGTAGGCGCGGACGTTTGCGGCGGTGGGCGTCAGGGTCAGCAGCTCCCGCGTCATGGGCTCGTAATCCGGGCCGATGCGCGCCACGACGATCACGGGGTCGATGGGCGTCTGCTGGGCGGTCAGTTCACGGAAGGCCTCAAAAAATCGCAAATAGGCGCCGGTGAAGTCCTCGGGCCGGAGCTCGGAGAGGATTTCCGGGACGCAGCCGGGGTCGAGAAGCCCGGCGCCGATCACGGCGGCCTGGGCCTGGCTCCATTCTACTGCCACGTGGTCACCTCCGGCTCATAGCTGGGCGCGGCGCCGCGTCTGGAAGCCGAAGCGGCGGTCTTTTCGATGTCGTCCTCCCAGCGCCGGCCTCTAAGCCAACGGACAGCATACGAAAAGGCATAGTGTTCGCGGTCGTTTGGGAGGGAAAGCGTCGCTTTCTGACGGGCCAGCGCCGTGGACATCTTGTGCATCAGCTGGCGGTCGGGCTTGAGCTTGTCCCATTCCCGGACGGCGCCCTGGCGGTCTTCGCCGCGCGGGTACGCTTTCCAGAAGCGCTCGAACATTTCCGGCTCATAATTCGGCTTGGACTTCACGCGCTGCCCCCTGGGGGGCTTATGGGGGGAATCTAGTTGATTCGTTTCTAGTTGATTCTTTTCTTGTGGCTGGTTTTCCGTGTACGGGTTATCCGTGTACATAAAACGTGTACACGGTGCGTCCTCTTCCTGGGGCGTGTCGTAAAAAACATAGTGCGTATGGCCGAAGCTGCCGTCCTCTTCGTGTTGCTGGATGCGGCTGCGTCGAAGATAGCCCAGCTCCTCCAGCTCGTCCAGCGCGTGGATGATGGCGGTGCGCCCGTCCTTGCAGATCGCGTCCAGGCCGCGGATTGAAAACGTCCAGGTCTCCGGGTCGAGGCTGAGGCAAAGGCACAAAAGGCCCAGCGCTTTCAGGCTGAGACGCTTGTCCTTAAAGATTTCGTTATTGATCCTCGAAAATGGATCCGCCGTTTTTTTGGTCTCAAAAGTGTCGCTCGTTTCTCATCGCCTCTTTTCGGGGATGCCGATGCCGACGCGGTTACCGCGCCGGCGTCGGACATTTCGATTTTTTCTTGACAGTGCAGGGGAAAAATGCTATTATGATGGTGTTCTCATCGCGTCAAGCGATACAGGGCCTTCGAGTGTTCCAGCGCTCGGGGGCCCGCTTTTTTTATCGCCGACGGCGCCGGTCAGATCATCAGTGCGGCGTCCAGCAGCGCGGCCATGCGGTCGCAAGCCAGGGCCAGCACGATGCCGGCGGAGAGCACCGCGCCGAAGCCGGCGCAGGTGCGGGCGAATTTCACGGAGTAACCTCCTTCCGTTTAGAGTGGAGGGCGGGGCCGGAGTTGAACCGGCCTGTGCGGGTTTGGCATCCCGCAGCCGAACTGCGCCGCCCGTATAAAGCCCGGCGTTGGCAAGGCGGAGTGAATCAGCGCTCCGGTGCCGGGCTCCGCTTGACCCGCGGCGGTGCAGCCCGCTCACCCAGGGCTGCCAGGGGTGATTTGAGAGTTCGGGCGCGGGAGCTCATGCGCTCCTTTGCTCGATAAGGTCCCCCTGCCGGTGTCCGTCCGGGCCGCGCTGATAGGAGGAGGCGCGGGGCGCTTCTTACGGGGGTGCGCCAGAAACGAAAGGAGAAAAAGCCGCGGGCCGTTATGGGCGCCGGCCCGCCGGGCGGCATGAGCTGCACCGCCCGAAAAAAGGAAGGGGATGATGGGCGCAAGTGGAGGGCGCCCATGGGGTGCCGCCGATGCCCTCGACGGCCCAGGAGGGTCAATACCGGATCGCGGCGCGGAGCTCCTCGACGGGGATGTGGAGGCCGCGGCAGATGGCGACGAGTTCGGAGACGGTCAGATCGCCGGGATAGTTGAGGCGGGCGCGGGCGGTGTTCTCGCTGCACCCGAGGATCGCGGCCACGTCCGCCGCCGGATTGTGCCGGAGGCCCAGAAAGCCAATGATGAGCCGGGCCAGCTGGGCGTGGGGCACTTCGCGCTTGCACAGATTGGTTTTCGGCATCAGCCGCCGCCTCCTTCCGCAACTTTGACCTGGATTGCTGCGCGGATCACCGCGTCCAGGCGAAGGAGACAGCCTTGCCAGAGCAGCGACTCCTCCGCGGTGATCTTCCCGTCGGCTGCCATACTAAGAAGATCGTCATGCACGTCCTTGAAGTCATTGATTGCACAGAGCAGCTGAATAACCGCCTGGGGCAGGGGAAGCTGCTCCACTTCCGGGAGCGTGTCGGCTGCCAGGGCGCTTTTGTTGCACATGTGCCAGTAACAAAGAATCGGCTGGCCGCTGACTTCCGCCATGATCTTCACGGTCTCGTCGGCGGGGATCACTTCGCCGCTTTCGTAGCTGCGAATCGTGCAGGGGGCGACGCCCACGGCCTCGGCCCACCGTTCTTGTGTCAAACCGGCATACTTGCGCGCGTTTTTGTAGATATTTCGCGGGGGTTGTTCACTTGTTCTCATCGCGTATCACCTTCATAATGGTTTCGGGGGCGTGTCGCTGCCGAAAAGGTCGTCGATGCGGCAGCCAAGGGCGGCAGAAATCCGCGGCAGCATCGCCGCCTTCGGATAATTGCCGGGCTGCTCGATGTAGAGGATCGCCGCGGGCGTGACGCCGACGCGGCGGGCCAGTTCAGCCTGACCGATGCCCCGCTTTTCGCGCAGCTCTTTGATTTTTTCCGTTTGACATCACCTCGCCTGTGTGATAATTTAATGTTGTTAAACGCTTGACCGCTTTTTTGGGCCGTCGGCGTTTAACGTGCTTTAATGATAATCCTGTAATTGGTGAATGTCAAGGATGCAAATGCAGTAATTACTGATTTCGTTTCTTTTTCACAGAGCCCATACATCTAAAAAAGGAAATTGTGAAAGATGGACAAAGAACTGCTAATTGCGAATATCGCTAAATTCGCCCGAAGGAACAACGAAAGCTCATCCGGGGCCTGCATCGCCGCGGGGTGTGGCCGGAATTTTGTCACGGATATAAAGCGCGGGCAGACGCCCAGCGTGGCAAAGGTCTTTGACCTCGCCGCGCATCTCGGCGTGTCCACTTCCGACCTCGTCGGAGACGCGCAGACGCCCGCCGATCTGGCGCCGCTTGCCGACGCCTGGGCGGAGTTGAACGACGAAGGCCGGGCCCGTCTGGTGGCCTACGCGGAGGACCTGGTCGCCGGAGGCCGATATATAAAAAATCATCCCGATCGGGTACAAAAGGAGGCGTGACGCATGGCGAGACGGAAAAAGCTGATTCCGGGGCTGTCCTTCAGCTGGAAGCGCGCCCTGGGCATCACGAAGGCAAAGAGATCTATCGCTAAGGCGACGGGCATACCGACAACGAAGTCCGGCCGGCGGTCGAAGCTCGGGCGGATGCTGGGGATCAAATAAGCCATGAGAAGAAAATGGATCTGGATCGTCGCCGCCATTGTCGTGTTTTTGGGCATCGGCGCCGTGAAAAGCAGTCAGGACAAAAAGGCCGCGGAGGAGAGCCGCAGCGTCATCACGGAGAGCGTGGAGACCGCCGCGCCGACGGCGACGCCGAAGCCGACCGCGAAGCCCACGCCGGAGCCGACGCCGGAGCTGGTGGCCATTGAGGCCGCGCCGGCGGCCACGGAGGAGCCGGTCACGCGCTCGGCGGAGAAAACGTACATTCTGAACACGAACACGGGGAAGTTTCACAAGCCCAGCTGCTCCAGCGTGAAGGATATGAAGGACTATAACAAGCAGGAGTTTACCGGAACGCGGGAGGACGTAATCGCCATGGGTTACGAGCCCTGCGGAAAGTGTCACCCATGAAAGTGCCGACGCCGCGGCAGGTCAGCAGCGGAAACTGGTACATCAATCTGCGCCTGGGCGGCGAGAGCATCAGCGTGACCGAGCGCACGCGCTCCGCCTGTATCAAGACGGCGCAGATCATCAAGGCCGAGTATCTGGCCGACCGGCCGATCAAAAGCAAAAGCTCCCGGGCGCCGGACATGACGCTGCGGGAGCTGCTGGATTCGTATATCGTCAAATATAAGCCGGTGCTGTCGCCGGCGACGGTGCGCGGCTACAGCGTGATTAAAAATAACCGTTTCCAGGCCGTGGCGGACACGAAGCTGCGGGAGATCCGGGACTGGCAGCGGGTGATCAACGACGAAACGGAGCTGTGCAGCGCAAAAACGCTCAAAAACGCCTGGGGCCTCGTCACGGCGGCCATGAAGGACCGGAAGATGGAAATTCCGGACGTGACGCTTCCGCAAATCATCCAAAAGCCGCGGCCCTGGCTGGACGCGGAGCAGATCAAGACGCTGGTGGCCGCCGTGCGCGGCAGCGAGTACGAGATCCCGATTTTGCTGGGCCTTCACGGGCTGCGCCGGTCGGAGATCGCGGCGCTGGACTGGAGCCGCGTCGATCTGAAAACCGGTGTGATCCGCGTGGAGGGCGCCGTGGTGCCGGATGAAAACGGTCGGTATGTTTACAAACATACCAATAAGACAGCGGCGAGCCGGCGCTCTGTGCCGATCATGATCCCGGAGCTGCGCGCCGCGCTGGAGGCGGTGTCGGAATCGGACCGCAAGGGCCCGGTCGTCCGCTGCCATATCAACACCATTTACAAGGCCGTCAACGCGATCTGCAAGAGGGAAGGGCTGCCGCTCATCGGCGCCCATGGGCTGCGTCACAGCTTCGCTTCGCTGGGGCACCATGTGGGCGTGCCGGCGCACGAAATGCAGCTCCTGGGCGGCTGGACCGACGCCGGGACCATGAAGCGGATCTATGAGCATATCGCCGCTGCGGACATGCTGAAAGCCCAGAACGCGATAACCAAATTCTTTGAGCCCGAAGAAATAAATGCAAACCAGGATGAAAACCAAGCCGGGAAATGACCTGTTTTCAGTTCCTATGCATTTTTGAAAAGGGTTCAAGTCCCTTCTCCCGCACCAGTGGAAGAAAACCGTGTAATTATTGAAATTACACGGTTTTCTTTGCGTATCAATTACTTGAGCCAATAAAACAAGCTCAAAATTTTGAGTTATGGTGCAGAAAAACAAGCCGGAAATCAACGGTTTTCGGAGCATTTGCAAACTGAAAACGCAAACTGGTTAGGCGTACTTTTTGTAATTGATATGGATGTCTTCCTTCTTGCGGTAGGTGTAAGTGAGCGTGGTGTCGAGCTTGTCATGCCCGAGGACCGACGCCACATCCTGAATGGGCATCCCGTGGCCGATCAGATTGGTGGCCAGAGTCCGGCGGAAGCGGTGAGGATGGACGTCGGCGACGCCGGCGCGGTCGGCGGCATCGTGCAGCATCTTCCGGACGGCGTTGGGCTGGATCCGGGCGGAGCCTCGTCCGGCGAAAAGAGCCGGGCTGTCGTCCGTGCGCTCCATGAGGTAGCGGCGCAGGTGAAGCAAAGCCACATCGGTCAAAAACACCGTGCGCTCCTTCGCGCCCTTGCCCATGACAATGGCCTCGCCGCGCTCGAAGTCCACGTCGTCACGGTTTAAGCCGCACATTTCGCTGACACGGCAGCCGGAGGCAAGGAGGAAGGACATAATGGCCTTGTTGCGGTTTCCCGTGCAGGCCTCCCGGAGCTTCTCCAGGTCGACGTCGGAATAAGGCAGCCGGACGACCTTCGCGCACTTGATGGGCGCCAGATTCGCGCAGGGGTTTCCCGGCAGCAGCCCTTCCTTGTGGCACCAGCCGAAAAAGGAGCTGTAGACGCTGCGCATCCCCTCCAGCGTCGTGTCGGCCTGTCCGGCGTCCTTCTGCGCCATGAGATACTTTCGCAGGTGGAAAACGGTAACGTGGCGAATGGGGACGTCTACGGCCTTAATCAGGCGCTTGATGCGGTAGGAGTAAAGCGCCAGCGTTTTCTCGCTGCGGCCCTCGATGCGTTTGGCCGTGATAAAAGCGTCGAGGAGCTCCCCGCTCTCCACGTCGTTCTTTCCTTCCGGGGTCGTCTCCACTTCAAACATGGCCAGCACGTCGTTCAGCCGGTCCTGGACGGTCTCCAGATCGGCGGCGGTCAGATTATGACACAATTCTGCACTGACCGTCTTGATGAGATACTGTTTCGCTGTGATGGACATAAAATCACCTCCGCCGATATAATACACCTTTATCGGTGTATATGTCAACACCCAAAAAGGTGTTGACGGCGGAGGCGATATGTGATAACGTCGTTTTTTAAGGAGGGATGCGCGTGATCGTATATCTGAACATTATGCAAAACCTGGCCGCAAAGGGCTGGACGTCTTACCGGCTGCGAAATGAGAAGGTGCTGCCGGAAAGCGTCTTGACGCGGCTGCGGCAGGGCCGGCCGGTGACCACGGAGACCATTGACAAGCTCTGTGAGCTGCTGGAGTGCCAGCCGGGAGAGATCCTTAAATGGGAGCCGGGCGAGTGATCGCCCGGCTTCATCTTTTCACATCGGGAGGGTGGCCGTCTTTCTCTTCGACGTCAAAGGGCGCGGGAAGAGATCCATCGACGCCAAAGCTGGCGTAGGGGTCGGCGTCCGGCTTCGGCGTCTGGGCCTCGTCTCCGTCGCCGGCGTGGGCGTCGCCGGTTTTCTCGGCGCTCTTTTTCAGCCGCTTCACGATGGTCACCAGGAAGCCGGGCAGCGGGACTCCGATCTCGCTGAGGTTTTCGAGGATGCTGATACACTCATTCAAAGTAAACCAGATCGTTACCAGCAAGCCGAAAATATGAAAGTTTCCGAGGTCCATGCCCGTGCCGGCTGCCGCGGTCGTAATCACATAATCCACCACGACGGCCACGGCCACGGCGAAGAGATAACCGACCTTTTTAATGATGCCCATGACTCCGACGCGGGAATTGAGCGTGCCGGTCGCCCAGGCGGCGGTCATGCCCGTTATGTAGTCGGCGACCATCACGATGGCCAGCACGATCAGCGGACCGACGAGCTGGTGGAAATAAGCAGCGGCGCCGGCGAAGATCACTGTCACAAGCCCTTTGATCGCATAGTCTTTCATGCGCTTGTCCTCCTTAATCCGTCAGCAGTCCGCTGGCGGTTTTTGTGTCTTCGTTTTCAAAGCGGCGGTTGTAGTTTCGAAGCATTTGCATGACCTCGGCGCGAGTGGCGTAATCCGTGGGCCGGGCCTCGGTCACGATGCCTTCCTTCAGCGCCCAGCTAACGGTGTCAGTGTACCAAGGCTTTTTTTCATCCGGAAGCCACATTCCGGCCTTCTGGAGGTCCTCGCAGGTGTTCAGATCCACGGCATAGCCCAGCTGCGCGGCGAGCGCCTCAGCTTCGTCGCCATGCTGCCATTGGTATTGATAGACGTCGGCCAGTTGGCTGACCTTGCCGGCGCTGCCGCCTACGCACTGCCAGACATAGAGCGTCGGGATGCGGCGCACCATCTCCTCCACGATGTCAAAGGGGCCGTAGATGCCGCAGCCGTAGGGCGCACAGTAATGGGACGCGGTGCGGAAATAGGCCTCGATGGCGTCATAATCGCGCTGAGGCGGGACGTAGTCCACGGCAAAATAAATCGTCGTGGATTGCGGCACGCACAGCTCAGCGGCGCAGCGGCGGGCCCGCTCGCCGTCCTGCGTTCCAGCGCGGGCACCTTCGGCGGCTCGGTTGGCGTCGAGCTCCCAGCAGAGCAGGAGCCCCAGGCCATGCCGTAGGATGCCCGCGGCCTCGTCGGCGGTGAGGGCCTTGGCATAGCCCAGCGGCACCAGGTAGCGGCAGACGAAGGCAATGCCGCGCTCTTTCAGCGGCAGCGCGTCCTGGATGTGGGCGCAAGTGTCGATGCCTTTCATGCCTCGGCCTCGGCCGCAGTCGCATGGACATAAACCTCCTGCTTCAGCACAAAGAGGTCGTCCGTGAAGAGCATGGCACCATGCTTCGGCACGGCGGACGTTGCCGCCACGCGCAGCAGGTCGTGATATTTCGCCTCTGCCTCGTTCCGGTCGGTGAAGGTGAAGGGAAGCACCGCGCCGGTCGCCGCGGTCTGAACCTCGATGACATAATACATACTTTTTCCTCCTATAATTTCATTTGTTGAAGTGTGTTAAAGTGCTTCTATAAGTTGAGCAGACAAGCCCGTGCAATTCTGCTCTGTGCCGCGGTTCACATTCTCCCCGTGTCTAACATTCCGGTGCGGGCACCGGCAGCACGGTTCTTCCCACGCGCAGCTTTCGCCGCGTGGCAGGGCCACTTATCCGCGATATGTGTTAAAGTGCTTACTTTAACCCGGTATAAGCGCGCGATAAACACAAACTAAAACTTGATTGACGGATGTGCTTTGAATACGGATGCCCTGATATATTTTAGTTACGGTTAAAGTGGCTGGGCTTATAAGCGGAAAGACTGTACCAGCCGTTGTATCTTCCAATGCTGTAACAACAAACCACGCTCCGCGTTCATTGTTCTGTCCATTAGAGAACACGATAGCGTTTGCAGGATTACCTAAAATAATATCAACGCTCCCATTTGCCGGAACATAGAGGGATTCTGCTTTCCAAGCAATAGCGCTCTTTAACGCATTTAGAGCGCCGGCGGTGGGGACCTCGTAATTGGTGTTCAGCGTGAGGGTGGCGCCGCTGGCGATGGCGGTTTTCGCCTGGACGAGCGTACCATCTTTGTAGAAGAAAACGCCCGCGCCGATGGCGCCGCCGCTGTTGTTCGTGGATCCGGTGGTGAAAATATCAGTCAGCCCGGTTTTGTCGGCCTTGTCGGCCAGCGCCGCGGCCACGGCGGCGCTGGAGATGAGGTTGTCCGTGTGGGATGCGTCCGGGGAGCTGTCCACCGTTTTCAACGGCATGACCGGGTAGCCGCTGCCGGCGTTGTTGAGGTCGTCCGTCATCAGGGCTCTTTTTTTATCTCCAGTTGCCATTTGTCAAACCTCCGTGAGAATGATTCTGCCGCTGGCGGCGCCGAGGATGTACGCGGTGCCGGTGACGGTGTCGATTAGCGTGATCTCCGTGGGGTCCACGCTGGTGGTGACCTCCAGCAGCTCCAGGCGGCCGCTTTCGACAATGACCTGATACATGGCCGAGGTCACGCTGTCCTCGACGAACAGATTGTAGACCGTCTCTCCCTGCGGGCCCGGT
>Ga0310786_10006906_pt1 | contig 14949 bp, 11 predicted proteins | sample AusTroGonzalo_MG_FD_203881 | JGI IMG/M metagenome (GOLD analysis project Ga0310786, IMG submission 203881) | Bovine rumen microbial communities from tropical cattle in Woodstock, Queensland, Australia - Gonzalo_03 (v2) (version 2) | ecosystem: Host-associated > Mammals > Digestive system >... | reverse complement strand
ACACGAAGTTCGCCGTTACGTCCATTGAACTTAAGGACCTGGAGCTCACGTTCAAGGTCACGAACACGGGAGATCTCGAGGGCAAATACGTCCCGATGGTCTTCGCGTCATGCCCGCAGGGAAAGCTCGGCAAGCCCTCGAGAGTCCTTTGCGCCTTCTCGAAAACATCACTCCTCAAACCGGGAGAGAGCGAAGACATGAGGATAACGATCGATCCTGTGAGCTTCGCGTCCTATGACGATTCCGGTAAGACTGAAAGCCCGTATTCATGGGTCCTCGAGGAAGGTATCTACGAATTTTACCTGGGCGGGAACGTCCGCGATGCGGCCTTGTGCGGAACATATGAAGTTAAGGGCCTTAAGGTCCTCGAGGTCCTCTCATCTGCGTTTAAGCCGTATGACAGATTTAAAAGGATCATCCCCGAGAAGACTGATCCGGGATTTGCCGTTTCTTATGAAGACGTCCCGGTAAGGCAGTCGGAGGCCAAGGATAAAAGGCTCGAGGAACTGATGCCGGAGATCCCTCAGACGGGGGATAGGGGAATAACGTTCCCTGACGTCAAAAACGGAAAGAACACATTAGACGAATTCATAGCACAGCTCGACGACGAGCAGCTCTCACTGATCGTCCGGGGCGAGGGAATGGGAAGCCCCAAGGTCACGACGGGAACCGCGGGAGCTTTCGCAGGGCTCACGAGGGAGATGCGCGCCCTGGGAGTTCCGGCCTGCTGCTGCGCCGACGGTCCTTCCGGCATGAGGATAGACAGCGGCAAGTGCGCCATGGCGCTTCCGAACGGAACCTGCATCGCGAGCACTTTTAATACTTCGCTTGTTGAGGAACTCTTCGAATGTACGGGACTTGAGATGAGAAGTAACGAGATCGATGTGCTTTTAGGTCCGGGCATCAATATCCACAGGCATCCCTTAAACGGAAGGAACTTCGAGTATTTTTCGGAAGATCCGTATCTGACGGGCAGGATCGTCTGCGCTGCTTTGGGCGGGCTTCATAAATACAAGGTCACGGGCTGCATCAAGCATTTCTGCGCAAATAACAGGGAGAAGCAGCGTCACTTCATGAGTTCTAACGTATCGGAGAGGGCTCTTCGCGAGATCTATCTCAAGGGCTTTGAGATGGCCGTCAAGGAAGGCGGGGCAAAGTGCGTGATGACGGTCTATAACAGGATCAACGGCGTATACGGCTCATCCTGCTATGACCTCACGACGAAGATATTAAGGCAGCAGTTCGGATTTAAGGGTATCGTAATGTCCGACTGGTGGGCGCATGTCGGGGAGGTGCCGTACGGTGAAGGCAATAAGACGAAGCACAGCGCTTGCGTCCGTTCACAGAACGATCTTTACATGTGCTGCCCCAAGGTCGAGAAGGAAGAGATTGGCTTCACGGATGTTTTCGAGGAGTTAAAGAAAGGAAACATAGAGAGGGCGGAGCTTCAGCGGATCGCCGGAAACGTCCTGCGATTTGCCCTGGATACGCCTGCGATGGACCGCGTCATGGGCGAAGAGACGGTCATTACGCATGTGGATTCGCCGTTCGCGGACGATACGGTCCCGGTCAAGACGGACCTGTACTTCGAGATATACGACGGTTCGGTCGCGGATCTGACGGGATTTAAGACGGTCGAAGGGCACGACGCGGTGTTCGGGCTGTCGGTCAGGGAAATAGGAAGCTACGAGTTCAGGATATACGCTTCGTCGGAATTGTCCGAACTTGCCCAGATCCCTATGACGTGCTTCTACACGAGCATCCCGCTCAAGGTCATCACGTGGAACGGAACTGACGGAAAAGAGACATATCAGGGGTTTAAGGTATTCTGCAGCGGGCAGCCGGCGATCGTAAGGCTGCACTTCGCGGGCCCGGGAGTCACGCTCAAGAGGATGGAAGCGATCTTTATCTGCAAAGAGCGGCTCGAAAATGAACCGACGTAATGATACAATAACAAAAGCATTTAAAAGACGGGAAAGGAGATACTGATGCGACGGGATTATTTCATATGCATTTTTCTATTGCTCGTGGCTATCGCGCTCGCTTTTGTATGCCTTCTTCCGACCTACTATTCCTATGACGGCGTGATCGAGCGCGAAGTCGGGCTCATCGAGACGCTCGCGAGTACCTTCTTCTGTCTTCTCACGCTCCTCATATTCCCGGTATTCACCGCGATCAAGAAAAAGTTCTGGGCGATGCTCGGTAACGCCGCCTTCGGACTTCTCGCCTTCATTCCGGGAGTGTTCCTTCCGGGCATGGCAGCTAAGCTTTCCGCACCTGACGTAAACATCTTAACGACGGTCAAGGCATTGTTCTTCAAGGCCATCTATACCATGGTCTATGCCCCGTTCGCCGGTATCGGAAACCTGGCGGGAAATAAGCTCGGACTTATCCTTCCGAAGCTCATATTGCCGGTAACGCTTCTGATATACGGTGTGGTCAAGCTCTTCAGATTCTATAAGGAAGCTTATATCGCAGAGCAGCTCGCGCCTGTCCCAACCAATGACTCTCCGACGCAGAGGACCAGAAAACCCGATATCCTCGGAACGGTCATCTCTGCTCCGGTTACTCCGCCTACTGCTCCTGCTGTGCCTGTGGCGGAGAAGAAGCCTGCTGACAGACCTTCGGGTCCTGCCGTACCGCCTCCTTCCGAAAAACCTGCGGAGAAGCTCACGGGTAATCCCCCGGAAAAGCCGAAGCAGATCGCTTCTGAAGAAAACGGGCCTAAAAAGATCCCTTCAAGACAAAGACCTGAGCCGACGGGCGTCAGGACTCCCAATATATCACCCGATGTGATCCCTCTGGGTGCTCCGCCTAAGAAGAAGGATGATGTCATATTGCTCTCGGGACCTTCTGACAAGCCGATTGAACTCGGGCCTCCGCCGGAAGATCCGGAAAACCCTCAATAAAGTGTGAGGAATGCGCACAAGGGTTGAAAATAAAGGCTTTCCCTTGTAGAATGTGACACATAAAAGAAATGGGAGATAAGTATGGCCAAGAACCTGAAGTTTTGGAAAAAATACCTGACCACGAGCGAAGATCTCAAGGCCGAGCAGCAGCAGGATGTTGATGCGCTCGAACAGGGACTCGAGGGGCTCACATGGCAGGACGGCGCGAAGAGAGCCGCCAGGGCCGTAAAAAAGACTCCCGCAACTTTGGGTGAAGAGATCGGAAACTCCGTTACGCACGCCGTCATGGCTGTCTTCTTCCTGGGCATGATCCCTTATGCCGCGATCAGGGCATTTACCCACGCCCCTGAAGGCAAGGGCGCACTCGATGCCGTCGGCATCAGCATCTATATGGTCACGTCCTTCCTTATGTTCCTGGCATCGACCTGGTATCATTCGACACTCCGCGGAACCACGCAGAAGTATGTTACGGGCAAGCTCGATCACTGCATGGTCTTTACCTGCATCGCGGGAACATATACGCCTATCTGGCTGTCCCTCATCGGAGGCGTGGCCGGCATCGTTTTCTGTATCGTACAGTGGTGCCTCGTGCTTGCGGGAATCCTTTTCAAATCACTGATGTATTCGAAGTCCAAGGCGAGCAAGATCATCTCCTGGACCGTATACATGCTCCTCGTATGGATCATCATCTTCTATGTCGCAGGCTTCTACCACGCCGCATCGCTCCCGTGCTTCTGGCTCGTCCTCGCGGGCACGATCTGCTATACGGTCGGCCTCATCTTCTTCGCGGGCAAGTACAAGTTTGCGCACATGGTATGGCACTTCCTTGTTGATTTCGGTGCCGTCTGCCATTTCATAGGAATCGTATTCTTCCTCAGATAAACATAATACTGTTCGAAAACAAGATGTCCCGGGTGGTCTTTGACCGCCCGGGTATTTTTTTCGAAAAATATGATTTTGAGGCGAATTTGCGGCTTGTATGGTAAAAGAAAAACACTTGTGCTAAGATATACTTTGATAATCAAAATAATTCGAAAAAGGGGAAATATTATGTGGGACGCTGCATATTTCGATGAACTGAAAGACAGGCGGGCCAAGGTCGCGGCAGGCGGCGGCGAGGACTATATCGCCAAGCAGCATTCGCGCGAGAAGCTCACTGCCAGAGAGAGGATCGAAGCACTTTTTGATGACGGCTCGTTCGTTGAAGTAAACGATATGGTCACATCCAGAGCAACGGATTTCGACATGGAAAAGAAAAAGAAACCGGGCGACGGTGTCGTCACGGGTTACGGACTTGTTCACGGCAGGACGGTGTTTGTCGCTTCGCAGGATTTTACGGTCGGCGGCGGCGCACTCGGCGAGGCGCAGGGCATGAAGATCTGCAATATCATGGACAAGGCAATGGATATGAAGGCACCTATGGTGTTCGTCAACGACAGCGGCGGAGCACGTATCGAGGAAGGCATCGACAGCCTCGCGGGATATGCGGGCATCTTCTACAGAAATACCATCGCTTCAGGCGTCATACCGCAGATCTCAGTCATCCTGGGACCTTGCGCCGGCGGCGCATGCTACTCGCCTGCGATCGCGGATTTCATCTTCATGAGCGAGAAGAACAGCCAGATGTTCATCACGGGACCTGATGTCGTAAGGTCGGTAACGGGCGAGGAGATCTCCTCGGAAGATCTCGGCGGCGCTTATGTCCACAACTCCAAAAGCGGTGTCGCTCACTTTGAATATAAGGACGATCTCTCATGCCTTAACGGCGTAAGACAGCTCCTCGGATATCTTCCGCAGAACAACATGGAGAAGTCCATGGTGGTCCCCGGCCGTGAGATCGACAGGAGCGCGGACCTCGAGAGCATCGTTCCCGATAATGCCAAGCAGTCCTACGACGTCAAGGATGTTATCCACACCTTCGTTGACGAGGGCAGTTTCTTTGAGATCCAGCCTCATTTTGCGCAGAACATCGTGATCGGTTTTGCAAGGCTCGAAGGCAAGACGATCGGTATCGTCGCGAACCAGAGCAAGGTAATGGCAGGCTCCCTCGAGATCAATGCTTCCGATAAGGGCGCGAGATTCATCAGGTTCTGTGACTGCTTCAATATCCCGATCCTTACGCTCGTTGACGTACCTGCATTCCTTCCGGGAAGCCAGCAGGAGCATAACGGCATCATCAGGCACGGCGCAAAGCTCCTCTATGCTTATTCCGAGGCAACCGTTCCGAAGATCAGCGTCGTAATGCGTAAGGCCTACGGCGGAGCTTACATAGCAATGAACAGCAAGGGCATCGGCGCCGACATCGTCTACGCATGGCCTATTGCCGAGCTCGCGGTCATGGGAGCGGCCGGTGCCGTCTCCATCATCGGACGTAAGGCTATCAAGAATGCCGAGGATCCGGCAGCCAAGAAGAAGGAACTCCTCGAGGAGTACAACAACAAGTTCATGAATCCTTATATCGCAGCCGAGCACGGCTATGTCGACGAGGTCATCCTGCCGGGCGAGACACGTCAGAGGATAGTATCCGCATTCAGGATGCTCGAGACAAAGAAGAAGATCAATCCGTACAAGAAGCACGGAAATATCCCTTTGTGAGGTGGCTTATGGAAAAAGACGTTATCGTTGCCATGGCGGTCGCCGCATTGGCTGAAGAGCTTCAGACCGATATAAAGAGGATCAGGGTCGTCTCGTTCAAGGAGATCGAGAAGAGCCGTCTGGAGAAATATATCGAAGACCATTCAATCGTTTACAGTAAATACCAGTTAGGAGATCAATAATATGAGCAAGTATCGTATCAGCATGAACGGAAAGACATACGAGATGGAGATCGAGCTTATGGATGAGCAGCCTGTTGCAGGTGCTCACAGAGGCGCGGCTATTCCCGCCAACCCGAAGAAAGCCCCGAACAATGACCCTGTAGTCAGAGTCATCGATCCTCAGGTCGATGTCAAGACACACGTTGACAGCAACACCGTATCGAGCCCGATGCCGGGAACCGTCGTCAAGGTCCTCTGCGCAGCAGGCGATGAGGTCAAGGAAGGCCAGACTGTCCTTGTACTCGAGGCAATGAAGATGGAAAATGAGATCACATCTCCCCGCGCAGGCAAGCTCAAGGAGATTCTCGTAACTGAAGGACAGGCCGTCTCGGGCGGTGTTGCATTGTTTGATCTGGAGCCGGAGGGATAAAGCTTTGCTGGATTTTAATGGTGGAAAACTTAACATAACAGATACGATCCTCCGTGATTCGCATCAGTCACACGCCGCAACGCGCATGCGCCTCGAGGACATGCTCCCGGCCTGTGAACTCCTGGATTCGATGGGCTACTGGTCAGTCGAGTGCTGGGGCGGCGCCACATTTGACGCCTGCATGAGATTCCTTGACGAGGATCCGTGGCAGAGGCTCCGTACGCTTCGTAAGGCAATGCCGAACACCAAGCTTCAGATGCTCCTTAGAGGTCAGAACCTCCTGGGCTACAGGCACTACGGTGATGACGTGGTCGACCTCTTCTGCCGTAAGGCTATCGAAAACGGTATCGATGTTGTACGCATTTTCGATGCGCTGAATGATACAAGGAACATGGAAGTCTCCATAAAGAGCGTCAAAAAGTACGGCGGCATCGTCGAGGCTGCACTCAGCTACACGACAAGCCCCGTTCACGACGAGGAATACTTCGTAAACAAAGCCCTCGAGCTCGAGGCAATGGGCGCTGATACCATCTGCATCAAGGACATGGCAAACCTCCTTCTCCCGAAGGACGCATATTCGCTCGTATCCAAGATCAAGCAGGCTGTCAAGGTCCCTGTTCACCTTCACACGCATAACACGACGGGCACGGGATCCATGGTCTACATGGCAGCAGCAATGGCGGGCGTCGATATCATCGACTGCGCACTGTCACCGTTCGCCAACGGTACTTCCCAGCCGGGAACAGAGTCCATGGTCGCAGCATTGCAGGGAACACCGAGAGACACAGGTCTCGATCTCGAGAAGCTGAGCAAAGCAGCAGCTCACTTCAGGACAGTCGCAGATAAGATGGAAGCAGAAAAGTTGATCAGCTCCAAAGTATTGCGCGTCGATCCTAAGACCCTTCTTTACCAGGTACCGGGCGGGATGCTCTCGAACCTCATCTCGCAGCTTAAACAGGCTAATGCCGAAGACCGTTACGAAGAGGTCCTTAAGGAAGTTCCCCGTGTAAGGGAAGACTTCGGTTATCCTCCTCTCGTAACTCCGACGAGCCAGATCGTTGGCTCCCAGGCAGTCCTTAATGTCCTCATGGGAAGATACAGATCCTTCACCAAGGAATCCAAGGGACTCCTCAAGGGCGAGTACGGTCAGCTCCCGGGCAAGGTAAACGAAGAAGTCCGTAAGATGGCGATCGGTGACGAAGAGGTCATCTTGTGCCGCCCGGCAGATCTCATAGAACCTGAGATGGACAAGATCCGCAAGGAATACGGCGATATCTGTAAGACAGAGGAAGACCTCCTGAGCTGTGCGCTCTTCCCACAGGTCGCTCCTGAATTCATCAAGCGCCGCGACGACCTTATCGTCCACGAGATCGAGGTCGAGTGGGACGGACAGTAACGATCTGACAACCCGATAATACATTTAATAAAGATGTCTCAAGTGAGCCCCCATTCACTTGAGACATTCTTTTTGGTTTGAAAGGCCGGAGAGCATCACCAAGGCGGGCTTCGATTAAAAGCACAAAATTTTATTATATTACATTTCCGAACCCTGTTACAGATAATGGCTAAAAACGATGTGATTTCCCGAGGAAAATAGGGACATAAAATTGCTATTATTCGAGTTATCTTCTAAGATCTCCCGAAGGCACGAACGTCGAACACGACGATATTACAGGGCATTTCGCGGGGTAATTGTTTGAAACTCAAAATAAAATAGTTCGGCAAAACAAAAAAATGATATTTATTTGCGCAAGGGTATAATGGTATAATTTAGCCAATACTCGCGGAAGAAACCTGCGGGGGCAAAAAACAATATTTTATTATTTATTAGGAGGTTTCAAGATGAGCAAAGAGAAAAGTGATGTTTCGAAAGAAGAAATTGCAGTTACGGAACAGAAAGCTGTAAAGGCTAAAGACAAGCCGGTTACACCGACTGAGAGTGACAACAATGACCCGAAAAAAAAGAACTTATCAGATCAACTCTATGAACAGATCACTTCGGTGTTAGACGGAAATGATCCGGATCAGTTCTTTTGCATGGGATTACCGGGAACAACCCTTGATCCTGCAATGTATTCGTATGATGTCGACTCAAACATGATCAAGCCTGCACATGTTAAGGCCAATGAGTCAAAATTGGCAGACAGACTTTTTGATGCATCATTCTTATGTTCTTCAAATAACGGCAGACATTTGAGTACCCAGTATCGCACGGCACTTAACATGCTCACTCCTATGCTTAATGAGAAATTGTTTGATGCGAAGACAAAACTTCGTGAAGTTCTCATGACTCCGTATCCATATAATTTCGGAGATGGTATGGATGATGCGCTTACCATCGAACAGGTATTTTACAGGTTATATGGTGAATATGTTGAAGCCAAAGAAAAATGGGCTCAGAAAAAACTTGATCAGTTGCAGATAATAAAGGGCAGACATAGGGAGGATACCCCGGAAGCAAAGGCTCTTATTGATGACGAGTATCTTGAATGGTATGGTACTGTAGCGGAAGCAGAAGAACTGATCGTTGAAGAGAAGCTCGGAAAAGTCTTAGGTGTTTTCTCTCCCGGAGATATGGAGATAATAGCGGGAATCCTCGAAAGCGGTGCAGGAAGAGAACTTGAGGAAGCAAGGATGACTCTTGATAATGTGGGTGAACTTGATCCGAACGGAGGTTACGTCTATCCGGTAACATTCTATCCGCAGGATTGGTTCAGAAAGCTCGATACCTCATTTAGTGGGGTTGATCTCCTTGACAGTCCTGCAGCCTTGTCACAGAAACTTCAGGTATTGACAGCTCAGAAGAACAACATTACTTCCCAGATTAACAAACTTGTCGGCTTAATTCCTGAAATAGATACAACCAATGAATTGAAGGATAAGTACGAAGCCTGTGATAAAGAATATGGGAAAGCATTTTCTGATTGTTTTGACAAAACTACGGAAGTAACAATGGATATGTTCAAGACCTTAGTTGAAATCGTAGAATCTAGTACAGGAGAAGGGACCTTGTTATCAGATGAATCAATTAAGTCGATACTTGGTCGAGTATGCAAAGGAATTGATGCTGGTAAAATTGGGGGAATAATCTCTTACCTAAAGGCCCATAGTGTGGAATTGTGTAATGCGCAACGAGCAGTAGTAGATGCAGCAACAAAGGCAGTTGAAGCAGGTAAAAACGCCAAAATAGCTGAAAACAGAAGGCAGTATGTACCAATACTTAATCAATTGAAAGATCAGTTGGATAACATAAATACCCAGATCGATCAGATAAACCGTGATGCAGCACTGGCATCGCAGTTCCAATCAGATGATAAAGGAGATATAAATGATGTTATTCCGAAACAGATTCCTGAAGGATTCACAGAAATCATCATGAGTGCGGATTTTACCAGTATAGAAAACAGTGAATCGAGTTATTCAGACTCATCCGAATCTAACTTCGGAGCAAATTTCCTATTTGGAGGATATTCAAGCAACAGTTCTCATCAGGCTGCATATGAGTCACAAAAAGATAGCAACAGCGATATTCAAATTCAGGTAGGCATGTCAGTTGCAAAAGTTGAGATCGACAGGGAATGGTTTAATCCGGGTGTATTTATGTTGACAACTGATATGTATAACACTTCAAGTGTAAAGATATCCCCTAAGGATCAAAAAACAAGTTTCCATGAGGACCCAAAATTGGTACAGAAAAGACTTGATGCGATGAGAAAATGTGTTTTTCCGTGCTTTCCAACAGCATTTGTAATTGCAAAAGATGTAACGATCAAGTTCTTTTCAAGTGAAGGTATATCCGACGAGTTTGCAAGTAGTATAGAAGATCATACCTCAAGGGGCGGTGGATTCTTCATCTTCAGTGGAAGCAGTGCGAGTGCTTCCTCGTCATCAGATTCCTCCTCTTCAGTAAGTTCAACATCTACAAGTATAACAATCAGATTTACGGCTCCGCAGATTCTCGGATATTATCTTGAAGCAATAGCTCCGGATAATAGTTCGACAATCAGTGAAGCAGCAGACAGAAATAAAGACTTTGTATCTATCTTTGAGTTCATTACCGACTTCAAGGAGATGCTCGATGATCACAACAAGAAGTACCACCCTGGTCTTTTTGCTCCGGCAAACAAGGATAATAACTGATCTCAGGTTGTAAATCAGTAAAGCAAGTTTGGGGCTGTCTTCAAATGCGGTAAGTATTTGCTGCAGGGGGCAGCCCCTTGCTATGCCCGCCAGACCGAGACAAAATATCTTTCATTCTTTTTTGGGAATTTGAGAGTTTTGAATGAATATTTAACGGCTTCAGGGTGTCAGATGCATTCATTTTTTGATTTTTGAGCAACTTGAATGACACATTAGAGAGAATGAGGGCCATGAGGCCAGATCATTTCATTCAAAAAGACATTTTTAAAAAAATTGAATGCATCACTGTCGATGAGCAAGTATAAAATGCATTTTTTTCGAACATTTTTTAAGAATATAATGCATTGCCGCCGCGGACCAAAGTAGAGCACGCCGCCAGGGCGGTCAGATGTCGTATTTGATCAGGAAGTATTTGTTGAGCTTCGGGTTCTTGCTCTCGCGGATGAACTCGACCTCGTAGCCGAGCTTTTTGTAGAATTCGGGAGCCTGAAAGGCGAAGGTCGTGAGGCTGATGTACTCCATTCCCTTGCCGCGGAATTCGTCCTCGACGCGCTTCATGAGCATGGTGCCGATGCCTCTTTTTCTATACTCTTCGGTCACGATCAGATCGCTGATGTAGACCGAGCCGTAGTAGGAGTGGCCGATGACAAGGCCTGCGGTGAGGGCGCCGTCTTTGGCGATAAAGCAGAAATCGCGGTAGTTACATGAGATGCCGTTCTTCTCGGCATATGCTTCAAAGGTGCGGTCGATGAAGCTGCCCAGGTCGTCGAAATTGCCGGTATATCGTTCAATAGATAAAGACATTTTTGTACCTCCCTTAATACAGGAGATATTATACCTTATTCCCGAAAAAAACGGCTGACTCAAAAGCGTACTTTTGAGCCAGCCTCGTTAAGGAAGTATGTATGTCAGCCTGAGATCCTGTTGTTTCCAACACCGTATCCGGATCCCGGGAGGGCTGATTCTCTGTATGTTTTGACCGTCACCGTGATCTCGGTGGTACCGCTCTTGCGGGAGACGGTCAAGGTCAGTTCATCGCCGTCTTTGCACTTTGCGATGATCGGGCTTAAGTCGCCTGTTTCTGTGATCTTTGTTCCGTTAACGGCTGTAATGATGTCACCGGACTTAAGACCTGCCTCGTCTGCGGGGCTTCCTTTCTCGACACTGTTGACGACAACGCCGCCTGATCCGGCTCTCGTGAGGTCGCCTGTATAGTTATAGACCGTTATGCCGATGTAGGGCTTCTCGATGTAGCCTTTTTCGATTATTGAAGTGATAATGTCGCGGACGCTGTTTACAGGGATCGCGAAGCCGATGTTGTCGACCGTGGCCTGTGAAGAGTCGCCCGAGTACTTGGCGTTCGTGATGCCGATAACTTCTCCGTAGGAGTTAAAGAGCGCGCCGCCGGAGTTGCCCGAGTTGATCGCGCAGTCGGTCTGAATGAGGTTCATGGAAGTGTCCTTGACGGTGATCTGTCGGTTGAGGGCACTTACGGAACCTGTCGTAAGGGAGAAAGTGAGTTCGCCTAAGGGGTTTCCGATCGCGACTACGCTGTCGCCTACGTTCAGCTGATCGGAATCGCCGAGGACTACCGGCGTCAGGTCTTTGGCATCGATCTTGAGGACCGCGAGGTCGTTACTCTGGTCACAGCCTATGAGCTCGGCTTTATAGACCGTGTTGTCGTATGTCGTGACCTTGATCTCGCTTGCGCCTTCGACCACGTGATAGTTCGTGACGATGTATCCGTCAGAGGTGAGGATGAAGCCCGAGCCTGATGCTGCGTACATGGTCTGGTAACCGAAGCTGTTCGTCGTAACGGATGTCGTTATGCCTACCGTGGAATTGACGTTTGCCGCGTAGATCTCGGAAGGCGTCAGTTCTTCTCCGGTGTCAACGTAGGAGAGATTAACGGCTGAGGAATCTTTCCTGCCGAGATAGATCGTGGAGTCGTCCGAAGATCTTCTGATCTCGGTGTCGTTTACGCGGAAGAGGCCTGTCAGGAGGACTCCTCCGGCGCCTGCCGCTCCTCCGACAAGGGAGCAGCAAAGGGCAAGTGCTATGACCTTTGCCGCGGATCCTCTTGTCTTTTTAGGGGTTTCATTATTGAAAGTTTTTTCTTTATCAAATGTATCGTTATCCATATCGTTCATGCCTTCTTTCCTGTTGTTGACCTGATTATTTGCCTTCAACTTGAAAAGTACTTGAAACCAAATGCGGCAATTTTTCGGGAAGCGGAAATGGTATAATTATCGGTGGAAACGGTTTCAACTTCGTTTCAGGAAGGTATATTAGTATACTTTCAAAAAGGGGGAGAAAAGATATGAAGATCCTTATTGCAGAAGATGAGATATCTACGGCCAAGGCACTTAAGCTCCTGCTCGAAAAGTCGAAGTTTTCCGTGGACATCGTCCATAACGGGATCGACGCATGGAGCTATATCCAGTCGGACAGTTACGACGTGATCGTGCTCGATATCATGATGCCCGGAATGAGCGGGCTTGAAGTGCTCTCGAAGATAAGGACCAACAATATCAAGACTCCCGTACTGATGCTCACGGCCAAGGCCGAGATCGAGGATAAGGTCACGGGGCTGGAATCAGGTGCCGACGATTACCTGACGAAGCCTTTTGCGACGAGCGAGCTGATCGCCAGGGTGAAGGCCCTCGGGCGAAGGAGCGAAGTATATTCCGATTCGGTCAAGAGCCTCGGCAATCTGACGCTTGACGGCAACAAGTACGAGATGCGCGTCGGAAATGAAGCACTGAGCCTCACTAACAAGGAATACCAGCTCATGGAGCTCTTCATCCAGCATCCGGGATTCGTCTTTTCCACGGAGCACCTGATGGAGAGGATCTGGGGCATCGATTCGGAATCCGATATCGACGTCGTGTGGACGCATATCGGTTTTGTCAGGAAAAAGCTCAAGACGATAGGGGCAGACGTTGAGATAAAGACCATAAGAGGCGCGGGATATTCGCTGGAGGTGGTCGAATGCTGAAGAAGTTGAGGTGGCGCTTCATCGTCGCCGCGATGCTCTCTTTTACCACGGTCATACTCCTTATCGCGGCACTCGTTAATATAGTGAATTATTATGTAGTAGTAAACGAATGCGACAATACGATCGATTATATTGTTAACTATGATGCTTACCGGCCGTTTTTCGAGACGCCTTACGGAGTCCTTCCGGAATCGAAGCCTTTTATGGCGCTTCCGAATGAGGAAGAGAACTACATGACGAGGTTCTTCTTTGTTGTTCTCGATAAGGACGGCATGATACTTACGACGTCGCTCGACAGGGTCGCGACTGTCGATCTCATGGCATCAGTTGCCTTTACCAAGGAAGTTCAGAAAAGAGGCAACGATTCCGGTTTCATAAGAGGATACAGGTACATGACATACGGTCTCGAGAAGGGAAAGATAATCGTATTCCTGAACTGCACCAGAGAGATCAATTACATGAGATCGACCCTTATAATGAGCCTTATCATCTCTGCGGGGGCGATTTTGCTCGTATTCATCCTCGTTATCCTTCTGTCGGGCAGGGCGATCAGGCCCTTTGCCAAGAATATCGAGATACAGAAGAGGTTTATCACCGATGCGAGCCATGAGCTCAAGACGCCGCTTACGTCCATATCGACGAGTCTGGACGTCATCGAGCTGGACCGCGGGGAAGACGAGTGGACGGGCAATATCCGTCAGCAGGTCGGCCGCCTTACGGGGCTCGTCAGCGAACTTGTCACTCTCTCGAGACTCGACGAGGTCAAGCCTGTTCCCGAGAAGGAGCACCTCGATCTGAGCGGTGCTGCATGGGAGATGGCGGAAGTCTATAATCCTCAGGCCAAGGCCTCGGGAAAAGAGATCAAGACCGACATTCAGGACAACGTGACGATCGTTGGCGACAAGACGTCGATACAGCAGATGCTCTCGGTGCTACTCGATAATGCGGTCAAGTATTCCGATCAAGGAAGCGAGATCAGGTTTTCGGTAAAAAGGCAGAGAGGCAAAGCAGTTATAGAGGTATTTAATACGTGTGATTATAAAGAGATCCCGGACGAGAAACGCCTTTTTGAGCGCTTCTACAGACCTGACGAATCAAGGAATACGAGTACCGGCGGAAACGGGATCGGCCTTGCCATAGCAAAGTCCGTGGCGGAGGCACACGGCGGAAGGATAACCGCAAGTTGTCCAAGCGGAAAGACGATGACGATCACCGTTGAGATATGATCATTCTCACTTTAACTATATTTCAGGTTGTTCCGATATAATGGACTTATCAAAAACAAAAAAGGAGTCTTCAGATGGAACAGGCCAAGAATTACCGGCATGAGCTTAAGTTCAATATACCTTATGCCGACTATGTAGCCATGCGCGTGCGCCTTCGGGCGGTGATGAAGCCCGATCCCCACGTGAACGGGGACGGACGCTACCTTATCCGGAGCATCTACTTCGACAACAGCGACGACAAGGCCCTGAGAGAGAAGACAGACGGCATAGGAAAGCGCGAGAAGTTCCGAATAAGATACTACAATGATGACATGAGCTTCATCGTTCTCGAAAAAAAGATCAAGGACGGAAATCTCTGCATCAAGTATGACGCGAGGATAACGGAAGATCAGTTAAGGCAGATCTTAATAGGCGACATAGACTGGATGAGGTCTCATGAGAGTGATCTTGTAAGAGAGTTCTACGCGAAGATCAGATACCAGAGACTGAA
>Ga0310786_10006905_pt1 | contig 14950 bp, 15 predicted proteins | sample AusTroGonzalo_MG_FD_203881 | JGI IMG/M metagenome (GOLD analysis project Ga0310786, IMG submission 203881) | Bovine rumen microbial communities from tropical cattle in Woodstock, Queensland, Australia - Gonzalo_03 (v2) (version 2) | ecosystem: Host-associated > Mammals > Digestive system >... | reverse complement strand
GGGGAAAGCTTTGTCGTCTTTCAAAAGAATGTTGTAGTGCGGTTGATATTTTTTTATCAAATTGCTTTCAAGAGCGAGTGCATCCATTTCACTTAGGGCAACAAAGTATTCGAAATCGTCGATGTTTTCAACCATCGCTTCAACCTTTGATGGTTTTGGGGAAGAGTGAAAATATTGGCTGACTCTGTTTTTTAGATTTTTTGCTTTCCCAACATAAATGACAGTGCCGTTTTTGTCTTTCATTATATAAACGCCACTTTTTGTTGTTAGATTTTTAAGTTTGTGTGAAATTCTTTCATTCATTTTATTTTTTGTAAAAGTTTGCTTAAAAGCTCTTCATTGATTTGCGCAATACTTTTTGGTTCTCCGTCTGTTGAACATTCAATTTTTTCAATGTTGTATCTGTCGCAAAGCTCCAAATACACTTTTTCTGTTTTTCTCAAATAAGCAACATCGATTTCGTGTTGATCTGCTTTTTCTTCTCTGTTTTTTCTAAGTTCAACAGCCACGTCAGTTGGCATATGCAAAAAGAAAGTATAGTCAGATTTTGGAAGCTCAAGCATTTCTAATTCCAGTTTATCCATAAAATCCCAAAACTTTACTTTTTCTTTGTGGTCTGCTATTTTTGAACCGTGATGAGCGAGGTTTGAAAACATATATCTGTCAAGAACAACGAAGTCATTTTCATTTAAGATTTTTAACAGGCGGTTCTTATTATATACTCTGTCAGCGGTGTAGTAAAGAGATGCGACATAGGGGGGAACATTTGAAGCTCCTTCTTTGAAGTATCCTTCACCAAATTTTGCGAGGTATGGTCCAGCGATAATTTTGCCTGTTGGGGAATCATAGAATGGCAGGGATAGCATTGACACGCGATAGCCCATATTTCTCAATTTTTCAGTTAAAAGTTTTGATTGTGTTTCTTTTCCGGAACAATCGGTTCCTTCTATGGTTATGATTTTTCCCATTTTTCCCCCTATTTTAATCCGTTAAGATAGTTGTAATCATCAATTGTTCCGATATCTATGCAATCACCCTTGTATGTCATCGCATAAACATCTTTATGTTTGCAAAGCCAAGCAGGATAACTTCCTGGTGCATCTTTGCTGTTTCCTTCTGCGAGATACTTATCAATTTCTTTTGTGCTTTCTTTTTTGTAGATGTAGAATGGAGCAACTGCGAAATTTCCCTTTGGTTCTTTTGGCTTTTCTTCACATTCTATGATCTTTTCGTTTTTATCTAGTGTTGCAACGCCTTTTCTTCTTAAGACATCTTTGTCGTCTATGATTTCACCCATAACAACATCGGCGTTTTTTGCTTTGTAATAATCATAAAAGTCCTTCATTTCAAAAGTGAAATACATATCCGTTCCGCCAACGAAAATTTCATCGTCGATTTTAAGTGTGTCAAGGGCATATTTCAAATCGCCAATTGCCCCAAGCCTGTTTTCATTTGAAGTTGTGAAATCGTTGAGCACAGTGATTGGTATTTTTTTCTTTCTCTTGGTTGCCCAGTCAATAAAATTTTGATAAAATTTGTCGTTTGTTACCAAAACAATTTCATCTATTGCATCAATTTTTTCAAGTGAGTCCACGAGCATATCGAGAAGTTTTTTTCCTTTTACTTCCAAAAGAGCTTTTGGTTTGTCTTTTGTCAAAGGATATAACCTTGTGCCGTAACCAGCACTTAATAAAATTGCCTTCATATTGTTTCTCCTTATTTTAATTTTGAAATGATTTGTTCAAGATTTAAGTTTTCTTGTTCTCCAGTTGACATATTCTTGAGTGAATAGCACTTTGATTTTACTTCATTTTCCCCAACGATAATAACAAAAGGGATCTCTCTTCTGTCCGCCGTTTTCATTTTGCTCTTGAAAGATTTGTTGTCATAAGCGACTTCGCTCTTTATTCCGTTTTTTCGCAATTGTGCACAAATTTCAACACATTCTGTTGTATAATCTCCGAGTGGAATGATATAAACGTCAAAAGGATTTTGCTTTGTTTTTGGCAAAAGATCGCTTTGAGACAATAGGTCGTATAGTCTTGTGAGTCCAATGCTCATTCCGACCCCTGGAAGTTTTTTGTCTGTGAAATAGCCGGCAAGATTTTCATATCTTCCGCCACCACCGACAGCGCCAAAGGAACGATAATTTTTGAGATAAGCTTCAAAAACAGTTCCGGTATAATAGTTATGTCCACGGATAATGCCAACATTGAAAACATAATTTGTGCAAGAATATGCTTTGAGATAAGTGTCTAGTTCTTCAAGTTCGGAAATTGCTTTCAAATATGTTTCATTTTTTGACAATTTCATAAGTTTGGTTTTTACGTCCTCAATCTCGCCTTTAATTTTGATTGCTTCAATATATTTTTTTATTCCAGTGTTGGCGATGCCAAGGCCCTTCAAGCCGGCGATTAAATTTTCTTCGCCTATTTTGTCAAACTTGTCGAGCAAAACGATAATGTCGTTTGCCTTTTCCAAATCTTTACAATCTTCAATAAGTCCATAAAGCAGATTTCTATTTGAAACTTCAACAACAACGTCAAAACCTAGGGAAGTGAAGCACTCGTCATATAATTTCACACATTCAGCATCTGCAACCAATGGAAGTTCTTCGTTTCCAATTATGTCTGCGTCGCATTGATAAAATTCTCTCCATCTTCCTTTTTGAGGTTTTTCTCCGCGATAGTTTTTTCCTATTTGATATCTCTTAAAAGGGAATTCAAGGTTGTTATAGTTTGCCGCAACAAATCTTGCCAAGGGAACGGTGAAGTCATATCTCAAACACATAGATGTGTCGCCCTTTGAAAAGGCGTAAACCTCTTTGTCAATTTCTCCGCCTGACTTTGCCAGCAAAATTTCCGAAAGTTCAAGGACGGGAGTGTCCAAAGGATAAAAACTGTTATTGACAAAAACGGATTCAATTTTCCTTAGCATATCGTTGAACCCTATTTGTTTTTCTGGTTCTAGTTCCCAAAAACCAGGAAGTTTTCTTGGTGATATAAGTTTTTGCTGCATAAGCTAATTCTCCTTCATTTGTATTGTAAGACATTTTGACACGGCTTGTCAACTTTTTAACCGTGCTGTCGCCTTACTAAATGTAATTTATGTAATATTGTTACGCGTAATAGTTATCCACATTTCCACATATAAATATTTATTCACAACTATTAATTTTTATACATTTTTGGCGTTTTTGGGCACAAATGTTGATTTTGGGGACGAGTTATCCACATTTCCACAGGCAAATTGTGCTCCAAATGCTATTCTTGCGAATTTACGTCAACATAAAAGGCAAGTAAATTTGCTTTTTTGTTTGTTTGGTTTTAGTTTATGTTCAAACCTTCAAATTATTTTTACGAAAAGACAAGTGTTTTTGTCGAAGTTAGGCATAAGTTTTGCATAAAAATTAATTTTTGAAATCTATTAATGTCGAAATTTTGCCGTCATATAATATGTTAAGTTTGTGTAGCGCTCTTGAGCAGGCAACATACAACAGATTTTTTCCTAAGGTGCCTCGATAGTTTTCGTCAGTTACGAAAGGAATAATGACGTGGTCAAACTCAATACCTTTGGAAGTTGATGCGGTTGTTATGATAACCTTTTCATCAATGGAAATGTCTTGTCCCTGAACAAGGTGAATGTTAATGTCTTTTTTAAGTTGTTCATACAGGGAATTTGCTTCTTCAAACGATTTGCAAATGATCGCCGTATGAGCAAATTTGTCATTTGCGGAATTGATTATTTTCTTTATTGCATTTGCTGTGTTTGGTGTTTTTTCTATTTCCACGTTGTCACCTTCGCGGCTCATAACTATTACGTCTTTCAAATCTATAATTTTGTTGCAAAATTCAGTTATTTGTTTTGTTGAGCGATATGATTTTTTCAAATATATGTATTTTGCATTCAAGAAGTTTGACAATTCGTCTATATAATTTTCGGAAAGCTTTTTTTCAATGCACTGGTTAACGTCGCCCAAAATAATTTTTGAGCAATCCCACATTTTGTTAAACAGATAAAAATGTGCAGGGGAGAAATCTTGCATCTCGTCGATTATAACATATTTTGTTTTGTATTTTTGAGAAAGCCCGAAGATGTAATCTTTTATGATGAGAAGCCCTGCGATGTCGTCGTAACTTATTTCTTTCATTTCATCAAAGACAAGCCCCTGTCGAGTCAAGAAAAGCTCGTTTATTTTGTAAATGTCTGTGATTGGGAACATCTTGTAAAGCATAGTTTTCAATCTGTCTTTGACAAGTAGGGTTTCCTTTTTATTTAGATTGAATCTGTCTGAAAAATATTCTGCCATATATTCAATTCGATCTCTAACTTCGAGTGATCCATATGTCTCATAATAGAACTTGCCAATTTCTTCTTTGGTTATGACAAAAGGGGAATCTTGCTTGATGTTTTCATATGCCTTAAAGATTAAATCTATTGGCGAAAACAGTTTTGCAAAGACGTCACCAAGAAATTCTTTCAAATCTTTTAAGTATGCAAAAGAGGATTTGTAAGCGACACAATCAAAGATTTCTTGACTTTTTATTTTGCAGATTCTGTCAACAATTTCTTCTCTTGTTTCCATAGGTTTTTCGAGTTCGAGTTTTGCTATGTGTGCAAAAGTCATTTCAAGCACATTTTCTTCTCCAAGTTCTGGCAAAACTTCACTTATATACGATGAGAAAAGATTCGATGGAGATAAAATGATTATGTCACTGTTTTTGAAGTCATCACGATGTTTGTATAAAAGATAACTTGCTCTATGCAAAGCGATAGATGTTTTTCCAGAGCCGGCAACACCTTGAACAAGAAAGTTTCTGTATTCGTCAGCACGGATTAGCTTATTTTGTTCTTTTTGAATTGTCGCAACAATTTCCTTCATATGAGAAGAGGAGTTTTGAGAAAGAACGCTTTGCAAAATATCGTCATTGACAGTTTCATTTGTGTCAATGTAATAAATTAGTTCGCCATTTTCGATTTTGTATTGTCTTTTGAGAAGAAGTTGTCCATAAAATTTTGAATTGTTGATTTCATAATATGCTTCTCCGACATCGTCGTCATAGTAAACTGAACTTATTGGTGCTCTCCAGTCATAGCAAAGTGTTTCTTCATTTTCTTGAATATGCCCCAGCCCTATATAATAAGTTCCGACCGTTCCATTTTCCTCAAAGTCGATACGCCCGAAATATGGCCTCTTTAATTGGCGATTTTTAAAAGCAATAGATTTCTGGCTGTAGGAAATGTCAATTTGACTTTTTTCCATTGTGTTTTTTAAGTCCGCAACTTCTGCAGAGTCCATATGCACCAAATCGTCATTAAACGTCTCCATTATTTTTTTGATTGTTTCTTTATAACTTGTTATTCGATTTTCTTCTTCTTTAATTTTGTTTTGAAGAACAATCTTGGTTTTGTTAAGATGAATTTTTTCTTTCTCCATTTTTACCTCGCAAATATTATAACACATTTTGGCAATTTGTAAAAGAAAAAAAGCCACATTGAGTGGCTTTATGCTTCTTCAGATTTTGCTTTATTTTCAACTTCGTATAGTTCTCGATATTCTTTGCAATTTGAAAACAATTCATCGTGAGTTCCTGTTGCCTTGATTTTATGATCTTCTATATAAATAATTTTGTCAGCGTTTATTATTGTTGAAAGTCTATGTGCAACAACAATGATTGTGTGGTCTTTTGAAAGTTTTTCGATTGTTGCTTGAATTTTTGATTGATTTTCATTGTCAAGAGAAGAAGTGGATTCATCAAACATAATTATCTTTGATTTGTTTATAAGTGCTCGTGCAATTGCAAGTCGTTGTTTCTGTCCACCAGAAAGAGTGATTCCGTTTTCTCCAATGATTGTGTCATAACCATTTTTTGTTGTTTTGATAAAAGAATGAAGTTCGGCTTTTTTGCAGGCTGTTTCGATTTCTTTATCAGTTGCCTCTGGATTTACGAGAAGTAGATTTTCTTTGAATGAGCGATTAAAGATGTAAGGAGATTGTTGCACATAAGAGATGTTGCTTCGAAGACAGTCTTTTGTCAGCTCTTTTGAATTTATTTCATCAATTGTGATTTTTCCCTTTGTTGGGTCATAAAATCTTGATATTAGTGCAAGTGTTGTGCTTTTTCCACATCCCGTTTTTCCAACAAATGCAGTGATTTTGTTTGGCTCAACTTCAAATGAGACATTTGAAAGAATGGTTTTTCCTTTTTCATAAGAAAAGTAAACATTTTTGAATTTTATGTCACCAACGAAGTTTTCAAGCACCTTTTGTCCAAATTTTTCTGTTGAATAAAGTTTTTCGTCATAGAGTTCCATATATCTCGAAGAAGAGACTTCAATATTTGAAAAGTTTTCTTGGAAGTTAAAGAGAATATTAAAAAGTCCGTTAATATTTCCTTTGTATGTCCAAAAGAAAATGATTGTCGCAATCGAAAAGTAACTGTTAAAAAAGTAAAGGGTGAGCAAAAGCGTAACGGTGCTTAAAGTGAATGCAAAGAAATTTACTGGCATAATTCGATTTCTCCACCAAATTCCCATATTTATCTTTTTTGAAGCATAGTCATTCATTCCGGATTTGTAGTTGTCTGCAAGAGGTTTTTCAAAATTTAATCCTTTAACGTCAGTCGCTCCTCTTATGCTTTCAATTGAGATGTTGCTTACTTTGTCATACAGTGCGCTATGCCTTTTGTTTAGAGCCTTTCTTCTTGGCAAGAGGTATGAATAAAAAATGTTTTTGATAAAATAGAAAATTGCGCAAATTCCAAACAGAATTGGAGAAGAAAAGAGCAAAACAATTGAATATGCAAGGAAGTGGAATAAATCTTGAAGTTGATTTGCGATTGTTGTGAAGAAGGTTGAAATCTTGTCAGCTTCATTTATTCTTCTTGTGAAACTTGCAGTTTGAGTTTCTGAAAAACACTGTGCTTTTAATGAATTAATTTGATTGTACGCTTTAAGTTGTAAGTTGAGTTTCAGATCTCTGTTAAAAACATCCCAGAAATACTCTTTGTAGTAAAAATTTATGTAATCTACAATGTTTAACATAAGAAACACAAAAGCGTAAACTAGGCATTCGTCAAAACGACCGGTTGTCACAATCAACAAAATGTTTTTCACAACCAGTGCTGAAATGATTGCACTTCCAACACTGATGATGAATGTTATGATGATGCCTATGACTATATGATAGTTTGTTTTTACAAGTTTTAATGCTTTGAGTGTGTTTTTTATACCCCTAACACCTTTTATCTCTTCATTTGAGACTTTGAAATCATTTTTATCATAGGTTGCTTTCATTTTTTCTCCTTATAAATATTTTCAACAGCTCGCTTGATAGACAAAAAAATAAAACCTCGAAAAACTAGTAAATCTCGTTTTGTTGGTTTTAACTTGGTAGCGGTGACTGGGATCGAACCAGTGACCTCATGGGTATGAACCATGCGCTCTAGCCAGCTGAGCTACGCCGCCATATGCCCGAATATTCGGTTACGTGTCCTAGTATATATTTTTTAAAAAAATTTGTCAATAGAATTTCAAATAATTTTTAAGTTGGTGGGAATTTACTTGCCGATTGTAAAAAAAAATGTTATAATCTTTGTGTTAAAGGAGAATTTATGATAGTTGACGAAATCAAAAAAGCGAATATCGAAGCTATGAAAAACAAAGACGCTGTTGCAAGAAGTTTGTATAGTGTGCTTTTGAACAAAATTAAACTTGAAGAAATAAAGAAAAGAGAAAGCGGGCAAGCTCTTTCAGATGGCGACGTTGCAAACATTTTGCAAAAGATGGTGAAAGAACTTACCGAGGAAAAAGAAAGTTACGAAAAAGCGGGAAGAGAGGAGACGGCAAACGATTTGAAAAAGCAACTTGCAATTGTTGACAAATTTATGCCAAAAATGCTGACTGCTGACGAAATAAAAAACATAATTCTTTCCCTTGAAGATCGCTCAATCCCTTTTGTTATGAAATATTTTAAAACGAACTACAACGGGGCTTGCGATATGCGTCAAGTGCAAGAGGTTTTGAAGAGTTTGTAATGAATGTTTTTGCCATAAGTGATTTGCATCTTTCTGTCAACAATCCAAAGCCAATGGATATCTTTGGTGGAGAGTGGGAAGGATATGTCGAAAAGATTTTTGAAGACTGGAAGAAAAAAGTGTCAAATGATGACATAGTTTTGATCCCAGGGGATTTTTCGTGGGCTATGAAACTTGAAGACACGCAAAAAGATTTTGAACTTCTTGAATCTTTGCCTGGCAAAAAAATAATCATCAAAGGGAACCACGATTATTGGTGGAAAAGCATTTCTGCTGTTAGAAATTTTATTCCCAAAGATTTTTACGCAATTCAAAATGATGCAATCAAGTTTGGAAATGTTGTCATTTGCGGAACAAGGGGATGGACGGTTGCAGAAAGGGATCAAGAACTTTCGGTAGAAGATAAAAAAATTTTTGACAGAGAAGTCATACGATTGGACTTGACACTTGCGAGTGCGCAAAAATTGATGCAAGAGGGGGATTTGCTCATTTGTATGATGCATTATCCACCATTCAACTTTTTCCACGACGATTCCGAGATGACAAAGCTTATATCAAAATATAAAGTTGACAAAGTCGTCTATGGGCACTTGCACAGCATAAAAAATCCAGCGATGGTTGTTGATAAAGATAACATCCCATATTTTTTGACTTCTTGCGACCTTATCAAGAATGTTTTGGTTCAAATAGTATAAATTTTATTTACTTTGATAAAAAACATTATTAATAATAAAAACAAATTGACAAATATAAGAATTTGTTGTAAAATATGCAAGACTTAGGAGAATTACATGAAGAAAATATTATTGTTTTTATGCTCGTTTATATTTGTTTTTGCAATTTTCATTTCAGGTTGTTCAGGTTTGAGCAATTTCACAAATGAAGCCAAAGGCATTATTTTTAATGGTGGCGATTGTGTTATTGTTGAAGATTATCTTTTTTATGCCAATGGATTTGCAAGTGACTATACAGATTTCAAAGATATGACAGATTATAACAATGCAAAACAATATTCATATCTTTCAAGGGTGAACTTGAAGGACTTTTCTGCAGAAGACATTTACACTTCAAGCGAAAAGGTTGAGGTTGTGAGCGGGAATGACGTTGTTGGGTTTGGAAAAGGATATGTTTTTGCTTATGGTCAACAAGTTTACTTTGTTGCTCCAAACCTTCACAAAACAAATGAAAACAACAATGCTTTCAAATATTTGACTTTCTTCAAAATCAATTTTGATGGTGGCGGAAGAAGAGAAATATACACAACAGAAAACGAATTTGACACAGAAAAAGGACAAATCGTTGCAATTGAATTTGGAAAAAATGCATATATAATCGTGTATGATGGAACAAAGCTTGTTTCTTTGGACATCACAAATGGTGGAAAGAAGGTTAATGAAAACGAAGTAAAGAGTGTTGCTCTTCCAAAAGAGAAAGACGCTTGGGATGGAAACATCTATTACACAAAGGGTGAAGATTCAGAAAACGAAGTTTACAAAATCAAGGTTGACGGAACAGCTAGCAAAAAAATCACAGCGGACAACGACGTAAACTATACTGTTACATTTACTGGCAGAGTAAGCAACACTATTTATTACACACTTTTGAACCAAAGCAACAACATTTCCTATTCATATTATGCGAATGCAAGAGACATCTCTGAGAGCAGAATGGCGACAGCGGGGACAATATTCTATAAGCCATCAGTTTCGAACATAACAAAAGTTTATGGCGGAAGTTCATATTCAAGAGCGACAGGAATAATCTTTACTTCAAACGGCAAATTGCTATACAAGAACACAACAGAAAACACAGAACCAGAATTAATTTTGGATGATTATTCTGGCGCGAAGATAATTTGCAATGTTGGGACAGATGTCTATTTTGCAACAACAAGTGGTATATACAAAGTCACAGTTGGAGATTTTGACAATGTCACAACAATCGTTTCAGGAATGACAATAAAAACCGAAATGATTGGATATAATCTTTCTTATTTAAATGGCGAAGTTGCTGCGATGAATGACGTTTTCTTCTATGCTCAAAGAGCTTATAGCGCTGACACGGAAGATGAAGACAAGAAAGATGAAAATGTTTATTTATACAGAATTGCAAGTGGTTCAACCGAAGCACAAATTATGGGAAAAACAGTTTAATAAAAAAAACAAAGAATCGTGAATGCGGTTCTTTTTTCTTTGCAATGTTATAATTTTGTTGTTAATTTTTGATAATATATATTTATATAAAATAATGCTTGCATTTTAAATTTTTGTGTGATATAATCTTCCACGGTAGAAATACTATCCTTGTTTTCTCGGATGAAAGAGAAAACCATTTAGTCCAAAAGGAGGTAAAGAAATGAACAAGTATGAACTCATGTATATCATTTCTGTCGACACTGCCGAAGAAAAAAGGGAAGCAATCATTGCTCGTTTTTCAAGCTATGTCGAGGGAAAGGGTGGAAAAGTTGATGGAGTTGACAAGATCGGTGTGAAGAAGCTTGCTTATCCAATCAAGTTCAAAAACGAAGGTTTCTATGTGCTTATGAAAATTGAGCTTCCAGCAACCGAAGTTGACGCTATGAGCAAACTCTTGAACATCACAGAGGGTGTTGTTCGTCATCAATTCACAAGAATATAAAAAGGGAGTGCATTGCAGAAGGCTTGCACTATAAGGAGAGAATTATGAACAAAGTTATTTTAACAGGAAATTTAAGCAGAGATCCAGAAATCACAACAACAAACGGCGGAGTTTCAGTTTGCCGTTTTACAATCGCTGTTCAAAGAAGATTTCAAAACGCTGATGGGGAAAGAGAAGCAGATTTCATCAACGTTGTTGTTTGGAGAGCACAGGCTGAAAATTGCCATAAATTTTTGAAAAAAGGCTCAAAGTGTGGAGTTATTGGAAGAATCCAAACTTCAAACTATGAAGGTCAAGATGGAAACAGAAGATATGTCACAGAAGTTATCGCTGACGAAGTTGAGTTCCTTGGAACAAAACAAAATGGTGATAGTGATGTGGTTGCAGAAAAATCTTCTTCAAAATCTTCAGCACCTGTTGCTGAACTTGAACCTATCGACGATGATAGCCTTCCATTTTAATTAAAAGGAGAGAATATGACAGAAGTTAAAGAAGAAGTTGTTGAAGCTGAAGCAAAAGAAGTTGTTTCAACAGAAACACAAGAAAAACCAATGAAGAAATTCCGTAAACCATCAAAAAAGAAAGTTTGCGCTTTCTGTGTTGCTGGGGAAAACGAAATTGACTATAAAGACGTTGCAAAATTAAGAAAATTTATCACTGAAAAAGGAAAGATTTTGCCAAGAAGACAAACAGGTGTTTGCTCTTATCATCAAAGAAAACTTGCAAAAGCAATCAAAAAAGCAAGAAACTTGGCTCTTCTTCCATATGTTGCAGACTAATAGGAGGAAACTATGAATAAAGAAATTCAACCAAAGTATGAAGAAGTTACTGTGACTTGTGCTTGTGGAAACACTTTCAAAACAAGATCAACCATTGGGAAAAAAGAACTTTCTATTGACATTTGCAACAAGTGCCACCCATTCTTCACAGGAAAAAAGAAAATTGTTGACGCAAGTGGAAACGTTGAGAAGTTCAGCAAGAAATATGGTTCATTGACAGATAACAACAAATAAAAAAACAGGAAATTCTCCTGTTTTTTTTATTTATAAAATCCTTTGAGGATTTTGCCAATGGACGCTCTTTCGACGTTGTTTTTTACGATTTTGCCATTGCAATTTTTGTTCTCTATTACAGAGTTTGAAATGTGCACACTTAGCAAGTTTGAATTGATGACGATGGAACGGTTGACTGCGTATGCGTTTCTTAAATTTGAAGTTCGTATTTTTGAGCGTCTGATTCTTGTTTCTTGGTCGATGTATGTTATTCCAGAAATCTTTGATTGATAAATTTTTGTTGCTTTCATAAATTCAAATGCAGTTTGTGAACATTCTATCGTTAGACAATCATAAATGTTTGAATCTTTTATGATCACTTTTTTTGCGGTAAATTTGTGTTTTCCAGTAATGTATGTGGCGCCAGCAATTGTTACGTTGCCTTCGATAAATGCTTTTCCATAAATACGAGACAAATCTTTTATTTTTGTTTTTCCTTGAATGTTTATATGTCCAGAGACAATTGCGTCGCCCATAACCACAGATTTGCCACTGACGATTGTCAAATCTTTCAGTAAAGCACGATCGCAAACTTTTGCCTCTGCTTCGATAATACTGTAATCCGTTACGACTGCATCGTCTGAAACGATGGCCTTTCCTTTTATGCAAGCGGCTCCCGAAACGACTGCGTTATCTTTTATTATGGCATTGTGATATACGCTGGCTTTGTCTAAAAGTTTTGCCTCTCCAAGAATAAAACAGTTTTCATTTTGAGAAAGTGATGCGCTTTCTTCAATCCATCCGCCTTTTTGTCCTTTTTTTATGATGCATTTTCCGTCTGGACCCAAAATGTCTTTTAATGCAACGATTCTGTATAAGATATGTTTTTTTCCAACCCCATCATAATACAATTTTTTTTCATCTTTATCTATTTCGTATTTCATAAGTTTTCCTTTACGCTAGCATTTTAACATACAACTTTTGCACTGTCAATATGGTAAAAAAAAAGAGCGAGTGTTGCTCCTCTTAATCTTCCGCAGAAACCTCCAAGTTAAATTCTGCATTGATTCCTGGGTATATTTTTGCTTGAATTTTATAATTTCCAATAAGTTTGATTGTTTCTTTTAAGTCAATTTTCTTTTTATCAATCGAAATACCTGTTTTTTCGATAGCGTCGGCGATTTCTTTTGCAGTAATTGAACCAAACGTTTTGCCATTATCTCCACATTTTATTTTGAGAACGATGTTTTTTCCGTCAAGTTGGTTTTTTATCGCGAGGGCTGCAAGTCTTTCTTGCTCTTTGTGAAAATCGTTTGCTTCTTTTTGCATTTTGTTTTCGTTTAATGAAGTGGCATCAACCTTTTTTGCAAAACCTTGTTTTAACAAAAAGTTATTTGCATAGCCATCTGAAACGTCCTTTATTTCTCCCTTTTTTCCCGTGCCCTTTATATCTTTTAGCAAAATTACTTTCATAATTCACCTCTCCTATGTTAAGAATAAAACAAATTTGATTAAATGTCAATAAAATGGCAATAAGAATTTTGGAGAAAGAAATGGATATAAGATGCAGAAAAACAGATTGTAAATATAATGATAAGTTCACCTGTAGAGCAAGAGAACTTGCGATCAACGAACAGGGAGATTGTGTTGTTTATGAAAAAACGGACAAAAAAGCTGTTGACACAACCAAGAGTATGTTTTCTGAAATCCCTCAATATGCAAGACAAAGAGATGTAAACCATTTAAAAATTGAATGTGAAGCCCCTTGCATTTTGAAAAAAGAGGGGAGATGTATTGCGAACGGAATAACAATAAACGACTGGTCTAAAAAGCCTGTTTGTATGACAATTGTCAAAAAGTAATGTTTGCTTTTTTCTTTTCCGTGTGCTATAATTAGGACGTAGTTAGGAGAACGATATTGGAAAATACAGAAGAAAACACAATTAAAGAAACAATCTTCTGGTCAGGCGAAGAGATTTCTGACAAGTTTCTTGCCCAATATTATAGCAATATACTTGATGATGTCAGAGAGGAAAATCAACTCTTAGGAAAGTTTGAGGGCGATAAATATTGTTTTCAAGAAGAAATAAAGAAAGCATTAATCGCAGTAAGGAAGAAAGTTGAGGACCATAATGGTGACTCATATTTTGTCGTGTCAAAAACTCTTAAAAATGTTTTAACATTTAAAATGAGAATTTTTAAAGTTGCAGATGGAAGTTTGCTTGCCGCAAATTTATATTTGATTGAAATTGTCGATGATGTTCGTTTCAACAAGCCATTGAAGACGTTCGTGGCACAGTATGTTGACAAGAATAATGAAGAGTTTGTCAACAAGGCAAAATATGTTTTCAATATCAATGTTGATGGTGAGTTTTTGGAACTTGAAAGACAAGGCAATGAAAATGAAATAGGGGGTCATTTTCCTAGAAGAAATGCCACAATAGAAGAACAAATTGAAGAATTAAACAAAAACTTCCTTTTGGCGCTAATTGCAGAGCTTGAAAAAGGTGGAGCAGAAGGGAAAAAAATAGCAGAAGAATATAAAAAACTTTTAGACAAACAAACGCAAGAAGGGAAAGTTTCATACACAAAATTAAAAAAGGAAGTTGACATCTTAATTGAACAGAACGGCGGATTTAAAGCTCTTGTTGCAGAAAATCCGAATGTAAAAGATGTCATTTTACAATACAACGAAAAAGTTTTAACCATAAAACAAGAGATAAAAAAAGTTGAATTTTCAATCGATGATAAACCCAAGAAGGAAGATTTAAAAGGGAAAGAAGAGAAAAAGCAAGAAACTTCCAAAGCTCAAAAGCCAATGGCAAAATCTTCACCATCATCAGGCGGAGGAAAATCTGGCGGAGATGCAAAAAAATCCGGTGGTGGCAAGAAAGGCGGTGGTGGCAAAAAGAAAGACGATAAAAAGAAAGACAACAAGAAAAAAGAAAAGTTTTTTGCGGGTGAAGAGTTTTTTGTGAGAACAACAACAGAGCAGAAAGCCACAGAGGAGCAAAGACCTATTGTGCAAGAAGCAAAAAACAATGCGAATGTAGCAAATCCAGGACAGAACCTCGCGGATTTCGACAATTTCAATTTTGAAACGGTAGAGGTGGAGGCAGAGGTCGTTGTTGAAGAAACCGCAGAAAACGGTGTTGAAGCAAACACAGGAAATATTGTTGAGCAAATAGAGATTGTTGCAGAAACGAACAATGAAGAAGTTGTGGAGCCAAGAGTTGAGAATACAATTGGCTACGAAGGAATGGAAATTCCAATCCTTCGTAGAAG
>Ga0310786_10006904_pt1 | contig 14951 bp, 9 predicted proteins | sample AusTroGonzalo_MG_FD_203881 | JGI IMG/M metagenome (GOLD analysis project Ga0310786, IMG submission 203881) | Bovine rumen microbial communities from tropical cattle in Woodstock, Queensland, Australia - Gonzalo_03 (v2) (version 2) | ecosystem: Host-associated > Mammals > Digestive system >... | reverse complement strand
TGATCCAGCGGGGCTCCCTCTCCTGGGTGGTGTTCCACAGGATGGCCTTCCAGCCGTCGAACGGGGTGTCGTCGTTCAGGAAATCAACTGCGACGTACTTGTCGGACTTGTCGGTATAGCGGTCGATCTGTATCTGCGAGGAAGCCTTGGTCACGCCCACTCCGCGGAGGGTGGGGACGACCATCTGGATGGTGCCGTCCTCATTGAACTCGACGTAATCGACACATACCGAGCGGTTCTTGTCGAAATACGGGGAATAGTCGTTGTGATGATAGAAGAGATACCACTGGCCGTCCAGTTCGATGAAGGAGTGGTGGTTCGTCCAGCAGATGGTCTCGGACTGCTCCATGAACTTGCCCTTGAACTCATAAGGTCCGAGGGGGCTGTCAGCCATGCAGTAAGCAAGCGTCTCGCGCTCGGCCTCGACCCAGGGGAAGGTGTAGTAATACTTGTCGCCGCGCCTGAAGAGGAACGGGCCCTCGGTCTGTCCCCTCGGGATGCCGGTGATGGTGATGGGCTCGGAATCCAGCTCGAGCATGTTGTCCTTGAGCCTCGCGAGCTGCAGGCCGCGGCCGGACCATGCGAGGTAAGGGGTGCCGTCATTGTCGATGAATATGCACGGGTCGATGCCGCCGATGCCCTGGATGGGGGTCTCCTCAGGGGTGAAGGGGCCGTAGGGCGTGTCGGATATGGCCACTCCGATGCCGTTGCCGGCGAAGCGCTGGCCGGGCTGGGGCTTCTGCGGGGCGGGGAAATAGAAATAATACTTGCCGTTCTTATAGTTGCAGTCGGGGGCCCACATGCTGTAACCCGCGGCGTTCACCCACGGCACGTGGTCCTGGTCGACTATCACGCCGTGGTCCACCCAGTCGACGAGGTTGTCGGAGGAGTACACGTGGTAGTCGGCCATGCAGAACCAGTCCTTGCGGGCATAGTCGGCCGGGGCCGGAATGTCGTGGGAAGGATACACATAGACGCGGCCCTCGAAGACGTGTGCGGAAGGGTCGGCGGAGAATGCATCCTTGATGATGGGATTCTGGGCGTCGAGCATCGCCGTCGAGGCGAGCATTGCCAGGGGGAAGAGAAGTTTCTTGAGGTTCATATGAGTGTTGAAAAGTGGTTGTACATATTCATCGGCAAGGTACGAAAAAACGCATTCATTTCCTTTCCGATTCGTGTCATTCCCTTTAAGAATGGCGTCATTTCATTTGCAATCCGGAAATAAATGCTTTTCTTTGTGTAAGCACTGACAATAACCAACAACTTATAAAACATGAGTCCAAAACGTTCTCCGGGCATCCTGGCGCTCGCCGCCCTCCTTCTGGGCGCAGCACTGCTGACGGCGTCGAAGCCCTCCGCCGACAGGCGTGCCAAGTCCACCACCCCCATCTATCTCAACACCAGTTATTCCTTCGAGGAGAGGGCCGCAGACCTCGTGTCGCGCTTCACCCTCGAGGAGAAGCAGAGCCTGCTGGGCAACAGCATGGCCGCCGTCCCGCGCCTGGGCATACGCGCATACAACGTATGGAGCGAGGCGCTCCACGGCGTCCTTTCCGGCGCCAACCCTTCCGTGGGCATCCAGGGACCGACTTCATTCCCCAACAGCGTCGCCACGGGCTCCTCATGGGATCCCGAACTGCTCAGGCGCGAAGCCTCGATGATCGCCGACGAGGCGCGGGCCATCTACCAGACAGGCACCAAGGGCCTGACCTTCTGGTCCCCGGTCGTCGAGCCCATACGCGACCCCCGCTGGGGCCGTACAGGCGAGTCTTTCGGCGAAGATCCCTTCCTCTCCGCGGTGATGGCCTCGGGCTTCGTCCGCGGCATGATGGGCGACGATCCCAAATACATGAAGGCCGTCCCCACCGCCAAGCATTACTTCGCCAACAACAGCGAGTTCAACCGCCACGTCGGCAGCGCCGACATGGATGACCGCGACATGCGCGAATTCTACCTCTACCCCTACAAGGAACTGATCGAGAACGACGCGCTTCCTTCCATCATGACGGCATACAGCGCCGTGAACCACGTGCCCGTGTCGGCCAGCAGCCTGCTCCTGGACACTATCGCCCGCAGGACCTACGGCCTCTACGGATACGTGACAGGAGACTGCGCCGCCATCGAGGACATCTACACGGGGCACTACTATGTCGAGACCGCGGAAGAGGCTACGGCAGAGGGACTTAAGGCCGGCGTGGACACTGACTGCGGAAGCATCTACCAGCGCTATGCGATCAGCGCATACGAGCAGGGACTCATCAGCATGGCCGAGATCGACAGGGCCCTGGTGAACATGTTCACGGTGAGGATGCGCACGGGCGAGTTCGACCCTGACCCCATGGTGCCGTACACCCTGATGCCGCCCTCCACGGTCAATTCCGAGCGCAGCCGCGCGCTGGCGATGGAAGTCGCCACCCGCACTCCCGTCCTGCTGAAGAACGAGAACGTTCCCGGCACTTCCGACAAGGCCCTTCCCATCGACCTCTCGAAGGTGAAGCGCATCGCCCTGATCGGTCCCCAGGCCGACAAAGTCGAACTCGGCCCCTATTCCGGCCGTCCCGAGGCATCCAGCAGGATCAGCCCCTACCAGGGCATAACGGAATACATCGCCGACAAGGGTCTTGACATCGAGGTGACCGTCGCCTCCGGCGCGAGCACCAAGAGCAAGAGCAACCTCCTCTATGTCGCATATTTCGAGACCGTCAAGGCCGACGGCACCGTCCGCCGCTATGACGCCACCCAGTACACATCTTCCTCCGAGGGCATCACCGTCGGTTCCGGAATGGGCACCGAGGAGCAGGTCCGCAGCATCGACGACGGTTCCTGGACGGCTTACGCGAACGTCGACCTCGTGGATGTCGAGCAGCTCACCGTGGGCGCCAACATCCCGACTGAAGGCGGAATCATCGAGGCCCACGTGGACTCACCCGACGGTAACCTCGTCTGCACGATAGAGGCTACGAGGGCCTCCGGCAAGCGCGTGGGCGGCGTCTACGGCGCCAGCACGCCGATGACGGAGAAGGTCCTCAAGCTCGGCATCAACGACCTCAGGACCCTGTACCTGGTGTACAAGGCCCCCGAGGATGAAGAGATCGACCCTGCCGTCGTCAAGGACGCGGCTGACGCCGACGTCGCGGTGGTGTTCGTCGGTACCGACGAGAACACCGCCACGGAGGAGGCCGACCGCCTCACCCTCCTTCTCCCCGGCAACCAGATGAAACTCATCCAGGCCGTCGCAGCCGCCAACAAGAACACCATCGTTTTCATGCAGACCCTCGGCTGCGTCGAGGTGGAGGAGTTCAAGAACCTTTCCAGCATCCCCGGCATACTCTGGACAGGCTACAACGGACAGGCCCAGGGCACGGCCGCTGCGAAGATCCTCTTCGGCGACGTTAACCCCGGAGGCAAGCTCAACGCCACCTGGTTCAAGTCCGTCGGCGACCTGCCGCACATCACAGATTATACCCTGCGCGGCGGAGCCGGCAAGAACGGCCGCACGCTGTGGTATTTCGACAAGCCTGTCTCCTATGAGTTCGGCTACGGCCTGAGCTACACCACCTTCGAGTATTCCAACTTCCAGATATCCAAGACCGCCATCACCCCGAATGACGAGATCGTCATCTCCGTGGACGTGACCAATGCCGGAGGCTGCGACGGCGACGAGGTCGTGCAGGTGTACATGACCACCCCCGACTCCCCCGCTTCGCTCCAGCGTCCGATCAAGCGTCTCAAGGGCTTCAAGCGCGTTACCATCCCCGCCGGGCAGACCCGTACCGTCGAGATCGGCATCGACTGCTCCGACCTGTGGTTCTGGGACATGGACACAGACAGGATGACCTGGGACCAGGGCCGGTATGTCTTCGAGGTCGGTTCGTCCTCCAAGGACATCCGCGGCAAGGTGACCGCGGCGATGAGCGGCAGCCTGAAGCCCGCCCTCAAGACCGTCGTCGCGGACTACGGCAGCAGGGTGCTCAGGGCCGGAGAGACGGCAACGCCCGTCCTGACCGCCTGCCTCCAGGACGACTCGTTCATCAGCCTGGCTGACGCCAAGGTGGAATACACCACCAACAATCCTTCCGTAGTTGCGGTCACGAAGGACGGCAGGATCATCGCCAACGCGATGGGTGTCGCCACCGTCACCGCCAAGGTCACCTACAACGGCACGACCGCCAGCGGGTCCTATGCCGTGAAGGTGATGCCCGAACTCACCCTGGGCAGCCTGAAGGTGGACGGCAAGTCCATACTCAAGCCCGGAGTGGACCAGTACAGCATCGTGAGCAAGGCTGGAACGGCCCCGAAAGTGGCCGCGACGGCTTCCGACCCGGCGCTCGACGTCGTGGTCGAACAGGCCAAGGCAGTGCCCGGAACCGCTGTCGTCCGCGTCATCGACAACATCACGGGTGACGAGGCTGACTATTATGTCGGCTTCGGTCCCAAGGCCGTCTCCGACGAGTTCAAGGCCCTCGGAAAGCAGTGGGAGATAATCCGCGAGGATAAGTCCTCCTGGTCCGTCCAGAACGGCGCGCTCACCGTCGTCACCGGCGAGGGTGACGTCACCCTGGCCAACAACAACGCCCGGAACATCTTCCTGCAGAGCGCAAATGCCGACTGGACTGCCGAGACGAAACTCAGCACTTCCTCCGTTCCCGGCAATCCCGCACAGAATGCCGGCCTGATCGCCTACGGCGACGACGACAACTTCGTGAAGCTGGTCTATGCCGCGCCGGCGTTCGGCCGCGGAGCGCCGCAGGCGGCGCCCGGAGCGGCCCCGGCCGGCAGCATACAGCTTCTCGCCGAGGAGGGCGGCTACAACAAGGCCACGGTCAATGTCAGCCTGTCCGGCCTGCACGTGAAGGACAACACTGTCTGGCTGCGTCTCGTCAAGTCCGGCAGCCTGTATACGGCATACTATTCCGTGGACGGGAAGAAGTTCACCAAGGCCGGTGAGGCCCAGGTGCAGCTCAAGGACGTCAAGGCGGGTCTGGTGGCCTGCGAAGGCGTACGCCCGGCTATGGCCGGACGCGGCGGCCCTGCCGTCCCGGCAGCCCCCGCCGCCCAGCCTTCGCCCATCAAGGTCGCCTTCGACTGGTTCCACATCAAATAAACGATGAAACAGGTTTTCCTTTGCCTCTTGCTATCCCTGTCCGGATTAATCTCCGGTCAGGGAAGCATCTGTGTCTCAGAAAACTTCCACTTCGTTCCATCCCTCCCAACCTTACGGTCGGGCCCCTCCCATTCACGAGGCCATGGGCGGCCACGGTTTTCCGAGGCACAGACGCTTCCCGACCGTATCAAAGGGAATGTCATTGACACAACATCCAATGACTATGCGACCTTCGTCCTGACGGACAAGGGCGAGATAGCGTGGTCGAGGGACTCCATAAAATGGGAGGTAATCGATTTCAACGAAGCGTACCGGGGATATTACCAGCCGGTACGCTTCGTCGGGATCGCCGCCGGCAACGGCAGCGTGGCCGTTGTGGGCACTTATGAAAAGACCGGCGCTCCGGCCATGTTCGTCTCCTCGAGAGGAAACGTCTGGACGGAGCGCGGGCTCACTTATTCGCAGGGAGAGGAACTTTTCGAGCTCACGGAGGCCCCTCTGGCCGTCCGGGCCGACCTGGAACGCGACGAGTTCGTGATCACTTGCACGGACGGCGTTCTCTTCTTCGTCCCTCCCTGTTCACATTGCAACAGAAAGGAATACCACGGGGACTAGTTCCTCAGACGCTCGTCGTTTCCGAAGTTGACGGCCATGTCGCCGCTCTTGCTCGTGCCGAACTCGTAGTCCTTGCCGGGCAGGAAGGCGTTGAGGATGATGCCCACGAGGGCTGCGACTGCCAGGCCCGAGAGGGAGATGGCGGTCTTGCCGATGTTGAAGGTAATGCTGCCGGGACCGTAGTTGATACCGATGGCGAGGACCAGGATGAGGGCGGCGATGAGGAGGTTGCGGGATACCGTGAGGTCGACATTGTTCTCCACGAGGTTGCGCACGCCGACGGCGGAGATCATACCGTAAAGCACGAGCGAGACGCCTCCGATGGTGGCAGCGGGCATCGCGGCCACGACTGCGGCGAACTTCGGGCAGAAGGAGAAGAGGATGGCGAGCATGGCCGCGATGCGGATCACGCGCGGGTCGAAGACCTTTGTGAGGTTCAGCACGCCGGTGTTCTCGCCGTAAGTGGTGTTGGCCGGGGCTCCGAAGAGGGATGCAAGGGCGGTGGCGAGACCGTCGCCCATCAGGGTGCGGTGCAGGCCGGGATCCTCGAGGTAGTTGATGCCGGTGGTGGAGGAGATGGCACACATGTCTCCGATGTGCTCGATCATGGTGGCGAGCGAAATCGGGACGATGGTGATGATGGCGGTCACGACGAGACCCCAGTCAGGGTTCTTGAACACCGAGAATGCGGTATTGTCCCAGCTGAAGGGCATTCCGATCCACTTCGCAGCGTGCACTCCGCTGAAATCGACCTGGCCGAAGCAGGCGGCCACGATGTACGATCCGATGACGCCGAGGAGCACCGGGATGATGCGGATCATTCCCTTGCCCCAGATGTTGCACACGATGATGATGAGCGTGGCGAGCAGGGCGATCCAGACATTGGCCATGCAGTTATTGATGGCCGAGCCGGAGAGCGTCAGACCGATGGCGATGATGATGGGGCCGGTGACGACGGGCGGGAAATAGCGCATGACCTTCTTCACTCCGAAGGCCTTGAACAGACCGGCCAGGATGAAATACATCAGGCCCGCGAAGAACACGCCGATGCAGGCGTACGGCAGGGAATGCGCCTGGTCGAGGCCATAGGTGGCGCCGACGGCCACCACGGCGGCGTATCCGCCGATGAAGGCGAAGGACGAGCCGAGGAAGGCCGGAACCTTCATCTTGGTCAGAAGGTGGAAGAGGAGTGTGCCGATACCGGCGAAGAGGAGGGTAGCGCTTACGGAAAGACCCGTGAGAGCGGGGACCAGGACTGTCGCGCCGAACATGGCGAACATGTGCTGGAAGCCCAGAACCAACATTTTCGGACGACCGAGGGTGCGGGCGTCATAAATCGCGTTTTGCTGTGCCATACCAGAATTTTAGTTATATTCTGGGACACAAATATAACAAATCTTTCCGTACCTACATACCGGGCCGGCGGATTTTCAGAAGAATTGTTTCAGGATTCTTCGCGGCGAAGGCCGGCGCGTCGTCCACGACGCAGGCGAGATATCCGCCCCCTCCAGCGCCCGGCATCTTCCACGCCAGGACCCCGGGAAGGGCCGAATAACGGTCGATATAGGACTGCACGCTGCCCTGTATCATCGCCGGGAACATCGCCACCTGGGCCTCGAAGGAGGCCTTGTAGGCAGCGGCGAAAGCATTGAGGTCCAAGGACATTATGGCGTCCCAGCAGCAGTCCGCGGCATCCGCAAGGGCCTTGACCTTGGCTTCGGTTATGTCCTTTCCTTCGACGACTGAACATCCCTTCGGACGAGGTTCCATCGGTACCATGCAGAGGTGCGACTCGAGCCAGCACAGGACCCTCTCGTCAGCGCACGTCTCGATTTTCTCCGGCCAGAAATGATTGTCGTAATAATGCCGGGCCAGGCCGGGCACGCAGATGCCTATGGCATCCTGCGCACCGCTGACTATGCCGTCGTCCCTCTCCGGGCTGTTCTCGAAGCAGAACACCAGACGGGCCAGGGTCTCCGGGTCCATGTTCGGCAACTGGTAGGGCCAAATGCGCCTGATGATGTTGCGGGTTGATGTGCTGAGCCCGCAGCGCTCGCGGACCTCGAAGTCCGGCTCGAGGCTGACCGTCAGCGCCCATCCGGGATGGAAACAACTCACATAAGGCTGGTCTATCCAGGTCCCGGCGAGGTCGAGGCGCGTGGGGATGCGGCTCCGGACCTTCTTGAGGTCTGTGCTGGAACGGGCCTCCAACCCCTCCCGGGGCACGCGGTCCAGCACGATGTACTCCATCCCTCTCTCCTCGCAGACGCGCCGCTTCTCCTCGCTGCCCCCGTCAGAGTTCACCACGAGGATGTCGGGCTTGACAATGTCGAGGGTCGGAAGGAAATCCAGTATCCCAGAGCCCTGGTTGATGTAGGCGTCTTTGACATAGCGTATGCTCTTGACCATGAACAGGCGCTCCTGCTCGGAGTACACCGTCTTATGGCCCTTATAGCCGAGGATGGTCCTGTCGGAACCTATGCCTACGTACAGGTCCCCATATGCGGAGGCCTGGCGGAAGAACTCCACGTGCCCGCTGTGCAGCAGGTCGTAACACCCTGAAACGAATACTTTCTTACTCATTCTGTCCGTTCTTTGTCATTCTGCCCACTCTCTGTCATTCTGCCTTATTATTGTCATTCCTAGAGCAGCGAAGGAATCTATCTCTCCGCCCTCATAGGATTATTGAGGAAATCCTCATACGCCAGTCGAATGCCGTCCTCCAACTCCGTCTTGTAGGTCCATCCCAGGGCCGTGGCCTTGGAGACGTCGAGGAGTTTGCGCGGGGTGCCGTTGGGGCGCGTGGTATCCCAGAGGATCTCCCCGTCATAGCCCACCACCTTCGCCACCAATTCCGTCAATTCCTTGATGGTCAGTTCCTTGCCAGTACCTGCATTGATGGTCTCGTTCCCGCTGTAGTTGTTCATCAGGAACACGCAGAGGTTGGCGAGGTCGTCAACATACAGGAACTCCCGCAGCGGGGAGCCGTCGCCCCAGCAGGTCACGGAGGGAGCGCCGTCGACCTTCGCCTCGTGGAAGCGGCGGATGAGCGCCGGGAGCACGTGGGAATGCTCCGGATGGTAGTTGTCGTTCGGTCCGTAAAGGTTCGTCGGCATCACGCTGATGTAATCCGTGCCGTACTGACGGTTCAGATATTCGCAGTATTTCAGGCCGCTGATCTTGGCTAGGGCGTAAGCCTCGTTGGTCTTTTCCAGCGCGCCGGTCAGGAGGCAGTCCTCTTTCATCGGCTGTGGAGACATGCGCGGGTAAATGCAGCTGGAACCGAGGAACTCGAGTTTGCGGCAGCCGTTCTTCCAGGCGGAGTGAATGACGTTCATCTCGAGTATCATATTGTCGTACATGAAGTCTGCGAGGGCGGACTGATTGGCGACTATGCCTCCCACCTTGGCAGCCGCAAGGAACACATACTCAGGCTTTTCCTGCTCGAAAAAGGCCTCGACCGCCTCCTGGCGGCAGAGGTCCAGTTCCCTATGCGTACGCGTGACGATGTTGGTATAGCCCTGCCTATGCAGTTCGCGCACTATCGCGCTGCCCACCATGCCGCGGTGTCCCGCGACATAGATCTTTGCATCCTTTTCCATCATAGCGAGAGATTGTCTATTTCAGCCTTGACCTTCAGTTTCTTGACGAATTTCATGTCGTGGCGGACCATCAGCCGCACGAGTTCCTCGAAAGAGGTCTTCTGCGGGTTCCAGCCCAGCAGGGTGCGGGCCTTGGTCGGGTCGCCCAGGAGCTGGTCCACCTCCGTCGGACGGAAATACTTGGGATCCACCTCGACGAGGGACCTTCCCGTCCTGACGTCGATGCCGCGTTCGTCCACGCCCGTGCCTTCCCAGACGAGGTCGATGCCGACCTCGCGGAAGGCCAGCGTGCAGAACTCGCGGACGGTATGGTACTGTCCGGTCGCGATGACGAAGTCCTCCGGGGTCTCGTGCTGCAGCATCAGCCACATGCACTCGACATAGTCCTTCGCATAGCCCCAGTCGCGCAGGGAGTTGAGATTGCCCAGATAGAGTTTGTCCTGCATCCCCTGGGCGATGCGCGAGGCGGCGATGGTTATCTTGCGCGTGACGAAGGTCTCCCCCCTGCGCTCGGACTCGTGGTTGAAGAGGATGCCGTTGACGGCGAACATCCCGTAGGCCTCACGGTAGTTCTTCACTATCCAGAATCCATACTGCTTCGCGACGCCGTAGGGGCTTCGGGGATAGAATGGAGTCGTCTCCCTCTGAGGGACTTCCTGCACCTTGCCGAAGAGTTCGGAGGTGGAGGCCTGGTAGATGCGGCATTTCTTCTCCATTCCGAGTATGCGGACGGCCTCGAGCAGGCGGAGCGTTCCGACGGCGTCCGCCTCGGCGGTGTATTCGGGACAGTCGAAGGAGACCTTTACGTGGCTCTGGGCAGCGAGGTTGTAGATCTCGTCCGGCTGCACCTGCTGGATGATGCGCACGAGCGAACTGGAGTCGGTCATGTCGCCGTAATGGAGATTGATGGTGCGCTTCTGCTTCATGTCGCGCACCCACTCGTCGAGGTAGAGGTGTTCGATGCGTGCGGTGTTGAACGAGGAGGAGCGGCGCATTATGCCGTGGACCTCGTAACCTTTCTCGAGGAGGAACTCCGCCAGAAAACTTCCGTCCTGCCCAGTGATGCCGGTGATGAGCGCCACCTTGACCTTCGACTTGACATCTGACTTGTCAAGTTTTTCACCCAATGCTTGCTCTATAGCATCAATGCTTGCCTGTGAGATACCCGTACGTCCCGAGAGCCAGCGACTTACCACCGTCTCATCCTTTCCTATGCGCGCAGCCAGTTCCCGCTGGCTTATGCCTTTGCGCTTGAGGATTTCCTTCAGCCTTTCGGCGAGGGTGCTGTTTTCCATGATTATTCGTATATTTGTTCATACAAAGTTATGAAGATTTGTTCAAAACTTGACAAATTTGAGCAACAATTTTAAGACATTTGACAGTACATTGTCAAGTTTTTAGACTTTAGAGTGGCTCAATAATTGAAGCATATCTTAAATTATGGGAAAGTTTTCTGATTATCTGAAGGACCACGTCAACATGACGGAAGACATCGACCACAGCAATGCCAATGTTTCCATTAGGAAGAATATCGCATTCAAGGGGCCCAATGTCTTCATCCTCGCCTGCGCTATCATTATCGCGTCGGTTGGCCTGAACGTCAACTCCATACCCGTCATCATCGGCGCGATGCTCATATCCCCCGTGATGGGGCCCATCCTAGGCTTCGGCTTCGGACTCGGCGTCCGGGACAACAGGCTGGTCAAGGACTCGCTGGAGAATTTCGGCGTCATGGTGGCCATCAGCATCGCGGCTTCCGCGCTTTTCTTCATTCTGAGCCCGCTGACACTGGAGAATCCTTCCGAGTTGCTTGCCAGGACAAACCCTACGATCTATGACGTGCTGATCGCGCTTTTCGGCGGCATCGCCGGAATGCTGGAGACCTCGCGAAAGGAGAGGGGTACGGTGATCTCGGGCGTCGCCATCGCCACGGCCCTCATGCCCCCGCTCTGCACCGTGGGATACGGGCTTTCCATCCTCAACTGGCATTTTGTGATCGGAGCGCTGTATCTCTTCCTAATCAACAGCATCTTCATCTCCCTGGCCACTCTGCTCACCGTCAAGTACTTGCGCTTCCCCATCGTGATGGAGGCCGAGGTGGACGGCAAGCGCCAGCGCCTTTCGAAGCGCGCCATCGCCCTAATCCTTCTGGTAATGATAGTCCCCAGCGTATTTTCGGCTATCCGCATGGTGAAGGAGAACAATTTCAGCATCCATGCCGAGAAACTCGTCGCGAAGAACAAGTCCATAGGCAAGAGTTTCATCTACGACTACAAGACCAACGCTTCCGCCAAGCCCGCCACGCTGGAACTCTACCTGGCCGGCGAAACGCTCACCCCGGAGTTCAGGGAAGTGCTCTACAAGGATGCAGAGGAGTATGGGATCACACGGAACCAGATCGTCTTCCACGAGGATGCGACGATGACCCGCGACATCCTCTCCGAATCCGACCTGATCAAGGGTATCTATGAGTATAACGAACGGCAGGTCAAGGCTTTGACCGACTCCATCGCCAGACTCGGGGAGCAGTTGGAATCGTTGAAAGCGAGCGAACTGCCCGTTGAGGCCATCGCCCGCGAAATGTTCGCCCAGTACCCTTCCATCAAGTCCCTGAGCCTTGCCGAAGGAAAGACCGCGACGGCTTCCGGCGCATCGGGAGGCAAGCTGGTCATTGCCATCGTCAGCAGCAGCGATACTATCGGTACCGAAATGAAGGCGAGGCTCGAAAGGTGGCTAAAGGCGAGGCTGGAAAACGAAAATATCACTGTAATCCAATCGAAATAAGTCTTTTTTGATTATCTTTGCCATAAGGAACACTGAAACATAACCCTTATGACATTCTTGATGATTATCCAACTCCTGATCGTGCTGGCCGCCCTTTACGTGGGCTCCAGGTACGGTTCGCTGGCGCTGGGCGCCATTTCCGGCATCGGTCTCGCCATCCTCGTATTCGGCTTCGGCATGAAGCCCGGCACTCCCCCGACGGATGTCATATACATCATCATAGCGGCCGTCACCTGCGCATCGGTGCTGCAGGCCGCCGGCGGTATGGACTGGCTCATCCAGATAGCGGAGCGCGCGCTGCGCAAACATCCCGACCACATCACGTTCTACGCGCCCATCTGCACATTCCTGCTGACGGTGCTCGTGGGCACGGGACACGTCGTGTACACGCTGATGCCGCTCATCGCCGACATCGCGCTGAAGAAGGGGATACGCCCTGAAAGGCCCTGCGCCGTGGCGTCGATCGCGTCGCAGGTGGGCATCACCTGTTCGCCTATCGCGGCCGCGGTGGTGGCCTTCACCACCATCTCCGCCGCCAACGGCTTCGACGTCACCATCCCGCAGGTGCTGATGGTGACGATCCCCGCCTGCCTCGTCGGCCTCCTCGCCGCGGCCGCCTGCTCGTACAAGAGGGGCAAGGACCTCGACAAGGATCCTGAGTTCCAGGCCCGCCTGAAGGATCCCGAGATGTACAAGTACATGTACGGCGAGAATGCCACGCTGCTCGACAAGGTGGTCTCCAAGGAAGCCAAATTCTCCGTGCTCATCTTCCTCGCCGCCATCCTGGCCATCGTCATCCTGGCCGCCGTCGGTTACAAGACGGTCAAGATGAACCTCGTCATCCAGATCATCATGCTGACCGCAGCCGCCCTGATGATCATGCTGTGCAAGGCCAAACCGGCCGTGGCCACTTCCGGGAAAGTCTTCCAGAGCGGTATGGTGGCGGTCATCGCCATCTTCGGCATCGCCTGGATGGCCGACACTTACTTCGGACACTATATGGACACCATCCAGGCCTCGCTTGGCGACATGGTCGGCAAGTATCCCTGGTCCATCGCGTTCGTATTTTTCCTGGTTTCCGTGCTGATCAACTCCCAGGGCGCAGTGGTGGTGGCGATGCTGCCGCTGGCGTATTCCCTCGGCATCCCGGGTCCCATCCTCCTGGGCGTGCTCCCGAGCGTCTACGGCTACTTCTTCATCCCTAACTACCCTTCGGATATCGCCACGGTCAACTTCGACCGCTCCGGCACGACCAAGATAGGCAAATACCTGCTGAACCACTCGTTCATGATGCCGGGCCTGGTCAGCGTGGTGGTATCCACGCTGATGGGCCTGCTGATCAGCAGCCTGATCTACTAGCAAAATGAAGCGCCGTAAAAACGGCGCTTCATTTTGCATATATCCTCGAATAGCTTATATTTGCAGTTGAAATAATAGGGGTGCCCCGGGCTCAGGGCCCGGAGCTGAGATCATACCCTTGGAACCTGATTTGTTTAATTACAACGTAGGGAATCATGTCTACACCATCTGATCCTTTCATCAGAGATTGCGCATCAGTACGCGAACAATCTCCACTTGTACATTGTATCACCAATTATGTCGCGATGGGCATCAACGCGAACGCGCTGCTCGCCATCGGGGCATCTCCGCTGATGTCCTTCTGTCCCGAGGAGATGGAGGAGATCGTCAGGATCTCTTCCGCCCTGGTGGTGAACATCGGCTGCCTGGACCGTCAGGAAATAGAAGCCATGGAAACAGCCGCTGCTACAGCCCACTGCCTGGGCAAGCCCTGGGTGCTCGACCCCGTCGGCGCCGGCGCCAGCCACATCCGAACGCAGACCGCGCTCTCCCTCATCCGCGACTTCCATCCCACGGTCATCCGCGGCAACGCCTCGGAGATTCTCTGCCTTGCCGGAGAGCAGATCACCTCGCGCGGAGTGGACTCGTCGGCGCTCAGTTCCGATGCTGTTGAAGGCGCCAAGTCCCTGGCACTCAGCAGCGGAGCCATCGTGTCGGTGAGCGGTCCGGTGGACTATATCACTGACGGCAGCACGGTCCTGACCATAGCCAACGGGCATCCCCTGATGTCGCGCATCACCGCGATGGGATGCACCGCATCCGTCATCACGGGGGCGTTCGTCGCCGCAGGCGGGGACGCCCTGCAGGCAGCGCGCAATGCGATGGCCCTGATGGGCATCGCCGGCGAGCGCGCGGCCGCCCGCTGCGCCGGCACCGGCTCGATGGAGATGCACTTCATCGACGAGCTCAGCACCTTCGACCCGGCAGACTACGCCCGAAGCATAAGGATATGAAAAGGGAAGATCTTGCATTGTACCTGGTGACGGACCGTGGCCTGTCACTGGGACGCGACCTCGAGACCGTCGTCCTCCAGGCCGTCGAAGGCGGAGTCACACTGGTCCAGTTGCGCGAGAAGGACATCGATACCAGAGAGTTCATTGCCCTCGGGCAGCGTCTGAAGGCCGCCCTGGCGGGCAGCGGGGTGCCGCTCCTCATCAACGACCGCGTGGACGTGGCGCTGGCGATAGACGCCGACGGTGTACACATAGGCCAGAGCGACATGCCGTACGATATTGCGCGCCGTCTCCTCGGCCCCGACAAAATCATAGGCCTCTCTGTGGAGACTATGGACCAGGTGATCCAGGCGAATGAGCTGGACGTCGACTATGTCGCCGTCTCGCCCGTCTTCGCCACCAATACCAAGACCGACACGCTCACGCCCTTCGGATACGAGGGGCTGGGGCGCGCGTGCCGGCTCACCCGCCACCCGCTCTGCGGGATTGGCGGGATGAACGCCGGCACCGCGGGCCGCGCCATCGCCTGCGGAG